>WNGE01002833.1_pt1 | contig 20868 bp, 15 predicted proteins | sample 5400651 | NCBI WGS metagenome assembly WNGE01 (sample SAMN13153370, study PRJNA577476) | soil metagenome | isolation source: 60 cm soil or saprolite under grassland replicate 2 | place: USA:California | collected 2016-06-15 | reverse complement strand
TGACGGCAAGTGGAGAGCGAGCGATTGCCTTCTGGGTTTTAAGCTGTCCGCGCTCGATGCGCTTGGCGATTGCGACCTCGCCTTCGCGGGTAAGCAAAGGAACTACGCCCATCTCCCGCAGATAGAGACGAACGGGATCGTTTGTCTTCTCGAGCGCGCCGGCTGAAAGATCGAGTTCAACGTCATCCTCGAGTGACTCATCATCATCATCAGGCACAACTGCCGCGGCCTGCTCAATCAGCCTCTCGTCAGAATCTGCGACGGGAATGTTTGATCCTTCAAGCTTTTGTAGTACATCCTCAATGTCATCGGGCGAGACAACATTATCCGGCAACTCACGATTCAGGTCGTCGAAAGTCAGGTACTTCTTGTCGCCGCCTAATTCCAGCAGACGCTCCATCACATCATCACGGTCTTTGTCGTCAATACTCACTACCATCAGCTCCAATAAACTTTAAGTCGAAATTGCTGATGCCTGCTGCAATGTATTGCCGGCTGAAGAACTTTCTCAGATCCCCAACTTGCAGGTCAGAATCAAAATCTCAGAGGCCCGCTCGCACTGCTTCTCCCTTAGGCAACAGGGCGCCTCGACGGCGAGCGAGCTCAATCTGTTCGCTCGAAAGCGTAGAAACCCTTTCGCTATCTCCCTCGCGTTCGGCTATCGCCAAGTCTGTCTTTATTTCCTCTATGCGATGGTTGAGTTTCATTAGCCGGAAGGTATGAACACATTCCTCTGGGGCGTAATGTTCGTTCGAGGCGTGTAAAGAGTCGCTCATCAACAACATTGGCAAAAGTTTCGCAGAGAGGGCATCGCCTTCGATCTTCCGGCTAAGACTTTCGAAGTCAACCGCATTGCCTTCATTTTCAAGCTCCAGCAAGGCTCGAAAAATGGCGGCCGTCGCGAGATCCTCGTAGTCTTCGGCGCTTAATATCCGTAAGACACCATGGCGTAACTGCTCGTCGGCAAAAAGCACTCCCAACAAACGTTGTTCCGCGGGAGTGGCTTCGGCTTGCCTCGTCAAACTCCGCTCTGAAGCGGGCTTTGCGTGTACATCGCCACGCACAAACTGCCACAACTCCCTCCGTAGCGACGCGTCAGTGATCCGCAGCGAATCCACCGCAATGTCAAAATATTCGCGCTTCTGAATGCGACTGCGGACAGCGCGAATATACGGAAGCACTTCCTCAACCGCCTCGGCCTTCTCAACAGGTCGATGAAGATTGCGATCCCGTACCGCCTGATCGATCACGAATTGTATGTGGGGTTGTGCCTTTCCACGCTGCTGCTGGTACTCGCTTGCGCCCGCCTTCCTGATGAACCCATCCGGATCGGCGTTGTCCGGAAGCACCAGAACCTTGACCTCAAGATCTTCTGCCAGAAGGATTTCAATAGCTTTCTTGGCCGCCTGAACGCCTGCTCGGTCCCCATCATAATTGACCACAACCTTGCGCGCAAACCGACCTAGCAACTTCCCCTGGTCAGCCGTCAACGCAGTGCCCAAACTCGCTGCCACATTCCGAATGCCAAACTGGTAAGGGACAATCAAATCGAAAAACCCCTCCACCAAAATCGCATACCCCTGCTTGCGGATTTCGTCACGCGTTAGATTCAGGCCGAAAAGATTCCGTCCTTTCACGTAAGCTGTTGTCTCAGGCGAATTGATATACTTCGCGTCCTCGTCCTTCAAAGTCCGCCCGCCAAAAGCAATCGGTCGCCCCTGGATATCCATCACCGGAATAATTAATCTGCCGCGGAACCGATCATATGAACCACCTTCTTCTTTTTTGACTACCAATCCACTTCGATCAATCTGTAACTGACTTGCTCCCTTTTGCCTCAGGTAAGTCGAGAGCGCATCCCAGCTATCCGGCGCGAAGCCGAGCTGAAAAGTCTTTCGCGTCTCGTCCGTAATCTCCCTCTCTGACAGATACTCGCGTCCAACTCGAGACTCTGCGCCACCACGTTCGAGCTGCTGTTGCCACCATTCAAGAGCCCATTTGTTAAGTTGAATGACATCATCAGTTTCCTGGCGCCGTGCTTCAAAACGGCTGTCATCGACGAGCTTTGGCAGAGGCACGCCACTCTTCTCGGCTACGAGCCTGATCGCATCGGGGAAGGCGACCCGTTCAATTTCCATCACGAAATTGAATACTGAACCGCCTTTATGGCAACCAAAGCAGTAGAAGATCTCTTTCGCCGGACTAACAGAAAACGACGGCGTCTTCTCCTTGTGAAAAGGACAACAGGCCATCCAGTTTGCACCCTTTTTCTTCAGCGACACATAATCCTGGATGACCCGCACAATATCCGCCTGGCGTCGAAGGTCGTCGATGAATGTTTGTGGATAGCGCATCAGCTTAAATGAGGTAACCGAATGCAAGAGCGATCAAAGCCATCTTTCGTCTGAGCAAATCACTTAATGACGATCTCGATATCATTCGAAGTCATCTCGCCGCGCCAAAGATTAGTCGTGTATTTGCTCGGCGGATCATCGTGAAAATACACAGTAGCGAAAATCGGATATCTTCCCGGTCTTGTACCAAAGCTTACTGGTCCTTTTGGCGTACGCATCTGCAAATCGTTAAGAGCGAAAACAGCCGTCCGAGACTCTCCCGGACGCAGAAGTTTCAGTTTCCGGTCATAGAATAGGCTTTCGTTCAACTCAGGTCGTGGGTCTTTCAGGTCACTAAAGCCGCTAAATGTCCAAAAAGCTTTTTCGTAGCCGTCATCTGCAAGAGGGACGGGACACAGGAGCGGTCTTCCTCCTACATTTCGCATAGTTGCTTCGATCAGTATCCGTTCGCCCAAGTGATATGAATTCTTCAATTGACGCAGCAATAGTTGCAGCCCGTTAACTGGCGACAGCCAAGATTCAATGTGGAATGCTTCGCTTGGCTCAGACACCTCCTCGCCACAGATAGCCTGAATCTGGTAGCTATCTTTGACGTTGAAATCACGGCCTAGGTCAAAATCAGCCGGGGAAACATCGTTTTTAAATCCAAGGTAGGTCACGCCTTGGATGCTGCTAGGCCAAAGCCGTGAAATGGATCCCGATCTGAATTCTTTTATTACCTCGCTGTTGCGCAAAACGTCGAACTGTCCGGAGGTGCCAAACTGGCACATTGAGGATCGCGAGCTCGTCTGTGTTTCCGCGCGTTTGAGAGTGTCAAAGCTAATATCTTCGTCGCTATGAAAAAGGATTTTCTCTTTGATTAGCTGCACAAAGAACCCTGGCGACTTAGATTGAGATATTGAATCGGCCCTGAGGACTAGCGAATTAACCACGCTCGGGAATGAAACTAATAGGCAGAAGGCAAGAAGGCGGGGCCGGATTTGCATTGACGCTCGTAGCATTTGTCTCTTCCCGGACGCGTAATTTGCTAGGACCTCAACTCGACTACGGTCGCGCCATTACCGCCATGATCCGGTGGAGCGGCTGTGAATCGCGCGACATGAGGATGATCTTTCAGAAGTTCGCTAATGGCATGGCGCAGTGCGCCTGTGCCGTGGCCGTGAACGATTCGCACTTGACTGAGACCGCCCAGAGACGCTTCGTCCAGAAACTTGTCGACAGCCTCTACTGCTTCATCTGTACGCTGGCCGATGACATTCAGCTCGGATCGCGCGTTTTCCTTTGAGCTGTCGAGCCGTACCTCCGTCTCGCGCGAGGGGCGCAGCTTGGCAAAGCGACCGGCTTCGCGCTTGACTGGCGCCACTTCACGCACCAGTTCAAGATTCTCCAACTTCTCTCTGAACCGCAGCGACTTCACTCTCACCTCAGCTTCGTCGCCCTTCACGTTGTCAACTATACCGACTGAGCCAAACGCTCGTAGTCGCACGCGATCTCCCACGGCAATATCGCGAGTTGCTGCCGTAACGTAACGCTCACTATCAGGCTCAGACAATCTCTCCTGCGACCTTTCCAAAGATGTGACACCCGCTTGACTCCCAGCGACGATTTGTCCGTCACGCATAACCCGCACAGCGCGTGAACTCGTGCTGCTCGAAGGGGCATCGCGGGGTTCACGACGCGACGCACTCACCGCGTGCTGCGCCTCGCGTTTCAATTCAGCCATTCGCCGCTGAGCTTCACGCTCCACCTTTAGACGTTCTGAGCGGTCCTGAATAGTGGCGACAAGTTCGCGTGAGCGTCTCTCGATTTCATTGATAGTTTTGTCGAGATTCCTTTGGAAATGGCTCTGTCGCTCTCGCTCTCGTCTCTCAGCCTCTCTATCCAGGTAGACAAACTTTTCCGCCACCGCCGCCCGTTCTTCCTCGAGCGCCTGCCTCAATAACAAAGCTTCCTCTGCTTCGCGCTTAATGCGACGAAGATATTCCTTGGTCTGACGCGAGGAGTCTTTCACGTTTTCGGAGGCAACGCGGACGATTTTGTCCGGGATGCCGAAACGTCGCGCAATCTCCAAACCCGAAGACGAGCCGGCCACACCGACGATCAACCGGTAGGTGGGCTTGAGAGTCTTCTCATCAAACTCAACGCTGGCATTCAGCACCCCGTCTTCATTCCCCGCATACATCTTGAGCCCGCTGTAGTGTGTGGTCGCCATAACGTGGGCGCCGCAAACTCTTCGGAAGTGGTCAACGACCGCAACCCCAAGAGCGGATCCCTCTTCGGGATCTGTGCCAGTGCCGACCTCGTCCAGCAAAACAAGGGCCGGCGCCTGGCAGATTTCGAGCATGCGCGAGATGTTTGCTACGTGCGAAGTGAAGGTCGAGAGATTCGCTGCCAGCGATTGATGGTCGCCAATGTCTGCGAGCACCGCAGCATAGCAAGGGACCCGTGCCTCTCGCGCCGGTACCGGCAATCCTGAAAGAGCCATGAGCGATAGCAAACCGGCAGTCTTGAGCACCACGGTCTTGCCGCCCGCATTCGCGCCGGAGATAACCATTGAATCTTTGTCCTTCCCGAGTGAGAAGGATACAGGCACCACCACCCCGGCCGATGCTCGAAGGTTTTCTTCGAGTAGTGGATGACGGGCTTCGATTAATTCAAAAGTCAGGTCTGCGCCGCTCCTTCCCGCTTGCGGTATCTCAGGAATGACGCAATTAAATCTCTGATGAAAAACGGCTTTGGCGTTTACGAAGTCGAGTTGAGCGACCGCGTCCGCAGCCATCTCGATGCCCGACAATTGCTGCCGCAATTCTTCAGTCAAACCAAACAGGATCTTGCCGATTTCGCGTTCCTCAGCTTCGCGCAGACTCTGCAGCTCATTGTTTGCTTCGATCGTCTCCAGCGGTTCGACAAAAGCTGTCGCACCCGAAGAAGAGAAACCGTGCGCAACACCTTTTATGTGTCCCCGATGATCGGCCTTAACGGGAATTACGAAGCGGTCATTGCGGATAGTGACTAATTCATCCTGCACCGCCTCTTCCGTCCGTCGCATCAGGTTTTCCAGCGAACGTGTGATGCTGGAGCGCAGTCGCATGACGTCGTGGCGTATGCGCGCCAGATCCGGACTGGCACGATCGTCAAGCTCGCCGCTCGGCAGAATTTTGTTTCCAACGCGCGACGCCAGGCTGTTCAGCTCGCGCGGAAGACCGGCGACGATCTCTGACAACATGGGCGAGGTTTCCCGCTCGGCAAGGATAGCAGCGCGTGCCGACATTACCTGCTCACAAAGTCGCGCAAGTTGCAGAATTGTTGTTGGTTCCAGGGTCGTGCCTTGCACACGCAGCCGGGCAATTGCCTCTCCAGGATCGCTAATCTCACTGAAAGACCACGTGCCACCACGCTTTCTTAACTGCACGCACTCGGCCACTGCGGACAGTGCCTCACGCAATTGTGCTGGGTCATCGAGGGGTGCCAGCAATTGCACACGCGCACGACCCATCGGTGTCTGCGCGCCGATGAAAATCAACGCGCGGAGTTGGTCATATTCGAGAATGGTTAATGATTGTTCGTTCAATGCAGTGCTGCGGAGAGAAGCCTATGCCAAGTCCACACTTGAGATCTAAACCACTTTCATCGATTCTAACATCGCGGAATGGATTTCACACTTTGAGAAACTATAAACCCTAATCCGTATTGTGCCGGCACGACCTGCGCCCGCTGGTAACAAATCACTGCATTCATTCTGACGGTGGTTTTCGGCCGAGAGTGGCCAAGTTGTCGGGTACTATGTACTTATGTATGCAATTTGGCAGGACGAGAATAAGTGGCGCCAGAAGCCGACAATGATGTCTCCGAAGCTCGCCCTTTAGAGATCATGCCGCTTGAAGCGACAGCGAAAGCGCAAGTAATCCAGAAGTGGTAGACGGAATATCTTGCAACGAAACAGAGTCTTTACATTCTCCCATTTACGATGGGCCGTCTATGGGACAAAGGCTCACGTATCTCGACGACAGCACTGGATGTTTTCGGACCCTAAGACGATTCATCGTCGCCGGACCAGCAGGTTCTTCCCCTCCTCAATGCATACGAGCTGCATTTCTCCTCGCTGCGCGCGAGTGAACGGGCAAACCAGAAAATCACCGAAGATGGCAACGTTCTCGTTTATTTGACTCTCAATGTACTCAGGAACATTACGGTACCCAGCAACAGAGAAGCGCTGCTCGGAAATACCGAGCACCCGCCTGGTGCCAACTCTCCAGAGGCGGAGCGCCGGAGCCCCGTTGTAGATCGACAGCCTGCCACGGACAGTAAAGCAGTTCCCAATCAATCGCGAGTGCTCGCGACATGACTTTTCTTTCGCTTCCGGTGCTGGAGACTGTGCCCACATGCTGCTTGTCGCAGTCAGGAGTAACAGGATTACTAAGCGCATGAACATCGATTCAGCACCTCGTGCGCTTCCCTAAGATTTAGCCACATAACGTATTGAATCCAGCATCGAGTTTGGACATTCCGAATTCTGCGGTACCGTCTAGCCGCGAGACACATTTCACTCCTAAAGGAGTGAGTATCTGTGCCGACCCGATGACTATAAACATGCACCACTACCTGGTTGTTCCAGCCTTCGTTACTCTAGGGTAACGAAGGCGGCAATAATTTGTTTTTTGGTCTCACCTTCTTTAGAGCGTAGAGGCGATAAGTCATAAGGCGGACTTTGACGACCAGATATACGCCCACGGTTAACAACCGGTGAGCCAGTCGATGTTTTTCAAATCCCAGAATTGGAAGGATAAGCGAGAGTATATAGCGCAGGTGACGCTTACGATAAATGGGATAAAGTTCATTCAGATAACGACGTGCTTCGATTCTTCTATCGTACGTTGCCTGGCTCCCTGAGTACCGAACATAGTAAGAGGCGTAAATAATTTGATCGTCTTCGAGTTCCAAAATCCTCTTCGTAATTATCTTAATACACTCCCATCTTCCGACGGGTTCCGTCTTTTGGACTTCTCTAAAGAACCTGTAAAACATTCCATAATGACGAGCTTCATCCTTAGATAAGCGGCCGCAGATTTCTCGCAGCAAAGGTTCCTCAACAGTATCTCGTATCGCGGCATAGTACCCGCTCGCCAGGGCCTCTATAACGCATCGAGCAATCAGTTCACCATTGATTGACCCGCGTACCGAGTTTCCATCTTCTCGATGATAGAGAACCTCGCTAATGTATCCACTGTACAGCTTCTCAAAACTGAAATCAGGATCCACTAGCTCGCACCACTTTCTCAACGCCTGGCCATGTTGCCGTTCTTCCAAATTCCAAACTTGAATAGCCTGGCGCCATCTTTTCTTCGACTGAAAAACAGATAGCAGGTATGAGGAATAGAGATCGGCGCGCGACTCAAGCAGACACGTGGCCTTAATCACATAGATGAGGCTTAGCGGGATTTCTTTTGATTTAAAACGGGATAGATCCAGAACTCCGATATCCCATTTCTTGTTAGACATGTGGTTTGCCTCACAATACGCGGGAGCGAAATCTTAGACTGAGTGACGATTGATTCGCCAGACGGAGTACAACCCCCCACATACGAGCAAGACGAGTAGAACAAGATTAGTAGTTCTCTGGAAGCCGATTTCAGCATAGATATTACCGCCGATTCGTAGACCGAAACTGAAACCCAGAACGCATAACAGCAAATACAATAAGGCTGCGATGTAGATGACGACCGCGGCGAGATAAACAACCACTTTCATCTTTTGACACCTCTTATTATCAAAACAAGAACCGGCCGAATGCACGGCATCAGCGGCGCGCACGAATCTTTGAAGATAAAAAGCATGCTAAATTGCGTCCACTTCATGACGTTGTCCCGTTTAGGGGCCTTGAAAGTAGTGATGCCCGTTTCAACTTCCGACTTTGGATTCTGCGCCCAATACTCCTATTCTTTCTAAAATCCCCTGCGCTGCTGGCTCGTATGTTGTCTTGTACACTAACTTGCCATCGGGTCGCAGCTTGAAAGTTTCTCCGGCGCCCGGCTGACAGGCCACGCGGTTACTCTGCCCGTAAAAATTAGCGACGCGGAACTCAAACTCGGTGTCTTGCGCTTTTTCCAAGAAGACTTCGCCATAACACGGCACATGAGAAACACTTATTAAGCCGCACTGCTCGTTGAGCGCGCAAGACTTCTTAATCTCCAGCGTAATCTGAAATGTTACGCCGGTGCTGTCTGTCGCCATCCCCGCCCACTTCCCAGCGATGTCATCGGCCGTCGCTGCCACTGACTGCGAAGAAGGAGAAGTTATCGGCGTTGACGAATCGGTCGCCGACGTGCGTGCGGGCGGGGCTTGTGGGAGCAGATGCATTAGCAGCGTGACCGTGCCAGTAATCAGCGCAGCGACAATAGTACCAATGGCAACCCACGCCTCTTTGCTGAGACCCTTTTGGGCATCAGTCTTTTCTTCGGCGCTGGAATTCTCTACTCTGGAACCTGCTTTTACAGACAAGTTCTTTTTCTTCGCCATTGCTAACCTCGTCGCAATTTGCTGGAACCAATGACGTTCGGATCCTTCATTCTCTTTCGGATACAAAGGGAGACAAGCCGCGGGCGATCTATTGAAAAATACCAGTCGGACTTGACCCTCTAAGACCGAAGAAAATCATAGGTCCAAGGCATCCAGCACGCCGACAATCAAGCCGCCATAAAGGATTGTGTCAAAAGCCCGCGGACCTTCGAGGGCGGAAGCTTCATTACCAGAATGTGCGAAAGCGTTATTACTCATTGGCCCTGCGCTGCTCTTAATCGCTCAGCCTTCTGCTCCAACTCGTCAGCTTCCTGCTGCAGCCGCTCCGCCTTAAGTACTGCCTCATTCCTTTTGATCGTGATGGTGTTGGCCGGCTGATCGCTTAGCAATAATTCCGCGTATTCACGCATTGTCTCTAAAGACTCGGACCTCTTGCGCTCCAGTTGTGCGATCAAAGAAAAATATTGGGGGTAAATACCTTTCAGATTCTTTTTAGATGATCGCTCAGCCCTGAGGACGGCTTCCCGATGTGCGGCCTCGCTCTGGGCGAGTAGACTTACTTCTTCCCGCGCAACGATGACAACAAACTCCCTCTCTTTATCATGACCCTTCTTCTTCAACTCTTCTTCTTTAGCATAGAAACGCCGCAATAACTCGTCAGCCTTAACCCTGAGTTCGTTGATCTCATCTATCACCTTGTTAATTTCATTCGCCGGTTCGGAGGAATTATATTCCGCGTATTTAGGATCCTCGGCCAGCTCGTGCTTCTTGAGAAACTCCCAGGCATTGCGATTGATCTCCGGCGCGATATCGTAGTACCAGTGATCGTGCCCTTTGATGATCGTCACCTCGATGGGGAAGCCACGCGACCGCAGCGCGTCATTCGTCGCCTTGACTGTGCTCAGGGGGAAGAACGCATCACGGTCACCGACAAAGATCGCGAGCGGGGCTTTCCGCTTGGCATAATGAATGACTTGGAATTCCTTATCTTCCCGGAATGAGCCGGCGTGCACCGCCACCGCGGCAAAGTACTCCGATTCGAACATCGAGAGGTTGAGGGCAAAGACCGCGCCGGCTGAGTGGCCGAAAAGGTAGATCCGGCGCGGGTCGACCGGGTATTTCGCTTTGATTGCCTCGACCAACTCGCGGAGGAACTCCGGGCCGTCTTCAGGCACTCTCCACGTCTGGGAATTCTGCGAGTCAGGTCCGACAAGGATGATGCCCTCCTTAGCCGCTAAGTCAGCCCACTTGTCGACGAGGGACAAGCCATTCCTCCCGGAACCATGAAACATTAAGATCATCGGGACAGCAGCAGTAGGCCCGATATTAGCAGGCACGAATAAGTAATAGGTGTGCCTTTTGCCCTGTGAAACAAAACTCTCCTTTAAGATCTTTTGCGGCGCATGCACGGTCTTTTCCGACGCATGCACGGTCTTTTGCGACGCATGCACGATCTTTTCCGACGCATGGGCTGAGAGGAAAGACAGGAGAATGGCAATAGTAACGAAGGTCATAAATGAGACTGGCTATAGCTTCGACTTCTTAATACCAGTGGGCAGGAAGATATCTTTGCAACTGAAAGCAAAAACATACCCTCGTCTATTCTTCTCTTGGGGCACATCAAGTGGGTCGGTTTGAATTTCAACCACAAACCAGTGCTGGATTAAATCTAGGCTGCCTTCTTTTGGTATGAAGAAATATAAATTGTAAAGGGAATATTCGTCTTTTGGACTCATCACCAGGTCCAGGGCTAATGGCGGCCCCGCACTCTCAGTCTTCCAGCTACCGTCAAAACCTGTTTCAGTGGCAAGACCGAATTTAAGCTGATTGATGCTGCGGCGCCCTTGATAAGAACAATGCTCGCTCACGTAAATTGTAGCCTTGGTTACATTCAGCTCAATTGAATCATCGTGAACAAGATAGGTTCCCTCAAATTCACCCTGTACGCCAAAAGCTGTGCCGCGAGATGAGAAGTGGAATGATTTGGAGTCAGACTCTCCCTTAGCTTGAGCATAGGTTATTGAGGCTCCCAGCAAGAGGCCTGCGATGAGCAGCAGAAGCTTAGATGTCATGCTTAATTCTCCTATCCTGGCGCCAGTCGGCCGTCCTGCCACTGCCTCGTGGGATGTGGTTCTCAAGACCGTAGCGCGGCGACCACTTGTCGAGACCAGGCAACCGCTCGACCGACTCGACCAAGTCTCGCACGATGGGCGCGTCGGAAATGCTCCGGATCTTGTTGTACCACGTTCCCATGGCTCGCAGTCTCTTCGTCCGCCTAACGCTCACGTTGACCGGGCGGCGCGATCAGAAGGTTGTTCGATCGAACAGGCTACTTGAAAAACGCGCAACCGCCGCTTCGGTCCAACGTTATGCGCGTCCGAGACAGGAAATGATTGCTTTCGTCGGTCCAAAGTAACCACCGTTGTATTTCGAAAGGGCTACTTTTTGAACCGACCAGCCCGCGTCACTCAAGCGCTGAACAAATCCTGTGGCGTAGCTGACCTGCACAGGTACAAGGTGGGAGACGTCCGGTCCCTGCGCCCGCGACTTGGAAGGGAGGGCAACGATAGATGCGCACGTGATCATTAACAATAGACTTGGAACCATGCAAAGCGACCGTAATCTCATGACATTTACTCGTCTTAGTTTGTTCAATTCTAACGCTTCCGCGTCAGAAAGCGCATAACGCCCGGCATCACCCGCGCCCCCGCGCAAGATTCATGAGAGACTTCGTGAAGGGCGTTGGGTGCATGCCGGTGTTAGACGCGGCGTCGATTGGCTCTTACAAAGGGGACACGCTACCGCGCGAGAAATCCCCCGTCTATTGGCAAGACATGCCCCGTAATAAAGGAGGCAGCATCCGAGCACAGCCACACCACCGCCCCCGCGACCTCTTCCGGTGTCCCGAACCGACCCATCGGATGCAGCGCGATCAACTGTGGCTCAAGTTCCGGTGTGTGAAAGGCGCCTCGCTCGGTCATCGCTGTGTGGATCACAGCCGGGGCGACTGCGTTGACGCGCAGACCTTGATTGGCGTACTCGACCGCCGCGGCTCTAGTCAGGCCAATCACCCCGTGCTTACTGGCGTGGTATGCGGCACCCAGGGGGCCGCCCACCAGCCCCGCGACTGAGGACATATTGACGATTGAGCCACCCTTCTGTTTCAGAATGTGTGGAATCTCCAACTTCATACACAACCATACACCCTTGAGGTTGATATTGATTACCTCATCCCATGTGTCCTCAGAATAATCGGCTGTCGGGATGAATAACGTGCCCTCTATGCCCGCGTTGTTGACGGCGAAGTCCAGACGGCCGTACGCCTCAACCGTCCGGGCAATGAGGGCTTCGATGTCAGCTTTTTCGGACATGTCGGCCCTGACAAAGACTGCCTCGCCGCCGGCATCTTTAATCAGTTGGGCAACCTGCGTACCTTCTTCTGCCCGGCGCGCTGCGATAACTACCTTCGCACCTTCCTGTGCGAACGCTAAGGCTGACGCCTTGCCTAGCCCGGAATTGCCGCCTGTAACCAAGGCGACCTTACCTTTAAATTCCCCATTCATCTAATCTGCACTCCTTTCACGTTATCTGGCGGTTAAGCTGGCTAGAAGCGTCTAACTAGGTCGTATTGTCTCGTGTTGCAACACGAGAGCTTCTAATATAACAATCAAGACCTGGCGAATTATCGCAGTAAAACTCACTCACCAAGTCGCTGCGCTGTCATTGAAACACTTTTGCGGATCAAACGCATACCATCGGTCGTCAGCACTCTTCGTGTGAGTTCCTATACTCATAGCGACAGTCTCAACCGCGCCTCGCATCCGAAGTTCGGAACGGTTCTCGAGCGTTAGTGTTCCGCCATGATCCTCGGGAATCTCAAGGATTACCATGCCACCTAAAGGCCGCGCTGGAGCGGGTCAGCAACTTCACCGTTCGACCATTGATTTTGAATGCCGATTGGAGTAGAAGGACGAGTTGAGATGGCAGGATTTCCCCCGTCCCGAGTGTGGTCAACACAACCCGAGTGACTCGAGAAAGAAATCGTGCAAGTAATTTACGCAACCGGACAGCCTGGACACCGGGAATTTGCCGTCGCTGAACAACGACGAGCCGTCCCTGACGGCGTTACCGTCTTCGCTATCTGCGAAGGCGAGCGCATAGAGTCTCAAGTCGACGAAAGGCTGTTCGCGGCAATCAGCGAAGAAGAGTATGAGCACTATATGGCGCTCCTGCGAGACGTCGTAGAGCGAGAAAAACTGCGACTCTGTGAACCTAATGCGGCGACGAAGGTGCGGCGCTTCTTCAACTGGCTCTAAGACCCCAGAAGATGAGCTATTTGATTCGATTGTGTGTATTGATGCGATAAATCACTTGCCTAATCGCTCGCATCTATCTGCAGAAAGTATCGCGTCGTGAAACCAGGGCGGCACCGTAACTCATAACGGCAATCTCAATCGAGCCTCACAACCCCGAAGTTTGGAACGGTTCTCGAGCGTTAGCGTTCCGCCATGGGCTTCGGCAATCTGGCGCGAGAGCACAAGTCCAATGCCCGAGCCTCCCGCCTTGGTGGTAAAGAAAGGCACGAAGAGGTTCGCCGTGCTTGCCAAGCCAGGTCCTTCGTCAGAGATCCAAACATCGAGCTTGCCATTGTTTTGGGACCAACCAAACTCCACTGCGCCGCCGGTTTCGAGTGAGGCATCCACTGCATTGCGCACCAGGTTAATCAGCAATTGTTCCAACTGGGCGTTGTCGCCCTGAATCAGCACCTCGGGGCCGACGACAACATTAACCGGCAATCGTGTCTCGAGACCGGCTACGCGCTGGACCAGGTCGCCTACGTTTAGTGCTTCAAAGTGAGGTTGCGGCAGACGCGCGAGTTTCGAATATGACTCAACAAAGCGCGCCAGGGAATCGGCGCGCGACGAAATGACCCCGAGACCGCGCTGCATATCTTCGCGCCAGTCACCCGGTTGGGGCTGCCGGCTGAGTAGATCTCCAAGACTGCCCGCCACCGACTTGATGGGCGCGAGAGAATTATTCAACTCGTGGCCCAAAACCCTCAGCAGTCGCTGCCAAGCCGAGCGTTCTTCTTCACGCAGTGTCTGGCTAAGATCCGTCAGCACGAGCAACTGATGCTGCACACCCCCTTCGCGAAAAGTGCTGCGGCGTATGTCCCACCTGCCGACGCCGCCGGGGAAAACCATCTGCATCGTGTATGGACCCTCGCCTTCTTCGCGCGCCAGGCACGCGGCCAGACCCAGTTCACTGCTCGTACGCCCGAGCAATCTGAGCTCAGGCTGGGCCAGCAACTTCTCGCCCGCACGATTCACCAGCCGCAGACGCCGGTCACCATCGAAGGCAAACACCGCCACATCAATCTCAGACATCACAGTGCGCAGCAGGGCCGTTGCCTCAAGAGCTCCCAGCCTTTGCCCGCGCAAAGTCTGGCCGAGATCGTTGACCTCGAGCATCACTTCGCCCAGCGCGTCTCCCGAGCCCGCGCGTCGCCCGCGGATTGAGTAGTCGCCTTCACGGATCGCTGCCAGGATATTGGATAGAGTTTGCAGCGGTCGCACAATGCGCTGCTTGAGGTTGAAAGCGATGCCCAGCCACGTGAGCACGAGCAAGAGATCCAGGGTCCACTGAGTGCGGCCCGAATAACCATCCCACCAAAGCAGTAGTGCGCACAGAGCGACTGCAGGCAGGCCGGCCAAAATAGCCAGCAGTGTGACGCGTCGCTCGAAGCTCAACCGGCCGCCACGCCTGAGCGCCGGGTCAAGCGTGGCAATTGTTGTGGTGTTCCGGGGTGCGGGTGGGTGGAAGCTCACGTCGCCATGATAACCCATTGTGGGTAGCACGTTGGCTATTCAGAGCGTCGTCGTTTTCCCGGCCAGCGGGGTTCGGTGTCTTGCCGACTCGCTCAGGTGCTGCCTCTCGAGTGCATATAACAAATAGCAAGATTCTTGCTTTACAGTCCCGTAGGGACTCGATGTGTATAGACCGTTTGTGCCGAAAGGGTTCGGAACTCCGGAGGAGCGAAATGTTTCTTGCGTCACACATCGGTACAACCCATTTCGCTCCTCCGGAGCTGGCGCTATATCTTCGGATAACGGTCTATAAACATTGCAATCCCTACGGGATTGGGTTGTGTTGACAAAATCTTACTCGCAATAAAAACCATGAACCGCGCGGGCGCTTGGGTTGGCGCAGGACTCCCAATACGGCTAAGACAAGCCATACTTCTGCAAGCGGCGGTAGAGGGCGCTGCGACTCAGCCCCAGTGCCTCGGCAGCCCGATTCGCGTTCCCTTCAAAACGGGTGAGGGCTTTTTTGATTAATAAGCGCTCGGCCTCTTCCAGACTCATCTCTTCCAATCGCGCCGAGACACCTCCGTCTTTGGACGACTGCAACGCCAGATCAAAAGCTGTCACAACATTACCCGCAGTCATCAAGACTGCGCGCTCGACTACATGATCCAATTCGCGTACGTTGCCGGGCCACGAGTGCCGGCGCAAAGCTTCAGTTGCCTCGGGACTAAATCCATCGAGCGGCCGCCGGTAATGACGGCGATGTTGGCGCAGGAAGTGCTCAGCCAGGGGCACAATATCTGCGAGCCGTTCACGCAGGGGTGGCAGGTGGACCTCGACCGTGTTCAAGCGAAATAGCAGGTCCTGCCTAAACCTGCCTCGAGCTACGTCAACGTTCAAGTCAGCATTCGTAGCCGAGAGCACACGAACATCTACTTTTTGAGTTTTCGACGAGCCCACGCGTTCAAACTCGCCAGTTTCCAAAACACGCAAGAGTTTTGGCTGTAGATTGAGCGGGACGTTAGCGATCTCGTCAAGAAACAACGTGCCGCCATCTGCCAGCTCAAACCGCCCTACGCGATCTGCTTTGGCGTCGGTAAAGGCGCCGCGCACGTGACCAAACAATTCGCTCTCGAACACGCCCTCTGCCAGTGCGCCGGCATTTAGCGAGACCAATGGCATTTTCGAGCGCACTGAGATCGCGTGCAGCGCGCGCGCCACCACTTCTTTACCTGTGCCGTTCTCTCCAGTGATCAGTACGTTAGCGTCCGCTGGTCCAATGCGCTCCACCAGTCTAAGAACATCCTTCATGGCCGGCGATTCTGCAATAATTTGTGGATGGTCCTCGGCCGTGCCCGCCGTATCGCGCAGGGCCAGGTTTTCGGCTTCGAGCCGCTCGCCACGACGCAGGGCTTCAGCCAGTTCCACCTGAGTACGCACGATAGCCAGTAAGCGCGCGTTGTCCCATGGCTTTTGAATGAAGTCGCGCGCACCACGTCGCATAGCCTCGACCGCGAGATCGACATTGCCCCATGCAGTCATTACAACCACTGGCAAGGTGGGATCAACTCTCCGAATTTTTGTAAGCAACTCCAGTCCTTCACTGCCGGACGTTGTATCGCGTGCATAATTCAAGTCAATTAAGACAACGTCGAGCTCACGCGAATCGATGGCCTTGATTACCATGGCTGGAGACGAGGCGGTTTCGATCTCGAAATGTTCGCCCTTCAAGAGCAGACGCAGCGCCGCCAGCACATCGGGTTGGTCATCAGCTATTAGAATTCGTGGCATGGGCTATAAATTTTGGCCTTTGGCCTTTGGACTTTGGACTTTGGACCTCACTCGTAGCGCAACGCCACTAGCGGGTCCACTTTTGTCGCTCTCCTTGCAGGTAGATAACAGGCGAGCAGCGCCACGCCAATCAAAACAAGCGACACGATAGTGAACGTGATGGCATCGGTGGGAGTCACTCCAAAGAGCAGAGTAGTCATCAGCCGGGTCAGCGCAAACGCGCCGGCCAGTCCGACAGCAACTCCAACCAGTATCAAAGTCATACCGTTTCTCACAATCAGTTTCAGGACGTCGCTTGCTTGTGCTCCCAGTGCCATCCGAATGCCGATTTCCTGAGTTCGTTGTGTAACCGCATACGACATGACGCCGTAGATTCCGATGGCCGCCAACACCAACGCCAGAGCCGCGAAGATCGCCAGCAACAACATATTGAAGCGGCGCGCAGCAAACGAAGCAGCGGCGACCTCCTTGAGCGTTTGTACTTTTGTTAACGGGAGCTGTGAATCGACTCGCCAGATTTGTTGTTTCACAGCCTGCGAGATTCCCGCCGGATCAGATTGAGTACGCGCTACCAGAGTCATCCAGCGTTTCCAGGGCTGGGCCTGCGTGTAAGGCGAATACAGCGCTGCTTGTTCTGGTAGATCGAGGCCGAAGTGTTTGACGTCGCCCACCACGCCGACAATCGTGATCCAATGAATTTCCGGATCGCGCGCCCAACGCAACCGTTTACCTAGCGGATCCTCGTTAGGAAAATACTGGCGTACCATCGCCGTGTTGGCGATCCCTACGAGCGGCGCTTTGTCTACGAAGTCCTGAGGGCCAAAGCCGCGCCCTGCTCTTAGCGGAATCTGCATCGTGTCGAAGTATTCGCCGAGTACGCTGCGAGACTCCAGACTTGGCTCATCGCCCGGCGCGATGGGCGGACGACCTTCAATTAGGAAATCGTGGTTAAGCGAATCACCGCTTAGCGGCAACTCGCTGATCATGGACGCCTGTACTCCTGGCAACGAGTTAACTGCGTCCAAAGCCTGGGTGCGAAAGAGCGTTTGCTTATCAACTTCCTTGTAACGCGCCTCTGGCAATTCAAGACGCATTGTCAGCAGATGTTCGGGATTGAACCCGGGCTCGACGGAACGTAGCTTCCAAAACGTTTTGATCAGCAGGCCTGCACCGACCAGCAGGATTAGTGCAACGGCAAGCTCAAAGACGACAAACGTGCTGCGCAGTCGCTGCCGTGCGCCACCGACTGTTGCACTGCGTCCACCTTCTTTGAGAGCTTCGCTGACACTACTGCGGGAAGCTGCCCACGCCGGCAACAAGCCGAAGATCACACCAGTCAGCAGCGAAATGCCGAAAGTGAACCCCAGCACGCGCGCATCCACGCCGATTTCTTGTAAACGAGGCAAGTTTTCCGGCTTGAGTGCAACCAGCAAGCTTGTTCCCCAGATGGCCAGCAGTACGGCAATCGCTCCGCCGGCTAACGAGACCAGAACGCTTTCAGTCAACAGTTGTCGAATCAAGCGCCAACGTCCCGCGCCGAGCGCGGCTCGAATGACAAGCTCGCGCTCGCGTTCGGCTGCCCGCGCCAGCAGCAGGTTGGCAAAATTCGCGCAAGCGATCAGCAAAACCAGGCTCACTGCAGCGAACAAAATCAGGAGGGAGTTACGCGACTCGCCCACAATGCGCTGGTGCAAAGGAATTAAGATTGTGTTGCGGTTCTTGTTATCCGCCGGATATTGGGTCGCCAGGTTTTTATCAATCACCTGGTGTTCGGCGCGGGCTTGTTCAATCGTTACTCCGGGCGCCAACCGAGCGAAGGTGCGGAGAAAATGCACGCCGCGGAACTTGGCAGCGACTGGGTTAGCGACGCGTACAGGAACCCAGGCTTCAGTATTGTCCAGTGGCGACACGAAGGCAGACGGTGTTACACCAATTATCGTGTATATGTTGCCGCTGAGAGGGATTGTTTTTCCAACGATCTGCTGATCGCCGCCAAATTGTCGCTGCCACAATTCATGACTTAGCACTGCGACGTATGGGCTTCCGGTCTGATCATCAGCGGGCGTGATGAGCCGTCCGCGCTCGGCGGTCGCACCCAGCGTCTCGAAGAATCCGCCCGTTACCATGCCAGTCTGAAACTGCACGGGCTCGCCACCGGCCGTGTAATCAAGCGACTGCGCAACTACCCCGCCGATCTTGGAAAACGTTCGCGTTTGTGCCTCGACGTCAGCGAGGTCAGGCACTGATTGATTGGAACGGAGCGTGACCAGGCGCTCGGGTTCGTGATACGGCAACGGTCGCAGCAGGACGGCGTTGATCACACCAAAGATTGCAGTATTGAGACCAATACCCAAAGCAAGTGTGATCACGGCAACTACCGTAAAGGATGGTCGCTTCAGCAAGCTTCGTACTCCGTAACGAATGTCTTTTAATAGTGTTTCCATGATCTCTATTTTTGACTTTTGATTTTAGATTTCAGATTATCCAAAATCTCAAATCAAAAATCTGCTACGCGCTCACTCATATGTCAGCGCGACCATCGGATCTACCTTGGTAGCCCGCCGCGCCGGCAGTGGTCGTTGATAATAAAGAGACCCACCGCTAGTCCGTTCGTGACAAAAGGAGAAGTCTTACTCAACTTCGAGCAGTCAAAATTGAACCGCGGAGTGGTAAAAACGATCCCACTCCCTTTGCAACTGCCAATTGCCATTTCGAATTTCAAATCTGTGATCTCAGATCTGAGATCTCAAATTTCAGATTTCCTTTCAGGTGCTACTATTCACTCCACCGCTGACCTCAAGGGTTGCGGCTACACTTGTCTTCAAACAAAAGTTGCACAATCGGCAACTCCCGGGAACGGCTTGGCCAATTCGAAATCCGCAATCCGAAATTCGGACATTCTCACTCGTACCTGAGCGACACCCCCGGATCGACTTTCGTGGCTCGCCGGCCCGGCAGGTAACAGGCGATTAGCGCCACGGCGGTTAGCAGAATGGCAATGGCTGCGAAGGTTGCTGGATCTGTGGCGGTGACACCAAAGAGCATTGAAGCCATCAATCGGGTAAGACCAAACGCGCCAACCAACCCGATAGTAATGCCAATCAGAGCAAGCATCATCCCCTGCCTTATTACCATCCTGAACACATCTCGCTGTTGCGCGCCGATAGCCATGCGAATGCCGATCTCGTGGGTGCGTTGCGTCACCGTGTATGACATCACGCCGTAAATGCCGACAATCGCCAGCAGCAGGGCTATACCGGCGAAGAGGCTAAACAAGGTTAGATTCAAACGCTCAGGCGCCACCGACTCGGCGCGAATCTCATCCATTGTGCGAATGTTGTAGATTGGTTGGTCCGGGTCGACCAATTTTACCTGCTCGCGTGCGGAAGCTATTAACTGATCTGGATCACCGGAAGCTTTCATGATGACGGTCATGCCGCCAAAGGGAAGTTGCGCAAATGGGAAGTAGCCCTGGACCCGATTTGAATCCTGGCTGAGGCCTTCCATCTTTACTCGGCCCACGATTCCCACCACAGTAAGCGCCGGCGCCTTATCCTCGCTCCCGAACTTGATTCTTTTGCCTACTGCGTCCTCATTGGGCCAATGCCGGCGGGCAAACTCTTCATCTATGATAATTGCGTTCGTTCCGGCTATCAGTCTTTCGCCCTCGTTGAGTTTGCTCAGATCGCGACCCGCCAGATAGGATCGATTGTCCTGATCATTAAAATAACGGCCGCGCAACAGAGGGATATTCATCGCGCGAAAGTAATCGGGCGTTACGGTGCATGCTTCCATTAGCGGCGTCTGATCACGCGGTGGAATTGGACGGCCATCCACCACGAACGACGTTTGCCAGCCATTGTTGCCAAGCGGCAGCCCGGAAGCCGCGGCGGCCGCTTCAACACCAGGCAAAGCGCGAATGTTTTCCAGGAGCCGTCTGAAAAACTCGCTGCGCTGTTCCTCGCTCACGTATTTCTTCTGGGGCAAAGTGACGCTGAAGCTTGCCAAACGCGCATATGAGAATCCCGGGTTCACTTTCTGCAAACGGTAGAAGCTGCGAATCATCAATCCAGCGCCGATCAGCAAGACCAGCGTGGTGGCAACTTCTACTACTACCAGGGAACTCCGCAACCAGTGTCGGCCCGTCGTACCACGTCCCGTCTCTTTCAATGTCTCGTGAACGTCCACCACGCCTGCCTGCAACGCCGGCACAAGACCAAACAGGATTCCCGTCAGAAATGAAACGCCGACAGTAAATGCCATCACCCGCCAATCAAGACTGATTTCCCTGGAGCGCGGAATGGCATTCGGGCTGACATAAAGAATGAAGTCGATACCCCAGCGCGCTATTAGCAGTCCCACAGTTCCACCTGTTAGAGCGAGGAGTACACTTTCAGTCA
>WNGE01005319.1_pt1 | contig 20869 bp, 19 predicted proteins | sample 5400651 | NCBI WGS metagenome assembly WNGE01 (sample SAMN13153370, study PRJNA577476) | soil metagenome | isolation source: 60 cm soil or saprolite under grassland replicate 2 | place: USA:California | collected 2016-06-15 | reverse complement strand
CGTGAAACTCGTTGTCGAAGTCGAGATCGGTCTCGCTCTTCCTGAAGAAGGGCAGAACGCGGTCCCACGACCAGAGGTCGTTGCCGAGCGCGGCCCACTCGTCGAAGTCCTCGCGCCTGCCCCGGATCCAGTACGTCCCGTTGACGGTGCTCGAGCCGCCGACGATCTTTCCGCGCGCAAGGGGATACGTGCGACCGGGTAGGAGCTCGCCGATGAAGGACCAGTTGTTTGGATGTCCCGGGAAGGAGGCCGCCATCGAGTTCGACCTCGCCACCTCGGCCGGGAACTCCTCCTTCGACCGGTAGTCGGGCCCCGCCTCCAGCAGGAGCACACGTCGCGTCTCCTTCTCGGATAGCCGTGCGGCCAGCGCGCACCCTGCCGACCCCGCCCCGACGACGATCACGGAGTACTGCTCGGTATCCGTCATCGGGACGATCCTTCCTTCGTCGGGAGGCGGCAGGTTCGACTGCATTGAAACAATCCCGTATCGCGTTCGTCAACCAAGTGGTAGGTTGAAGTGTGCGTTACCAACCGCTGGGCGCGAGTGGGATCGAGGTCTCCGTCGTCGGCCTCGGCTGCAACACCTTCGGGATGTCGATCGACGCCGACCGGGCGCAGGCGGTGGTGGACGCCGCTCTCGAGTCCGGCATCAACTTCTTCGACACGGCCGCGTCCTACGGCGCCGGCGCGAGCGAGGAGATGCTCGGCAAGGCCCTTCGCGGCCGTCGCGATCAGGCCGTCGTCGCGACGAAGTTCGCCGACACCCTCCGCGGCCTGCCCCAGGACGCCCCGCCGCCCGGTCAGCGCGCCGAGGTCTTCAAGTCCGTCGACCGCTCGCTCGAGCGGCTTGCCCTCGACTACGTCGATCTCCTCTACTACCACATGCCCGACAAGGTGACGCCGATCGAGGAGACGCTCGGCGCGATGCAGGAGGTCGTCGAGGCCGGGAAGGCGCGGGTGATCGGCTGCTGCAACTTCGGCTCGTCGCAGCTGCGGCAGGCGGACGACGCCGCGCGCGCCTCCGGTAAGCCGGGCTTCACCGCCGTCCAGAACCAGTACAGCCTCCTGGAACGCGATGCGGAGAGGAACGTGCTGCCGCTCGCGCGTGAGCTCGACATCGCGTTCATCCCGTACATGCCGCTCGTGAACGGCCTGCTGACCGGCAAGTACCGGCGCGGGCAGCCGCCGCCCGAGGGATCGCGGCTCGAGTACTTCACGAGCGTCGGCGTCGGCCGCGAGCTGCTCGGGGACGACCGATTCGAGCACGTCGAGCGGCTCGCGGAGTTTGCCGAGCGGCAGGGCCATACGCTGCACGAGCTGGCGATCGCCGCCCCGGCGTCGGAGCCGGGCATCACGTCCGTACTGGTCGGGGCAACGTCGCCGGAGCAGGTCCGGGCGAACGCCGCCGCCGCCGAGTGGCAGCTCGAGCCGGAGACGCTCGACGCTGTGCCGCGGGTGGAGGGCAAGGGAATCGAGTTCGGGTTCCCGCGCGACTGAGCGCGGTGTCGCGACGTCAACAAACGTTTGGTCGGAGTGTTAGAGTCGGCGCGACGTGGCGAGCTCCAAGGGCACCTTCGAGACGGTTGCCGAGGCGGAACGTCGCGCGCGCGAGCGTCTCCCGAAGTTCCTCTACGTCGCGGTCAAGGGCGGGGTCGAGCAGGGGATCTCTCTGGCGGACAATGCCGCGGCCTTCGGCGAGCTTCGGTTCGTCCCGCGGATCGCCACGGGGATCTCAGGACCGCGCGAGCAGGCGACCAGCGTCCTCGGGCAGGACATCTCCTTCCCCGTGTTCCTGTCGCCCACCGGGGCGCAGAGCAGCATCCGTCCGGGAGGCGAGCTCGCCTCCGCGCGAGCGGCGGCCGCCGCGGGAACCGCCTTCGGGGTGAGCTCCTTTGCGAGCACGCCGATCGAGGAGATCGTCCGGGTCAACCCCCTGACGTTCCACCAGATGTTCTGGCTCGGCGGCCGCGATCGGATGGCCGCGATCGTCGAGCGGGCGCGCAATGCTGGCGCGAAGGGGCTGATCGTCACGCTCGACTTCGTCTTCACCCATCGCAAGGACTGGGGTACTCCTCTCAGCATCGCGCATCTCCCCAACGCCACCCGCCTCCAGTTGGCCAGGTACTACGGGGGACAGGCGATCCGAAGTCCTCGGTGGTTGCTCCCGTTCCTCCGTGCCGGCGTGCTCCCGGACGCCACGGTCCCGAATCTCGGGTCGCCCGAGCAGCCGAGGCCGCCGTTCTTCGGCGCATTCGTCGAGTGGATGCAGACGCCGCCGCCGACGTGGTCGGACATCGCCTGGCTGCGCGAGCAGTGGGGCGGCCCCTTCGTCGTCAAGGGCATCGCGCATCCCGACGACGCCCGGCAGGCCGTGGACATCGGCGCCACCGCGATCGCCGTCTCGAACTACGGAGGCGGCAACCTCGACGGCACGCCGGGGACGATCAGGCTGCTGCCGGCGATCGCCGCCGCGGTCGGCGGCCAGGTCGAGATCATTCTCGACGGTGGTGTCCAGCGCGGCAGCGACGTCGTCAAGGCGGTCGCGCTCGGTGCCCGCGCTGTGGGGATCGGCCGCTCCTTCATCTGGGGCCTCACCGTCAACGGCGAGGCGGGCGTGTCGAACGTCCTCCAGATCATCCGCGCCGGCATCGACGAGACGCTGAACGGGCTGGGCCGCGCCTCGATCCACGATGTCACCCCGGAGGACGTCGTCGTCCCGCCGGGCTTCGCCGCCAGTCCTGTGTCCGCAGCGCTCGCAAGCATCAGTTAGTGGCGTAACCGGCAACATGGCCATGGTCCCGGGCAACGTCACCGGTCACACCACTAGCGCGCTGCAAAGCCGGTCGGCACGACGACGTCCGCGGCGACGACGTCGTGGATCGAGGCTCGCCCGAGCGCGTTCAGCGTCTCGTCGATGCCGGCCCGCAGGATGGCGAGAACGTTCTCGACGCCGGCCTCTCCGGCGGCGGCGAGCCCCCAGAGGTAAGGACGTCCGATCAACACGGCGCGGGCGCCGAGGGCGATCGCAGCGACGACGTCGCTGCCGCGCCGCACGCCGCCGTCGACGAGCACCTCGACCTGATCGCCGACCGCCTCGACGACGGCCGGCAGCAGCCTGATCGAACCCGGCGTGTCGTCGACGTTGTTGCCTCCGTGGTTCGAGACGGAGACGGCGTCGGCCCCGATGCCGACTGCCTGTCGCGCGTCTTCCGCGTGCGTGATGCCCTTGACGATGAACGGGCCGCGCCACTGCTCGCGGAGCCAGCCGATGTCGGACCAGGTCGGCGGCGGGGTCTGCATCCAGTCGACGTAGGCGGTGAAGAACGTGGGCGCTGCCTCGCCGGGCAACGCGAGATTGGGCGTCGTGAACTTCGGGATGCCGCCGTTGCGGAGAAAGTCGCGCAGCCAGCGAGGGCGCCTGACCGCCTGCGGCCCGTAATACCTGGCCATCGTCAGCAGGCCGACGTCGGTGAGGCGTGCCGGGCTTGCGAGGCTGCCCCAGTCGCGGCGATGGGCGAACACATAGTCGAGCGTCACGATCAGCGCCTTCGCTCCCGCACGTTCCGCACGGTCCACGACCGACAGCATCCGCTCGCGGCTGCCGAGCCAGTACATCTGGAAGAAGGTCTGGGGGTTCGCCTGGACGACCTCCTCGACCGTCTTGCTCCCGAAGGAGCTCAACCCGATCGCGGTCCCGGCGCGGGCGGCGGCGCGGGCGATGGCGACCTCGCCGTGCGGGTGGATGCCCTGCGCGCCGGTGGGCGAGGCGATCACCGGAAAGGAGATCTGCTCGCCCACGATGGAGGTCGCCTGCTCACGTGGGCCGGAGAGACCGGTGGCGATCCGCGGGACGAACCGGAGCTCGGAGAAGGCGGCCACGTTGTCGTCGCGCGTATGTCCCTGCTCGAGCCCGGCGCCCACGGCCGCGAAGACGGCCTTCGGCAGCCGCGCGCGCGCGCGACGCTGCGCTTCGGCGATCGACTCGAACGCGGCCGCGGAGTGCGCCACGCCGCGATCATATGACCAAACGGCCGGTCCAGTAGTATGAGACGCCGATGGACACCGCCTCGGAAAGCACCCTCAAAGCTGCCGTCCACGGCGGTTGCCCCGTCCTGGCCGGATACGACCCACTGGCGGTCGAGGAGCTCCGCAACCCGGACCCGAGTCTCAGGCGTGCGCGGCAGGAAGCGCCGGTGTTCTACGACGAGAAGTACGGCTTCTGGTCGGTGACGCGGTACGCGGACGTCCTGGCGGTCCTCGCGGACGACGAGCACTACTCCAACCGAATGGCGATCCCGATGCCGAAGCCGCCGGAGGATCTCCGGGAGCGGATGCCGGTGTACCCGTTCGAGACGGCGCTGCTCTTCATGGACGACCCGGAGCATCGGCCGGCCCGGACGATGGTGCAGGAGCCGTTCGTCCCCCGGCGTCTGAGGGCGCGTGAGCCGAGGATCTATGCGCGCGCCCAGGAGCTGATCAGCCAGCGGTCCGATCGCCACATCGAGTTCCTGAAGGAATACTCGCTCCCGCTGGCGCTGACGGTCATCGGCGACTTGGTCGGCGTGCCGGAGCCCGACTGGCCGATGCTCGAGGAGTCGATCTTCGGTGCGTTCGAGATCGCCAAGATCGCGAGTGGGGTCGTCAGCGATCCCGCGGAGATCCGGCGCTTGGCCGAGGGCCAGGCCGCCTACTGGGACTACCTGGTCGCGCTTGCCGAAGAGCGACGCCGGAGCCCGACCGACGACTTCTCCTCGGTACTGGCCGCGCAGGTGAATCCCGAGGACGGCTCCCACTTCTCGGCGCAGGACATCGCGGGCCACATCAACACGATGCTGGGCGCCGGATTCGAGACCAGCGCGCAGCTGCTGACGTTCGGCGTGCACGCGATTCTGAGCCATCGCGACCAGTGGGAGCTGCTGAAGTCCGACCGCTCGCTGCTGCCCGGTGCCGTCGAGGAATGCGTGCGCTGGCGCGCCATTCCCAAGCGGATCTTCCGGCTGACGAAGACCGACGTCGAGATCGGCGGCGTCACCGTGCCCGAGGGCGCGTTGCTCGCTCTCCTGCTCGGCTCGGCCAACCACGACGAGTCGGCGTTCGAAGACCCGGATCGCTTCGACATCCGTCGTGCTCCGGTTCCGAGCAACCTCACCTTCGGCCGGGGAATGCACTTCTGTCTCGGCGCGCCGCTCGCGAAGACCGAGATGCGTATCACGCTCGAGACGCTGCTCGATCTGGCTCCCGACGTGCGGCTCGACGAGACCCAGGAGCTCGAGTGGAACCCGGACATCCGCCTCGAGTCGCTGACAGCGCTGTACGTGGACCTCGGGCCCAGCCCGAGTTAGTGGTGTAACCACTAGATCTCACTCCCGCGTCGTTGCCGCCGCGGCCCAACCACGCCGCGGCGGCCGTCGCACGGCGCTCAACCCGCGATCGCGGCGATCGCGCCGGGGTCCTTGTAGTACACGTCGAGCTCGGCGATCTTGCCGTCGCGGACGTAGTAGAGCTCGACGACGTTCATCTCCACGGCCTCGCCGGTGGCGCGAGACGTGAACCGGCCCACGAGGTGGATGACGACGGGGTCGGTGGCGTCGAAGTACTCGACGGGCGACGCGAGCGAGGTCTCGAACTGCTCGTTGATACGCCCCATGATCTCGAAGAAGCCCGCCGCGCCGTGGTACTCGCCGCCGTAGGGGAGGCCCGGAGGCTCGTGCAGGACGAAGTCGTCTTGCATCATCGCGCCGGCGCTCTCGAGGTCACCGGCCAGCACGAACTCGTACCATTGCCGGACGATGTCCACGGCTCCCTGCGTCGTGGTCGTCGAGCTCATGTCGATCCTCCTTCTCCCGGCTGGAGCCAGGTATGCGAGGTAGATTGACCTTGGACGGATGTTTGGTAGATTAGCCGGGTGGCGCCGTTGTCACCCAGTCGCGGACCGGGAGGCCCCGGAGCGAGGCAGCACGATGCCGAGCGCGCCGCCCCCGTGAGCGTGTCCAAAAGGACGAGGGAGCTTCGTCAATGGCATCCGGCGCAGCGCTAGCGACGCGTGACCTGACCGTTCGGTTCGGCGGCGTCACCGCGGTCGATCACCTGTCGCTGGCGATCGACAAGAGCCGCCTCACCGGCATCATCGGCCCGAACGGCGCAGGCAAGACGACGATCATCGACGCCGTCAGCGGCCTCGTGCGCTCGACGGGTGAGATCGAGCTCAACGGCCGGCCGATCAGCCACTGGCGTCCGTATCGGCGCGCGCAGGCGGGTATCGGCCGCACGTTCCAGGGCGTCGAGCTCTTCGACGAGTTCACCGTCCTCGAGAACCTCCTGATCCCTGCGGAGGCAGGACGTCGGTGGTCGTTTCTCCGAGATCTCGTTTTGCCGCGCGCGAACCGCGAGTCGCTGCGTCGCGCCACGGAGGCGCTGGACCGGGTGGGGCTTGCGCATTGGGCCCAGGTCAAGCCGCCCCAGTTGTCGCTCGGCGAGCGCAAGCTCGTCACGATCGCGCGGGCGCTCTCCGGGGGCGGCGACGTGCTCCTCCTCGACGAGCCTGCGGCCGGTCTGAACTCCGAGGCCACTCTCGAGCTCGGCGAGAAGCTGCGCGAGCTCGTCCGCTCCGATCTCAGCGTCGTCCTGGTCGACCACGACATGGGGCTCGTGCTCAACGTCTGCGACGTGATTCACGTCCTCGACTTCGGGAAGCTGATCGCGTCTGGTACGCCCGACGAGATCCGGAGCAACGAAGGCGTGATCGACGCGTACCTCGGCCAGGAGGGTCACGCGCAGGCCGTCGAGGCGGAGGTCGTGTGATGGCGGCGGCCCTGGAGTGCGAGAAGCTCTGCGTCGGCTACGCCGGCGTCCGGGTCGTCCACGATGTCGATCTCACCGTCGAGCCGGGAGAGGTCGTTGCGCTGTTCGGTCCGAACGGCGCGGGCAAGACCACGACGTTGCACGCGCTGTCCGGCCTGTTGCGCTCGCAGTCGGGCGCCGTGCGGATCTGCGGCCAGCGCGTCCGCGGCGGACGCCCTCATCTGGCTGCACGCAGCGGTCTCGCGTTCGTGCCCGACGACCGGTCCTTGTTCTACGGCCTCACGACCCGGCAGAACCTGCGTCTTGCAGCCGGGCGCCGCAACACGCAGTCCGCGCTCGACCAGGTGCTCGAGTACTTCCCTGCCCTGCGCGACCTCCTGGGTCGTCGCGCCGGCCTCCTGTCCGGGGGCGAGCAGCAGATGCTCGCCGTCGGCCGCGCGCTTGGTATGCGTCCGAAGGTCCTGATGGTCGACGAGATGAGCATGGGCCTGGCGCCGATCGTCGTGCAGCGCTTGCTGCCCGTCGTCCGGCGAATCGCGGACGAGCTCGGCACCGCGGTCCTGCTGGTCGAGCAGCACGTCGACCTCGCGCTGGAGGTCGCCGACCGCGCGTACGTCCTCGACCGCGGCCGCGTCGCCATCGCCGGTCGCGCGGAGGAGCTTCGCAACCGGCGCGACCTGCTCCGGGCGAGCTACATGGGAGAGCTGGCATACGAGCAGCTCGAAGCGAGCACGGGCCGCCCGGCCGCGGCGGCCAACGGAGGAGGCCGCAATGCCTAACGTCATCCTGTACCTCCTCCTCAGCCTGGGCGCGGGCGCCGCGTACGCCCTGCTCGCGAACGGCATCGTCGCCGTCCACAAGGGGTCGGGCGTTCTCAACTTCGCGCAGGGCGCCGTCGCGATGTTGGGGACGTACTGCTACCTCGACCTCGTCCAGAGCGGCGTCTCCAAGTATCTGGCGATCGGCATCGCCGTCGCCGGGTCCGCCGTCGCCGGCGTGTTTTTCTCCGTGGCGATCTTCCGTCCCTTGCGCGCGGCGCCGGCGCTCGCCAAGGTCGTCGCGACGCTCGGTCTGTTGGTTGCGCTGCAGGGGATCGCGCAGATCGTCTGGGGCGCCAACGCGACCATCGTACCGTCGCTGTTCCCGGAGAACGGCGTCCAGATCAGCGGGGCGTTCATCGGCGTCGACCGTTTCTGGATGGCCGGCACGGCGCTCGTGATCGCGCTGCTGCTGTGGGCCGGCTTCCGGTTCACCCGGCTGGGGCTCGCGACTCAGGCGACCTCGCAGAACGAGAAGGGAGCCTCGTTGCTGGGCTTCTCGCCGACCGTGATCTCGGCGGCGAACTGGGCGCTCGGTTGCGCTCTGGCCACCATCGCTGGCGCGATGATCGCACCGATCACCACGCTCGACACGGGATCGATGCCGCTCCTGGTGCTGCCCGCCCTCGCCGCCGCTCTCGTAGGGCGCTTCGCGTCGTTTGGCATCACGACCGCCGCCGCGTTCGGAATCGGCTGGGCGCAGGTGTGGATGTTCCACACCTGGACGCTGCCCGGTGTGCAGACCGCCGCTCCGTTCGTCGTCGTCATCCTCGTGATGGTCGTCGCGGGAAGGGCGCTTCCCGGCCGCGGTGCGATCTCCGAAGGCCGGCCTCCCTGGGCTCCGGTCGGCGCGAATCGATGGATACCGATTGCCCTCTGTAGTGCCGTCGGCGCCGTGCTGATCGTGACCCTCAACTCGACCTATCAGTCGGCGTTCGTCACCACCTTGACGATGGGTGTCCTCGCCCTGTCCCTCGTCGTGCTGACGGGATACGTGGGGCAGATCTCGCTGATGCAGATGACGTTCGCGGGGATCGGTGGGTTCATCACCGCCAAGTTCGCGACCAACTACCACGTGCCGTTCCCGCTCTCGATCGTCCTCGGCGCAGTGATCATCGCGCCGATCGGAGCGGCGCTCGGGCTGCCCGCGCTCCGCGTGCGTGGACTGAGTCTGGCCGTCGTCACCCTGGGCGCAGCGGTTGCGGTCGACGCGGTGCTCTTCCAGAACCAGGGGTGGACCAACGGCACCGACGGCGTCACGGTCCCGTCACCGCGGATCGGGAGCTTCTCGCTCGACCCGTTCGCGCACCCGGCCCGGTACGCGATCTTCGTCCTCATCGCCCTCGTCCTCGTCGTGATCATGGTCGGCAACCTGCGTCGGAGCGGCGCGGGGAGGCGGATGCTGGCGGTTCGCAGCAACGAACGCGCCGCCGCAGTGGCCGGCGTGAACGTCCGGGCCGTGAAGCTGCAGGCCTTCGCGCTCTCGAGCTCGATCGCCGGCCTGGCCGGCGGGCTCCTGGCCTACTCGAACCCGTTCTTCGTGGTCGGCAACAGCGGGTTTGCGGCCTTGCCGTCGATCACGCTCCTGACGATCGCCTACATCGGCGGCATCGCGAGCATCTCAGGCGCGGTCATGGCCGGCGTCATCGCGTCGGGCGGCATCCTTTTCGTCCTGATCGTCACCGAGATCGGAGACCTCGGGAACTACTACATCCTCGGCTCCGGCATCGGCCTGGTGTGGACCGTGCTCGCGCACCCGGACGGCGTCGCACCGTTCTTCGGCGAGCGCATCACCGGGCTCGCGCGGAAGGTCGTTCGGCGGCGTGTCGACGCTGCGCCGGATACCGCCCCCGCGTCGTCGGCGGTCGCAGAGCCGACACGCGAACCGGCGCGCGTCCCGTGATCACGGAACGCGGAAAGGAGAGAAGCGATGGGTGAGGTCTCGGTCGAGGATCGCGTTCTGATCCGAGAGCTCTACGACAAGTTCTATTTCGCGTTGAACGACGGGGACGCCGAGGTGCAGACGGCGTGCTTCGCCCCTGGCGGCAGCATCCAGCTCTACTCGGGAGACGTCGTCAGCCCCGAGTTCTCCGCTGCCACGGGGCAGAAATGGAGCAACGACCCGGTCGGCAAGACGTATCAGCACCACGTCACGAACCTCGTCGTGTACCCGGACCCGGAAGGACGCGAGGACCACCGCTCCGTGCGCATGTACTTCCTCGTCACCGGGGTCTGGGAGCCTCCGAACATCCTCGTCCGCTGGAGCTGCAAGGCAAACGACGTCGTGCAGCGCGTCGACGGCGAGTGGCTCTTCTGGAGCCGCAAGATCTCGCTCAATCACGAGGCTACGGGGCCGCACTGGAGCAACGAGCCGCCTCACCCCGACAGGTAGTCGACATGCGTTTCGGGGTGACGTTCTCAGACGGTATCTGGGGGACGCCGGAGCAGTGCGTGGAGCGGATCGTCGAGCACCACGAGGTCGCGGATCCCTCGGAGATCATCGCCTTCCTCGGAACGGGGACGATGACGGGCGTCCAGGCCGAGAAGGCCATGCGCCTCTTCGGGGAGAAGGTGCTGCCGCGGGTCGCCCACCTCCGGGACGCAGAGGAAGTGGCGGTCGCGCGCTAGCGTTACGCGTCTTCGGGTACGAACCCCGCGAAGGCGTCGGCGGACTCGTAGTGGTACATCAGCTCGACGCTGAAGCCCTGGTCGTCCGTGGCGTAGACCGAACCCCCGACCCCGACGTCGAGCTCCTGCTCCAGCCGGTACCCCGCGGATCGCACCGCTTCCGCGGTCGCGCGATACTCGTCCTTGTCGCGCGAGCCGAGCGCGATGTTCACGATGCCGAGGTCGCTGATCCGGTAGCCGTCGGGCCAGGGCGCGGGTCGCGGATCCTCGTACGCGGCCAGCTCGAGCCAGAAGTCGCCGGCGGAGAGCAACTCGACTCGGACCTTCGCGCCCTCCAGTCCCCACAGGCGCTCGTGCTCCGGCTTGTGGAGCGTCGGCTCGTGGCGGCGCATCCCCAGGGTGTCCACGAAGAACGCAAGCGATCGGGCGAGATCCGGCACCGACGCTCGCACCACGCGTGTCGCGGCGGCCACGCCAGACCGGGCCCGCGGTCCGCTGCCCGGCACGCGTGGATCGTCCTCCATGACCTCGACGAGCACCCCGTCGAGGTCGCGCACGCATACCCGGCGTGCTCCCTGAACCCCGACGGGCGATGTTGGCGGCGGGCTGCCGAGCTCGGTGAGCCGGCGGACGGTGGCGTCGAAATCCTCGACGTGGACGCCGATCGTCGTGTAGCCGATGTCGCAGGGTCGCCAGTCAGGGGCCAGCGGCCGGGTCTCCGGCGCTCGGTACTGGAAGAGCTCGAGTTGGAAGAGCTCCTGCTGGTCCACCGCCCAGAGGAGCTCGAGCGAAGCTCCGGGCACGCCCTGCAGCCCGGCGATGTCGGGCGGGTCCGGCAATGCGGCGGGGTCCAGCCCTCCGGAGGCGAGGTACCCGAAGGCGTCGGCGTACCAGCTCCTCGACGCCCGCATGTCGCGACAGCTCAATGCGACCTGGGCGACTCTCACGGCTGCGTACAGAGGTCGGCGATCCGCTCGCCGATCATGAAGGCGGTGGCGTTCGTCGCAGCCCGCGGCACGTCCGGTGCGATGGAGAGATCGGCGATCCTCAGGCCCTCGAGGCCGTGGACGCGGCCGCGGTCGTCGACCACCGCGCCGGGGTCGCCGGCGTCGCCCATCCGGCAGGTCCCGCACGTGTGGAAGAACGTGAAGATGTTGGTCACCATCCACTCGTCGAGAGCGTCGTCCGAGGCCAGGACGTCGTCGGTCGGAGCGAGGCGCTTCATTCCGATCCGCTCGAACGCCGGATGACCCGCCAGGCGCGCGTTGATCCGCACGCCCTCGCGAAGGCGCCGCCGGTCGAGGTCGCTCTCCAGGTAACCGAGGACGATGCGTGGAGGCTCCAGCGGATCCGGAGACGTGAGCGACATCTCCCCGCAGCTCTCGGGGGCGACGAGATTGGCCAGGAAGTTGAAGTACGTCTGCTCGATGCCGTTCTCGTCGGCCATCCGGAACGTGCTCAACATGAGGTTCATGTCGTTTCTCCTCGGCGACCCCTCCGCGGTGTAGACGAGCAGCAGGTGGTGGCGGGGGTCCTCGTCGAGGCACGTCGTCGCGTCGACGACGAGCGGCACGGCGGGGTGGTCGCGAAGGTTCTTGCCGACGCCGGGGAGGTCGGCGACGATCTCGATCCCGTGGCGCGCCAGGGCGTCGGCCGGACCGACACCGGACGTCATGAGGAGGTGCGGCGTCGCGATCCCGCCGCTCGTCAAGATGACCTCGCGCGCCTCCACGAACCGGGTGCCGCCGTCCGCGTTCAGCACGTCGACCCCGGTCGCCCGCCGGCCGCCGAAGCGGACTCGCACGACGCGCGCATCGCCCCGGACCTCGAGGTTCGGGCGGCTGCGGGCAGGCTGCAGATGGGTGAGCGCCGCGCTCATGCGCACGTCGGCCTCGCCGTTGCGCGGCACCGGTCCGATGCCGAACCCGCCCGGGTCCATGTGATCGAGCTTCTCCGGGTATCCGTGCGCCAGCGCGGCCTCGTGGAAGGCTCGCTGGCTCGGCGGCCACTGCTGCTTCGGGAACCGACGGACGGGCAAGGGGCCCTCCTTCCCGTGCAGGGGCCCGTCGAAGTCGAGGTCGCGCTCGGTGCGGCGGAAGTAAGGCAGCACGGCCTCGTAGGTCCAGAGGCTGCTTCCCCACGCGTCGTAGTCCTCGGCGAGGCCCCGCTGGAAGATCGCGCCGTTGACGGCGCCGGAGCCGCCGATCACACGGCCGCGCACAATCGCGACGTCGCGGGTGAGGCGCTCGCTGAGGATGCCGGGGTAGAACCAGAGGAAGTCCATCGCGGGCATGGCCACCCGCTCGCGGCGGATCTCCTCCGGAAGCTCGTCGACCCCGCCCGGATAGTCGTGGCCCGCCTCGAGCAGCAAGACGCGCCGGCCGGCGTTCTCGGAGAGCCGTGCCGCCAGCACGCACCCTGCAGTGCCACCGCCGACGATCACGGCATCCCAACTCATGTGATCGACCATAACCCAATCAACCGAGCGGCCGGTTGACATCTTCCGAAGGGGACCGCGACAATGGCCCACGCGACCAGCGAAGGGGGAAGCTTTGAGCCAGACAGTGTCGAGCGTCGAACTGGATCCGGGCGACGCGGCGGGATGGGCGGCGCAACCGTTCGAGACGTTGTTCTCGCTCTCGTCGGCGGAGACCGAGGGCCCGCAGCTGCAGGCGTTGGCCCGGCGGTTCGAGCGCCTGCGCCCCGAGGTCTCCGCGCTGGACGCGCTGGCGACCCGCCAGGGCGTCGACCGCGTCGAGAGCTTCGAGGACGCGGCGCCGTTGCTCTTCGACCACCGCGTCTACAAGAGCTACCCGATGAGCCTGGTCGAGAAGCGTCAGTTCGACCGGCTCACGGCGTGGCTACGGCGGCTGACCACGCACGACGTGACTGCGATTCCGATGGACGGTGTCACGTCCGTCGACGGCTGGCTCGAGCGTCTCGACGACCACGACATGATCATGCTCCACTCGACCGGGACGACGGGAAAGCTCAGCTTCCTTCCCCGCTCGCGCGCGGAGTGGCCGGGTTGGCAGCATTCCTTCTTCGAGGCGCTGAGGGCCACCACGGGGGTGGACTTTCGCACCGAGGCGCTCCCGCTGTTCTACCCGGGGTATCGCAGTGGGCACACGACCGGCACGAAGATGCAGAGGATCTTCAGTGAGCTTTCGGCAGCGGGCGAAGAGGGCAGGCATTGCCTCTACGAGTACGCGATCTCGTCCGACCTCCTGTCGCTTGCTGCCCGGTTGCGGGTCGCCGAGGAGCGCGGCGAGCTCGACACGCTCGACCTCGACCCGCGGCTGCTCGAGGAGCGGGCCAAGCTGATCGAGGCCGGGCGCCGCCGAGAGCAGGACCTCGAGCGGTGGTTCACGAAGCTGGCGGAGGAGTTCCGCGGGCAGCGCGTGCGGATCAACGGGGTCACCGCGGACCTGATCCGGTTGGCGCTGAAGGGGCGCGAGCACGGCATCCAGTGCGAGTTCGCGCCGGGGTCCGTGCTCTTCACGAGCGGGGGCCTCAAGGGGTTCAAGGAAGCGCCCGACGACTGGGAGCAGCTGCTGAAGGACTTCTTCGGCATCGACCGCCTCTGCGGCATCTACGGCATGACGGAGTGCATGGGGTACGCACCGAAATGCAGCGCCGGGTACTACCACTTCTTCCCCTACACGATCCCGCTCCTGCTGGACCCGGACGGCAATGTGCTGCCGCGAGAGGGCGTGCAAACCGGCCGGTGCGCGTTCGTCGATCTGCTCGCCGAGAGCTACTGGGGCGGCTTCATCACAGGCGACCGCATCACGATTTACTGGGACGAGAACTGCGAGTGCGGCTGGAAGGGCCCGCGCCTCGACCAGAGCATCGCTCGGTTCTCGGAGCTCGAAGGCGGCGACGACAAGATCTCGTGCGCCGGCAGCGAGGAGATGTACAGCGAGTTCATGGACTACGTGAGCAACGTCTGACGGAACTCGCGACAGCCCCGGATGGTCCGCTCGACCATCGATCAGGGCTGAGCGCGGCCGCGCCGATTCAGATCCGGCCCCACGGCCCCATCGTCTTCTTTGCCAGCCATTCGTCGTCTCGCTACGCGGTCTCGAGGAGGCCGGCCGCCTCGACGATCGGGATCGTGTCGTAGTAGTACGGAACGAGCTCGGTGATCTTGCCGTCGCGGACGGTGACGATCTCGACCATCTTGAACTCGACCGTCTTCCCCGTGTGCCGGGAGACGCTGTCGAACCTCGCGAGAATCACGACCTTGTCGCCGCCGCCGTCGAGGTACTCGAACTCGACGCCGGTCGGGAGCTCCCATGCCGTGCTGAAGGCCTCGCCCAGCCTGAAGAAGCCGTCGTGCCCGATCCAGTCGCCGCCGTGGGGCAGGGAGGGGGTGGGGCGGAAGGCGACGTTCTCGTCGAGCAGCTCGAGGATCTGCTCGAAGCCTCCCTGGGCAGTCGCCTCGTCCTCCTCCTGGAGCGAGGGGACCATCAACGTCTCGAACCGCTTGACGACTTCGACGTTCTCCTGCGACATGGGTCCTCCCTCCCTGTCTACCGTGGTGCGACGCCGGCGGTGATGCCGAGGTCGTTCGCGAGCGCGACGCCGGTGACGAGGGAAGCCCGGTCGGACGCAAGCCCGCGACGAACACCGCCCGACCGCCGGCCTCCTCGATCAGGCCGACGGTCTCCTCGCCGTCCGCCCGCCGCGACTCGAGGTCGTTCACGAGGACGGCCGCGCCTTCCTCGGCGAAGTGGAGGGCCGCGGCCCGGCCGATCCCGCCTGCCGCGCCCGTGACGAGCCCGGACTTCCCGTCGACGAGCCCCATCGTTACGGAGCCGACCAGCTCACGTGCTGCGAGAGCATCACGCGAACCGTGATCGACTGCACGAAGTCGAGCTGCTGCTCGAGGTCGGCCTTCAGGCCCGGGAGCCGCCGGTACAGCGTCTCGACCGCGATCCGCGCCTCGGGCGGCGCCAGCGGCGCGCCGAGGCAGTAGTGGCGCCCGTGGCCGAGCGCGAGATGCTCGGCGGCGTTCTCCCGGCGGACGTCGAAGCGGAGCGGATCCGGAAACTTCGACGGGTCGCCGTTCGCCGAGGCGAGGCTCACGCAGATGTTGCTCCGCGCCGGGATCCTGACGCCGGCGAGCTCCGACTCCCGGGTGCTGATCCGGAAGATCTGCGTCGCGATCCCTGACCGCCGGAGCCCCTCGCGGACCGCGTTGTCCCAGAGCGACGGATCGTCGAGGACGAGCTCGAGCTCCTCCGGCCTCTGGGTGAAATACCGGACCATGTTCGTGATCAGGGCGGCGGTCGTGTCGGTGCCGGCCGCCGTGATCCCGACCATGTGGGCGAGCACCTGGTCGCTCGTGAGCGCCGGCCGCCCGTCCTCTTCGGTGAGCGCCAGCATCGCGGATGCAAGGTCCTCGCCGGGATTCGCCCGCCGTTCCTCCACGAACGTCGAGTAGGTGAGGTACGCCGTGTACAGCCGCTCGTAGGTCGCGGCGAGCTGGTCGTCGGGCGTCGTCACATCCTCGGGCTTCAGGTCGATCGGCGACAGCACCCCGAAGACGTCGGCGATCCACGCGTGGAAGCCCGCCAGCAGGTCCGCCGGCAGGTCCAGGAGCGTGCCGACGACGCGCAGCGTGAACTGCATGGCGAAGTCCTGCACCAGGTCGCAGCTGCCCTTATCGACGAGCCCGTCGATCAGCTCGTTCGCGATCGCCGCGATGTCCGGCTTCACGAGCTCGACCCGCTTGTTGGTGAACGTCCGCTGCATCGCGCGGCGCTGCTGGGTGTGCACCGGGGGATCCATGTTGATCGCCTGACCGCCCTGGATCACCTGGCCGACCCGCTCCCACTCCTCTGGGATGCGGTCGCGGAGGTCGGCGCGCACGGGCGTGCCCTTGTACGCGTGGGACGAATACGTCTCGAAGTCGTCGAGGACGCGCTTCACGTCGTCGTATCGCAGGACGAAGTACGCGTCGAGCGGCTCGTGGTAGAAGACCGGCGCCTCGTCATAGATGTCCTGGACGAACGCCTGCGGGTCGATCAGGTACTCGTACGACAGCGGGTCGAAGTCGGCGAGCGACGGCGCAGCGGCCGTCATGCGTCGATCTTCTCGCGCACGGGGCCGTACTGGGCACGGCGGACGACCTCGAGCGCGAGCCAGTCGTGCGGGAACCCGAGCTCGATCGAGCTCACCGCGTCCAGCCGCTGGACGTGCTCGGGAGCGAGGTCGACGTCGAGCGCGGCGAGGTTCTCCGCGAACTGCTGCTCGCCGGTCGCGCCGATGATCGGCATGACGGGAGCCGGGCGTGACAGGAGCCACGCGAGGGCGACTTGCGAGGCGGTGACTCCGAGCTCCTCTGCGACGTCAACGGTCTCGCGAACGACCGCCTCGGTGCGCGGATCCATCTCCGCGCTGCCGCCGGTAACCGTGATCCGGCCCGTCGCGGCGGGGTCGAGATACTTGCCGGTCAGGACTCCTCTTGCGAGCGGCGACCACGCGACCACGGACAGATCGAGGCTCGTGCACATCGGGATCAGGTCGCGCTCGGACGTTCGCTCGAGCAGGCTGTACTGGGTCTGCAGCGCCGCGAACGGCGACCAGCCGCGCAGCTCCGCGAGCGTCTGGGCGCGGGCGATCTCCCAGGCGGGCCAGTCCGAGACGGCGACATAGAGCACCTTGCCGAGGCGGACCTGGTCGTCGAGCGCGCGCATCGTCTCCTCGACCGGCGTCAGGTAATCGCGGAAGTGCACCCAGTACACGTCGATGTGGTCCGTCCGCAGCCGGCGAAGCGAGGCCTCCAGGGACTCGACCAGATGGCGGCGGTGGCTTCCGCCGCCGTTCGGGTCATCCGGCCGCACCGCCATCGAGTACTTCGTCGAGAGCACGACGCGCTCCCGGCGCGGACCGAGCAGCCGCCCGATCATCTCCTCGCTGGTGCCGTTCGTGTAGACGTCGGCCGTGTCGACGACGTTGCCGCCGGCGTCCAGGTACAGGTCGACCATCCGCGCGGAGGTCGCCTCTGGCGCGCCCCAGCCCCACTCCTCGCCAAACGTCATCGTCCCGAGCCACAGCTCCGAGACGCGAAGCCCGGTCCGCCCCAGCAGCCTGTAACGCATCGCCATCCTCCGTTCGGAACGGACGTTTGGTAGAGGTAATATACGACGATGGCGATCACGGTGCCGCCGATGCAGCCGGGCGTCTACGTCGACAACGCGAGAGGCTCGGGATCGGGCGAGCTGCTCGACGTCTTCGATCCCTCGACGGGCGAGCTGCTCACGTCGGTCGAGGCGGGCTCGCCGGCCGACGTCGACCGCGCCGCCACGGCGGCCGCCGGGGCGGCCGAGGCCTGGGCCGCGTTGCCGCCGGTCGAACGGGGCAGGGCGCTCGCGCGCTGCGCCGAGGCCGTGCTCGCGAGCGCCGACGAGCTGGTCGAGCTCGACGTCCGCGACGCCGGCCTGCCGCGCTCGCTCGCGCGCCGCGACGTCGAGGCGGCCGCGCGCTACTTCGAGTACTACGCCGGCCTTGCCGACAAGCTGCACGGCGAGACCATCCCCCTCGGCGCGAACGCCCTCGACTACACGCTCCGGGAGCCCTGGGGCGTCTGCGGGATCGTGCTCCCGTTCAACTTCCCGCTGCAGGTGACCGCACGGGACGTCGCCCCTGCGCTCGCCGTCGGGAACACCGTCGTCGCGAAGCCGGCCGAGCAGGCGCCGCTCGCGGTACTCGCCCTCGTCGAGCGCTGCTGGAGCGCCGGTCTGCCGCCCGGCGTCCTCGACGTCGTCGTCGGGGACGGCGCCGTCGGCGAGGCGCTCGTGCGGCACCCGCTCGTCGACCACGTCACCTTCACCGGTTCGCAGCCGACCGGGCGGCGAGTGATGGCGGCGTGCGCCGAGCTGCTCAAGGCGTCGACGATCGAGCTCGGCGGGAAGTCGCCGCACCTCGTCTTCGAGGACGGCTCGATCGAGGGCGCGGTCGCGGCGATCCTCGGCACGACGTTTCGCACCGCCGGCCAGGCTTGCTCGGCCGGGACCCGGCTGCTCGTCCACCGCGCCGCCCACGACGCGGCGGTGAAGGCGCTCGCGCACGCCGTCGGCGGGCTGACCGTCGGCCTCGCGGACGCCGATCCGGATGTCGGTCCCCTCGTCTCCGCGCGGCAGCGCGACGCGGTCGTGTCGGCGATCGCGGCGAGCCTCGACGAGGGCGCCCGGGCGACGGTCGGCGGCGGTCCGCCTGCGTCGCCCGAGCTGCGGGGCGGCTTCTTCGTCGAGCCGACGGTCCTGGACGAGGTGGCGCCGACGGCGGCTGCCGCCCGCGAGGAGCTCTTCGGCCCCGTGCTCACCGTCCTCACCTTCGAGGACGACGAGGAGGCGGTTGCCCTCGCGAACGACACGGACTACGGCCTCGTCGCCGGCGTCTGGACGCGCGACGTCTCGCGCGCGCACCGCGTCGCCCGAAGCCTGAGGGCGGGCCAGGTCTTCGTCAACAACTACGGCGTCGGCGGCGGCGTGGAGCTCCCGTTCGGCGGCTACAAGCGCAGCGGCGTCGGGCGGGTCAAGGGCATCGCCGGGGCGCTCGAGTACACGCAGGTCAAGAACGTCTGCGTCGCCCTCACGTGAACGCACGGCTCGGGTCGGCCGTCGCCTAGTACGACCGCGGCATCCCGAGCACGTTCTGCCCCAGGAAGGCGAGCACGAGGTTGTTCGAGACGGGCGCGACCGAGTAGAGCCGTGTCTCGCGGAACTTGCGCTCGACGTCGTACTCGGCGGCGAAGCCGTAGCCGCCGTGCGCGTCGAGGCAGGCGTTGGCGGCCGCCCACGAGGCTTCGGAGGCGAGCAGCTTGGCGAGGTTTGCCTCGGCGCCGCACGGCAGGCCCTGGTCGTAGAGCCAGGCGGCCTTGAAGCGGACGAGCGACGCGGCTTCGACGGCGCTATAGGCGCGTGCGATCGGGAACTGGACGCCCTGGTTGGCGCCGATCGGCCGCCCGAATACGACCCGCTCCGACGCGTAGCGCGCGGCCTTCTCGACGAACCAGCGGCCGTCGCCGATGCACTCGGAGGCGATCAGCACGCGCTCCGCGTTCATCCCGTCGAGGATGTAGCGGAACCCCTTCCCCTCCTCACCGATCAGCGCGTCCTCGGGCAGCTCCACGCCGTCGAAGAAGACCTCGGTCGTCGCGTGGTTCATCATCGTCTTGATCGGCCGGATCGTCAGCCGGTCACCGGCGGCCCTCATGTCGAGCAGGAACGTCGAAAGGCCGTCGCTTCGCTTCTGCACCTCGTCGAGCGGCGTCGTGCGGGCGAGCAGCAGCATCAGGTCGGAGTGCTCGGAACGCCTGCAGCCGCAGCTCACCGCTCGCAATCCTGGGCAGGTAGCGCTCCTTCTGCTCGGCGCTGCCGTGCCGGAGGATCGTGCCCATCGTGTACATCTGCGCGTGGCAGGCGCCCGAGTTGCAACCGGACGCGTTGATCTCCTCCATGATCACGGACGCCGCCGTCAGATCGAGGCCCGCGCCACCGTACTCCTCGGGGATCAGTGCCGCCAGCCAGCCGTTCTCGGTCAGCGCCGTCACGAACCCGGTCGGATAGCCGTCCGGCTCGAGGCCGCGCCAGTACTCGCCCGGGAAGCGGGCGCACAGCTCGCCCACCGCGGCGCGGATCTCGATGAGCTCTGCGGGAACGTCGAACCTCATCGCGGCAGCTCGCGCAGCACGGAGAGCCCCCTGGAGAGGTCATCGGTCTCGTCGATCGCGAGCAGCGCCCCCTCGAGCTCTTCGACCGCGGTCGCGCCGAGCGCGAGCGAGGCGTTGTCGCGGAACTTCGCGCGGATCGCGTCGTCCGAGAGCGGGTTCTCGGGGCCGCCGGCCTGGTGGGGGAGCTCGGCGCGGAGGACGCCTCCGTCGCGCAGCCTGATCTCGACGGCGCCCGGGAACGCGGAGGGATACGTAGGGAAGTCGCGTACCTCGTAGCGGACGCGCCGGGCGACGGCGAGCACCGCGGAGTCGCCGATCGCGTCCGGCAGGTAGGTGCCGGTCCCCACGCGACCGTGGACGAGCAGTGCGCCGAGCGAGTACTGGAGGCTGAACTTCGCCTCGTACGGCGTGCGCGGCGCGAACTTCTGCTCCTGGGGCTCGAGCACGAGGCTGACGGCGCCGTCGGGCACGGCGACGAGGATGTCGTCGATCTCGTCCGGGTCGACCGTGTCGAGCGTCTCGGCCGCCCCGAGGACGCCGTGCATGAAGTGGCAGGCCGGATAGGGCTTGTACGCGATCCGCGGCGTCTCCCAGCGCGACCCGAGGTCGGCGAGGGAGTCGGCGAGATCGGGCACGCGGCCGACGAACGCGTCGTAGAGGCCGAACCGTCCCTCGAGCACACTGTTCGGCCCCTCCGCCCCCGCCACGGCGAGGCGCGCGGCAAGGATGCCGGCGTGCGCGGCCCAGCCCGCGTGGATCGGCTTCGTCGCAGTCGCGGCGTCGAGGTACGCGAAGAGACCGGACGCCATGGAGCCGGCGATGCCGAGCGCGCTCGTCGCCGTTCCCCGGTCGGGCGTGTCGAGGCACACGGCCGCGACGGTCGCCCCGAACACGCCGGCGACGGCCGTGGGGTGGAAGCCGCGCGCGTGGAACTCCCCGG
>WNGE01007745.1_pt1 | contig 20877 bp, 18 predicted proteins | sample 5400651 | NCBI WGS metagenome assembly WNGE01 (sample SAMN13153370, study PRJNA577476) | soil metagenome | isolation source: 60 cm soil or saprolite under grassland replicate 2 | place: USA:California | collected 2016-06-15 | reverse complement strand
TGCACGAGCGCGGCGTTCTGGACTCCGACGTGAACGTCAACTACGTCGGCAAGCTGGAACGTGGTGGATACCGGTGGCCGACGAAGGTACGCCGCCAGGCGCTGCGGGCAGTTCTCTGCGCGGTAGACGACCTTGAACTCGGCATGTTCATCGGGCGCCGTTGCGTTGTCTGATCGCGTAACGTGTTGTGCCCGTGCCCGTGCCTGGCATCAGACCCGGATCCGCAGGTAACAGCGACACCATCGGTGTCTATCGCTGGATATCGATGAGGTGTGTGTCGTCTCAGCCGACGAGCACGCCGATGTTCCCGGTATGACGCGCCGGGGGATGCCAACACCTGGTCCAACCGGCCAGGGTGGCCCCGCGCCGGTTGCTGTACCGGCCGGTCAGGCTGGCGCCCGACCTGCCGCCGCCGAGCTCGCTCGACTGAGCCCAGTTCGTGGTCACCGGTGCGAGCCCGATCGCCGCCCGACTGGCCGAAGGGTTGCGTGCACGCGGCGCCCTGGCGCGCTGCTACGAGACCGCAACCGGCGCGCTGGAGGAGATCGAAGAGATCGACGGCCTGATCATGCTCGACGGTCTGGCAAGCCAGGGTATCGCCGCGCCGGTGGCGCTGTTCCCGCTTATCAAGGAGGCCGGCGAGCGCCGGCCGGCCGGTGGACTGCGCTGGTTGCTTGCCGCCGGGCACCGTGACGGGTCCGACGCGGCCGGACTGGCCGGCATGTTCCTCACCATCGACAACGAACACCCGCACGTGTCGGCGAGTATGTTAACCGGTTCCGTCCGAGACAGAAGCACGGCCGCGTCACGATCACGGCCCCTGCCGTCGGGTCATCGTGACGGCAGGGTGGCAAGCTCGTACAAGGTGGACAGCGTCTCGCCGGGTTCCCTGCTTGCGCGGATCGAGAGCAGCAGCGGTCGACTCCGGCGGCGGCGAACGTGCCGCGGTACTGCGGCTCGTCCGCCGTCCAGATCGTCCGCGTGGCGGGGGCGCCGCGTTTCGCGAGCAGCGCCATCCGGGAGCGGGGATCGGTGCAATGGTCGACCAGCTCCGGCCGGTTCCAGCCGGCGCCGCGCGGCCACGTTCGAATCCATGATCTTCTCCCATCTGAATGGAGATGGTCGACGCGGTCCTGGCCGAGACCGGTGCCACGCAGCGGCGCGTACGTGAGCTGCCTGCCCGGGTGGTGGTGTACCTGCTGCTGGCCGGGTGCCCGTTCGCCGAGGTGGGCTACCGGCGGGTCTGGCAGCGGCTGGTGGCTGGGGCCTGGACGGGCTGGCCGTGGCCGATCCGAGCGAGACGGCGTTGACCAAGGGCCGCCGCTGAGGCGCAACGCTTCACCAAAGATGCCGAGATCCCCGACCGCAGGTACACCGACACGTTCTCGACGCCACGCGTCCGGTCCGACCGACCGACGCATGATCTTCGACGACAGGATCGCCCACCGCCCGAGCCCGATCCGCAAGGGCGTGCCTACTCCACCGGCGCCGACTTGCCCCGGTATGCGAAGCGCTGCTACGGGGCCGGGACGGCGTAGCCACGGCTCGTAATGAACGATTGCGCCTCTCTGACGTATTCAATCAGTGTCCGGATACCGAACCGCCAGCATTCGTGTGCGCCTGGTGGCGGCCACCGGACGGCCCTTCAGGGTGTTTGGCGGTGAGGGTGGATGTCGGTCGGTGCGGTCCGCGGCGAGGATGCCGGAGTGGCCTGGGTGAATATTGTCCCCGCCGCCGGCTCGCTGCGGCCCGAGCGGCTGTGGCAGGCGGTGGAGGAGGTCTTCGCCCAGGTACGACACATCCAGAGCCGGCACAGGCGAGCCCTCGCCGCCACAGCCGGCACCACCAAGGAAGGGTTCGCTCTTGCCGAGGCGTGGTTCGCCTTTCACCGTCGGTTGTGCGAGACGCGGTACTCCCCGGCGATTGCGGCGCTGACCAGCGACGAGGGGCCGGCCGAGGAGGCGGTCGATGCGGCGGCGGCGGTGGCGGCGCGGCTATCCGACGCGCACGTCGACCTCATGCGCGCCATCCGGTCTACGCCGGAGTCTGGGCAGGATAGCCCGCAGACCGCGGCCGCCGGCCGGCTCGCCTGCTGGCGGCTTTTGCGCGGCCACGACGGGTACATGCGCGCGGCGGTGGCCCGTTCCCTGACCCTGGCCGTCGGGGCCGGCGGACCGCAGGCGGTCCAACTGGCCGCACTCGTCGCCGACCACCTCGCTGCCGAGGAGATGATCGCCGAACACTGGGCCGTCGACTCACCCTCGGCCGCGCTGACGTTGGCGTTGTCCGACTGGGCGTGGTACGACCAGCGGCTGCGTGACCTGATCGAGCTGGCGGTACTTGACCCGATGACGGCCTTGCCACGGCCGGTCGCGCCGCCACCACTGCCGCCGGACCAGCCCGCGCTGGATGGCGTGCGCGCCGCGGCGGCCGTAGCGGCGCAGGAATCACCGGCCCTCGTCGCCCGCTGCCGAGCTGTGCTCGGCGAGCTGAGCAGCCAGGATCCGTCGACCAGCCGCGCCCGCGAGCGCCTACTGCGCCTGTGGGGCAGGTATGACGACCAGTTGACCGACCTGCATGCCTGGCTGGCGGACGCCGGGGGAGGTCGGGTCACCTCCCGCCTGCTACATGCGGAACTGGCCCTGGCCGCGCGGCTGCGCGACGAGTTGGTAGCCGTGCTCGACGAGCACCGGGAGCCGCGTGCGGCATGGGCGACGGCGATCGAGCCTTCGCCGACGGCCGCGCGTGGCGGGACACGGCCACCGGCCACAGCTCCACCTCCGGCGGCGTCGCGAGCGGTGGGTTGGCTGCCCACCCCGCCGCCGGTGAACGCCGAGGCGATCGAGGTGTACGCGCAGACCCGCTGGGAGCCCGAGCACTGCATCCGCAACGGCGTACCCACGCCGGAGCTGTTCCTGGTGGCCACGGCACTGTCCGGCCGGCCCGACCCGGCTGCCGGCGAATACCTGCTGCGGATCCGGGTCGAGCCGGGTGCGGCGGTGCCGGTGGCGGCCTTGGCCGACCGGCTGGCGTCCCACGGCCGTCTGCCGGCAGCACCGGGCGCCTTCCTCCTGCCCGCCGACTGGTTGGGCTGGGCCCGGATAACCGCCGGCGGACGCAGCGACGGCCATGACTGGCCGCCCTGGCTGGCGGAACTCGACGCGCCGCTGTCCATCTGCTGCTCCGGTGCCCGGCATGGCATCGACGGTCTGCCCGAGGAGGTGGTCACCTGGCCGTCCACCCGATCCGGGGCCGGCGCGTACGCACTGGTCGCGCCGAGCGGGGCAGTCGTTGACGATCGCTGGCTTGTGCTGCACCGGCGGCGCCCACCGGTGCGAACCGACCGGTGGCTGGTCCGTCTGCAGGTAACGCCGGGCCGGGCGATCGACGTCGCCGCCGTCGCCCTGCACCTGGCGACCTTTCCCCAGGTCAACTCGATAGCCAGCCGGTGGGTCGCGGCCGGCATCCGCCTGGTGCTGCCGGCGGCGAGCTTCGGTGCGGCCACCGTCACCCAGGTTTGGGTGCCCGACCCGGCCGGCTGGCGCCGGCACCACCACCGCGAGATACCACTGGCGGGCCTGGGACCCGCGGCCTGACGTGGCCGGCCTCGCCGACTCGGACGAGTGCCGCTAGGACTTTCCGTCCTAGTAGCGGCAGACATCGAACCTACCGGCCCACCGGCACGTAACCCACGTTTTACACGGACGACACACAGAGGCGGTTGGGCCCGACAACCCGCAACAGCGGGCGGATGGAGGAACCACAGGTGGGCAACACCGATGCCGGCGGTACCGCATGGGTACTCGCCAGTGCCGCACTGGTCCTGCTCATGACGCCCGGGCTGGCGTTCTTCTACGGCGGGATGGTGCGCCGCACCAACGTCCTCGGCGTCATCATGCAGAACTTCACCACCCTGGCCATCGGCAGCGTGGTGTGGGTGATCATCGGCTTCACGCTGGCCTTCGCGCCGGGCACCCCGCTCATCGGGGACCTACGCTGGTTCGCCCTGTCGCACCCGACCGGGTCGGTGGTGTCCGCGCCGGGCATCCCGGTGACGGTCTTCGCGCTGTTCCAGATGATGTTCGCGGTCGTCACCCCGGCGCTGATCACCGGCGCGACCGTGGACCGGTGGCGGTTCGGGGCGTTCAGCGTATTCATCGCACTATGGTCGCTGCTGGTGTACGCGCCGGTGGCGCACTGGGTGTTCGCTCCGCAGGGGTGGGCGGCACGCTGGGGAGCGTTGGACTTCGCTGGCGGTACCGTGGTGCACGCCAACGCGGGAGCGGCGGCCCTGGCCATGGCGATCCTGCTCGGCCGGCGGCGCGGCTGGCCGGAGCGCACCGGACGGCCGCACAACCTGCCGATGGTGATGATCGGGCTGGCGATGCTGTGGTTCGGGTGGCTGGGCTTTAACGGTGGCTCGGCGTACGGGGCCAACGAGTTGGCCGGTACCGCGTCGGTGAACACCGTGGTGGCCGCGTCGACCGCGATGCTGGCGTGGTCGGCGGCCGAACGGATCCGGTACGGCAAGGCCACCACGTTGGGGGCGGCCTCCGGTGCGGTGGCCGGCCTGGTGGCGATTACCCCGGCGGCGGGGTATGTCGCACCGGTGGGCGGCCTGGCCATTGGCGTCATCGCCGGCGTGCTGTGCCACCTGGCGGTGGGGCTCAAGAGCTGGTTCGGGGTGGACGATTCGCTGGACGTCGCGGCCGTGCACCTGGTCGGCGGGGTGGCCGGGGCGGTGTGCGTCGGGCTGTTCGCCACCAAGGCGGTCAATGCGGCGGGAGCGAACGGGCTGTTCTACGCCGGCGGGTACCACCAGCTGAGCCGGCAGGCGGTGACCGCCGCGGCCGTGACCGCCTACTCCCTGGTCGCCACCCTGCTGATCGGTGGTGTGCTGAACCGGTTGATGGGCAACCGGGTCAGCCGCCGGGAAGAGGCCGCGGGCCTGGACCTGTCCATCCACGGTGAGGCCGCCTACGAGCTGATTGGCCCGGAGCCCGTGGTACCGGTCCCGCAGCATGTCGCCAACAATCATCCGGTCGGATCGGCATCGCTGTCGCCCCATGTCGGCCCGGGAGGCACGCGGTGAGCGCGCGGGTTATCCGTCGGCCGGGTATCTTGCGGATCTCTTTGTCCGTCCTGATCGCGGGGGCCGCCGCGGCGCTGCTGGGCGTGGTTCTGGTGACATCTTGGATTGGCACCGCCGGGGATCGCGCGTTCGTCGACCAGGAGCGGCAGGGCGTGCGGTACCTGCAGCCGTTGTGCGCCCTGGTAGAGGCGCTCAGCGCGGCGCAGTCGGCCGCGGTGCGCGGTGCCCCGATCGACACGCCGACGGTGCAGGCGAGCCTGGCCGAGGTCGACGCGGTCGACCGGTACCTGGGCAGGCGGCTGCAGACCAGCCAGCGCTGGGCCGACCTGCGTGGCCGGATCACCAACCTGCTCGGCTCCCCGGGCAGCGGCCGATCCGCGTACCAGGACTTCGGTGACGTGGTGACCCTGGCGACCGCGCTGCAGGCGCAGGTCACCGACGCGTCGAACCTGATCCTCGACCCGGTACTGGACACCTACTACCTGATGGACGTCGCACTGCTGCGGCTGCCCCAGGCGATGGTCTCGGCCGGGCGGGCGGCCGACCTGTTGAGCATGAACGGCGGCCAGCCGCCAGCGGGCGAAAACGGCGACGCGCTCGCCGTGGCGCGCTACCAGGTGGCGCTGCTGTCCACTCAGGTCGCCTCGGGCCTGTCCAAGAGCGTCAAGGCCAGCGCGGATCCGGGGCTCGGGGTGGCGCTGACCGGCCAGCAGGACGCCTTCCAGGCGGCCGTGGACGCGTTCGCGCCGCCCAGCGTGGTGCAGCAGCTCAGCGCAACGTACAACCCGGCCGGGGTGATCCGAGCCGCCGGGCAGGTGCAGTCGAGCGGGCTGGCTCTGTCTACCGCCGCGCTCGGCCAGCTCGACCGGCTGCTGGCTGGCCGGCAGGCCGCGCTTCTGCGCCGCCAGCAGCTCACCGTGGCCGGCGTCGTCGGGGTACTGGTCGCGGCGGTCGCGCTGCTGTGGCTGCTGGTACCCGCCCGGAGCGGCCGGCCAGCAGCCGGTGAGGTCGAGGTCGAGGTCGAGGAGTTCCCGGCCGAGCCTGCCGAGACCGAGCCGGTGGACATCCTCGACGCCCGCGAACTGCTGCGTACCGAGGAGCTGGTGCACGTCGGCCGAGGAGTCCGCGCGCGTCCCAGGGACCAGGACGACGACGATGCTGTCTAGGCTGGGCGTCCGGCAGAAGCTGAGCATGCTGCTGGTCCTCCCGTTCACCGCGGTGGTGTTCACCGTCGTGCCGATCACGGTCGGGCTGGCCGACCAGGCCCGGGCCGCATCCATGACGGCGCAGGCGGCGCGGCAGGCCCGCCAGGTCGGCGAGCTGATCCGGCAACTCCAGCAGGAGCGGTTGCTGTCGGTGGCCTATCTGACGCTGCCGAGCCTCGACCGGTCCGCCCTGCTCACCCAGCAGCGGACCGTGGCCGACGACGCGGCCCAGGTGCGCGGCGCCGGTGGCGTGGGCCCGGCGCTCACCCGGCTGGCCGCGCTGGATCCGGTCCGGACCGGGGTTCTGCGCCACGCCGTCGAACCGGCCTCGGTGTACGCCGAATACCAAGCGGTTATCGAGGCGCTGCTGGACGGCACCGGACTGCTCGGCCGCAGCGACGTCGACGCCGTCGGGCTGCGCCAGCTCGAGGCGATCGATGCGCTGCTGCGCGCGAACGAGCAGGCCAGCAGCGTGGGGGCGGCACTCGTGGTAGCGGCCGCGCAGCCGGTGCCGGGTGCCCCGCTGCTGAGCTCCGCGCAGACCGGCCTGCGGCTGGAGACCCTGCGTTTCCACGCCCTCGCCACGCCCGGTCAGGTCGCGCAGGTGGATGGGGTGGAGAAGGGGCCGGCTAGCCGACGCATCGCCGGGCTCGCCGGGCAGCCGTCCCCGTCCGGCCCGCCCACGCCGGTGGCGGTGGCGCTGGGTGCGGCGCAGTCGTACGCGGCGCTGCGCCAGTTCGTGGAGGACAGCATCGCCGTCAACGCGGCCCGCGATGCCGACCAACGGGCGGCGCACAGCCAAGTGCTGGCCGGATCCGCCGGGGCGGTCGCGGTACTGGTCCTGGTGCTGGTCGTGATCCTCGGCACGCGGGTCAGCGGCTCCATCGCCGCTCCGCTGCGCCGGCTGACCCGGGCCGCCGGCGCCGTTGCCGACCTGACCGGCAACGAGCTGATACGGGTGGCCGACAGCGACGAGGACGAGCAGGCGCCGCCCCGGCTCGCCGCGGTCAACGTGCACGGGCGGGACGAGGTCGGCGAGCTGGCCGCGGCGTTCAACCGGGTCCAGGCCACCGCCGCCCTGCTGCTGGAGCGGCAGGTGGTGACCCGGCGCAACGTGTCGGTCATGTTCGCCACTATCGCCCGCCGCACCCAAGGGCTGGTGGCGCGGCAGCTGAGTGTGATCGACGAGATGGAACGCGACGAGCAGGATAGCGTCAGGCTGGACCGGCTGTACCGGCTGGACCACCTCAGTACGCGCCTGCGCCGCAGCGCCGACTCGCTGCTGGTCGTCTCCGGCGTCCAGCACAATCTCGTGGCCGCGCCGCTGCCGCTGGTCGATGTGATCCGCGCGGCGATGGCGGAGGTGGAGGGCTTCCGCGGCATCCGGCTGGGCGCCGTGTCCGATGTCGTGGTCAGCGTCGAGTTCGCGGACGACCTGCGGCTGCTGCTCGCCGAGTTGCTGGAGAACGCCACGGTCGCGTCCCCGCCCGACACCGTGGTCGAGGTCGGCGCGGTCCTCGGCGCGACCTGCCGCGTGGTCGTGGTCGACCACGGTATCGGCATGCCATCGGCGAGGCTGGCCGAGGAGAACCAGCGGCTGCGCGAGCGGCAGCGGCTCGACCTCGCACCGACCTCGGTGCTCGGCCTGTTCGTGGTGGGCCGCCTGGCCCGCCGCCACGGCCTGACCGTGGAGCTGTCGCCCACCCCGGGCCACGGGGTCACGGTCACGGTGGAGGTCCCGCCCCGGCTGTACGCGCCCGCCACGGTACCGGCCGCGGTCGAGGCGGCCGTGGTCGAGCCGGGTCCGGTACCGCCGACAGTCGCCCCCACGCGTCCCGGGCCACCCCCGACGCCGATGTCGGCGTTGCCGGCGGCTCCAGTGAGCGCCGCCGCCAGGAACACCGGCAACGGCGGGCCGGCGGCGGGCCGGGCGACTGCGGGCCCGCCGTCGATTCCCGCGGCCGCCGACAGCCCGCGGTTCAGCTGGTTCCCCACCCGCCTGGCGCCGCCGGCCACCCCGGCCTGGAACGCCCCGACCGCGCCCGAGCATGGCATCCCGGTCCCCGCCCCAGGAGTCGCGCTACCACCCGCCGAGCCGTGGAACCGACAGACCGAGTCCGGCTCCGAGCCCAACCACCGCGGTGGCCTGAACCGGCGGGTACCGGGCCAGCACGCCGCCGCCCTGGTCGGCGGCGGGGAGCCGCCCAGGCGGCCGGCGATGCGGGACGCGCTGGCCGAACGGGCCCAGATGGAGGGCTTCGCCGACGCCGACCGACTGGTGGCCCAGGGCCCGATCGCGCCGGATGGGCCCGAGCCTGCCCAGCGCGGCGGATTGACCCGGCGTACCCCCGGCGCCCACATCAGCGACGCGGCGCGACCGGGTACCCGACCCGCCGGCGCCGGTACGTCGGCAGCCGCGCCAGCCACCGGCCCGGCCGCCCAGCCGGTGCGCGACGCGGCCGCCGAACGCGAACAGATGGCCGGTTTCCTCGACGGCTTCGCCCGGGGCGTGCACGGCCCCGACCACGATTGACCCATCAGCTCGGAGAGGCGCCCGATGACACTACCCATCCAGCAGCTCAGCCCCGACGCGCGGCAGTTCAACTGGTTGCTCAGCGAATTCGCCAAGGATGCGCCGGGAGTGGTCGACGCGATCGCGGTCTCCTCCGACGGTCTGCTCATCGCCATGTCCAACACCCTGGAGCGGGCCGACGCCGACCGGCTCGCGGCGATCACCTCCGCGATCGTCAGCCTGGCCGGCGGTGCCGCCCGGGTCTACGACCTCGGTGTACCCATCAAGATCGTCATTGACCTGGAGCGGGGCTTCATCCTGGTCTGCACGATCAGCGTCGGCTCGGCGCTGGGCGTGCTGGCCGCCAAGTCGGCCAACCTCGGCGCCCTCGCTTATGAGATGGCGATGTTCGCCAACCGGGCCGGCAGCGTGCTCACCAGCGTGCTCACCCCGGGCTTGATCGACGAGCTCAAGACGACCGCCGGCAGCTGAGGTGCCAGCCCCCGCGCCGGACGACCGGCCGCCGCCGATGGTCCGGCCCTTCCTGGCCGGCCCGCCCGACGGAACGGCCGGCGGCCGGCCGGTACCCGCGCCGCGCCTGGACGTATCGCCGGTGCGGCCGTACCTGCTGACCGGTGGGCGGGCCTGGTCGGCCGATGCGAGCATCGAGATCGAGGCCCAGGTGGTGATCACGCCGGCGGGTGAGGCCGCGTTGCCACGCCACGTCTACGAGCACCACGCCATCCTGGTGCGCAGCCGCCAACCGATCGCGGTCGCCGAGTTGGCCGCCGCGCTCGGCCTGCACCTTGGCGTGGTTCGGGTACTCGTCGGCGATCTCGTGGCGATGAATCATCTCGCCGCGCGCCGGCGCGAGTCCGGCACCCACCGCGACGCCGCGATTATCGAAAGGGTCATCCGTGGACTCCAAGCCATCCGTTGACGTCCCAGCCGGCCCCGTGGCCGCGCGCCGACCCCCGCTGCCCGTCAAGATTGTGATTGCCGGCGGCTTCGGCGTCGGCAAGACCACTGCGGTCGCCGGGATCTCGGAGATTCCTGTGCTCACCACCGAGGCGGCGATGACCGAGGTCGCTGTGCACATCGACCGGACAGGGCACGTGCCGGAGAAGACCACCACCACCGTGGCGCTGGACTTCGGTTGCATCACCATCGACGAGGAGATCAAGCTGTACCTGTTCGGCACCCCCGGCCAGGACCGGTTTGGCTTCATGTGGGCCGAACTCACCGAGGGCGCGATGGGTGCCCTGGTCATCGTGGACACCCGGCGCCTGGACGACTGCTACGCGGCGGTGGACTACTTCGAGCAGACGAACGTGCCGTTCGTCGTGGCGGTCAACCTGTTCGACGGCCGGCTCCCCCACGACCTCGACGACGTGCGGTGGGCACTGGCGATCCACGACGACACACCACTGATCACGTTCGACGCACGGGTCCGCGAGTCGATCCGGGACGCCCTCCTCGCGGTGCTGCACCGAGCACTGGCCACCTCTGGGGGGCTTTGGACGACGTCGTCGTCTTGATCCGGTCAAGTTTGCGTGATGGGTGGTGGGATTCGCCGTTGCGGTAGGGGTTTCAGGCTGCCAGGCCGGCGTGTTGGGTGAGCTGCCTCAATGTCGTCGAAGCACCGGCCGGGTTTGCACGCCGCTTGATCGCCGCCTTGCGTCGCAGCGGCCGGTGCGCACCGCTTGCCGTGTGCGGTGACCAGTGGTTGGTGTTTGTCCAGCCGGCACCGGACCCGGCGCTGATCGTCGAACGGGCGGGCGCGCTCGGCTCCCGCGGCGTCATCGTGCACTCCGCCGGTTCATGGGTTAGCCCCAATGCCGCGTAGTTACTTGGACCTGAAGAAGTAGGTGCGGTTGGTGTCGGGTCTGTTGAGCGGATGGTGGGTTGTCGGGGTCTGCTGGCGGTGGTTGTCGGTCATGCCGCGAGGGTGCCGATCTTGGTGAGGTTGTGGGCGAATACCCCGTGCCCGCATCAGGTCCAGGCCCCTTCGAGGCCATCCAGTAGGGTGCGGTCCCAGCCGGATCGGCGCTTGAGGTGGGCGATGCGCCCCTTCGCAGCCGGTGCGCCACTTGAGCAGGGCGCGAAATGATGGTCGGTGCTGGAGGGCTTGTCGGGTCGGGCCGGGTGCTCCCTTGCGGGGGATCGCGATGACCTGCACGCCGAGGGCGTGCAGGTCGGCGTCGAAGCGGGCCTGGCCGTAGCCGCGGTCGGCGGCGACTGTGCGTGGTGGTCTGCCGGCCCGGTGGGTGATGCGGGCGATGGCCGGGGGGCCGGTTGCGGGGCGTCGGCCGGGTTCCCTTGCTCGAGGGTGTGGTCGAGGATGACGCCGTCGGTGTTGTCGACGATCTGGGCCTTGTAGCCGAATTCGACGGGCTTGCCGAGCCGGCCGCGCACGATGGGGCGGGCGTCACGCTCGTGCAGACTGACCACGCGGGTGGCCGAGTCGGGCATGATGCCCGCGAGTCGAGAGCGGGCCTGCGCGGCGACAACGGCGGTGACCTCGATGATGGCCGCGAGGTCGTTGACCGCTCGGCGCAGCTGCCCGGCCCGCCGGCCGAGGCGACGCGCAGGGCCCGGCGGGCGTTACCCAGCACCGCCTGGGCGTCGTCGGCGCTGGTGGTGGCCAACCGGGCGAGCGCGGCGGTGGCCTGCCGGAGCACACGTTGTGCCTCATCTTTGGCTTGGGCGCCACCCAGCCGCAACTTCGAGGCGATCTGGCGGGCCCGCCGGCCGGCGCCGCGGCTGTGGTCCGGGCAGCGGGTGTGGATCGCCCCACCGGCGGTCTTGACCCGTGTCACGGTCCGGGCGATGCGCCGGCGGGTTCGCGAGCAGGCCGGCGTCGGTGGGGTAGTCAACGTTGGCCGACACCACGGTGGTGTCGGCCCGGACTTTTCCCACTCGCAGCAGCTTCGCTTGCGCTGCCTTGGCCAGCAGGGCCTCGTTGAGTTGATCGATCACCTCGCTCCCGCATCGGGTGGTGATCTTCATCAGAGTGCTCGGGTGCGGGGTCTTCCCGTCGATACCGATCCGCGTGAACAGCCGCCAGCCGATCCAGTCGGCTACCTCGGCGCACAGCCACTCATAGCCCAGCCGGTACCGCAACTTGAGGAACATCAACCGTAGGTAGGTTTCGATCGGGATCGACGGCCGCCCGAACACCGGGTCGAAGTACGCCCGGAACGGGCCGAAGAACCGCTCGTCGTCCAGCAGCGCGTCCACCCGCGCCAGCTGCGCCGGAAGCCGCAGCAACTCCGCCGGCAGGACGGATTCCCACAACGTCGGCTGGTCATTGCTCCCCGATCTCGTCCTCGCCGCGTACGTTGAGCGCAGCCAGCCGGGTGCGCATGGCAGTCGCGTCGTCAGTGTCATCGACGCGTGCCAGTTCGGCATCGGCGATGTCCGCGACCGGGCCCAGCGGCGTGGCTGAGCCGGCGCAGTGGCGCGGCGATCGACCGGCTGACCCGCAGCGACAGGCCGACAACCAGGATGAACGCTAGCGCCGCGCTGCCCGCGACACCCACGGCCGCAGCGACGCTGGCACCGGCCGCGGGCCGCCGCGGCGGCGATTTCGGAGGCGACGCGGTCTTCGGCGACCCCGCGCAGCTAACTGTAGGACTGCGCGACGGCCAGCACCGTCGCCGGGTCCGCGTCGGCTGTCGGCTCGGTGACCAACCGCGCGGCCAGATCGGCGCGAACGGTGGGATGGCCAAGGCTCGCCAGCCAGATGATGAATCAGGCTCACATAATCCCGCCGTGTTGAACGGGCCTGCCGCTACATACGTTATCGGTGTGTACGGGCGGCCGGCCTGGGTAGGAGGGGTGGTCCGTTGGACGCCGAACTTGAGCGCGAGCGGGTTGTAGCCTGTCACTGGCTGCTATTGCGATTGGCCGGAACACTTCCGGATGGACTGATAGCGCAATGTCGCAGTTGGCTTGCCCAGAACCGCACCTCTGACCTGGGCCGGTCGGTGGCTCATGCGGTGTTGTCGCAACGCGTCCGGCTCGCCGATGCGGAGATCGATCTGCTGGCCGAGCTCAGCGCGGCTGACGTGGACACCATGGCACTGTTCATGGTGGACGTACTGGACAGCGAGCCGTTGCCGAAACACGCCTTCGCCCCGCGCCGTGCGGACGCCGACCGGGGTGCCCGTCTCTCCGCGGCCGACGACCGCCCCCGAGCGCCGGTTTTCGAGGCGGCGCCCGAGGATGACGTGGACCGGGCGGTGCTCGCCGAAATGCGCCCGGACTCGGCGATCCTTGCATTGTGGCGGGTCTGGCGGTTTCCCGGCGACGGCGCGTCGTGGCCGCCGCCGCGGCGAGTCTTCGTGGTCGAGGTCGACCGAGACGCCGAACTCGCCGGCACCGCCGCGTGGCTGCAGGACGTGGCCACCGACGCATGTGAGATCGACCCGCAGATCGAGGTATACCCGGTCCACGGTAGTCTGCCCAGCTACCAACGGCTGGCGAGGGCGTACGGGGCGCTCATCTGGACTCGCAACCCCCACCCGGGCATGAGCGTCGCGGTGCCCTTCGGCCAGGGCGACCACAACGGACCACACAGCTCAGCTGAGCAGCCGGTGATCCGGGGAGAAGAGGCGGACCGACTGATCAGATACCTCAACGGCGGAGAACTGTTGCTGTCCACGACAGCCCGTCTGGAGGATGCGGTGAACCCGGGCCGCGGCGCGGTCGTGCCGATGAACTTCCGGACCGACGGCCACTGGATCTGGAGCGACGCGGCCGTGTGCTACCTGAAGCAGTACGGCCTGGCACCCGACGCCAATCTCATCGCGCACATTCACCGTCGGGGCTTCGTGGTCCCGAAGACCGACGGCGCGGCGATCCACCGTGCGCTGGCCGCGCTGCAGGAACCGCAAGCCGATGGACCGGCGTGGATCAACGGCACTTGACCGAAGATCACCACTCCACCCCACCCAGCACGGCCCGCAACGACCGCAACGACCGCAACGACCGCAACGACCGCAACGCATAATGCGGCCGGGACTTGACCGTACCCTCCGGAATCCCGATCCGCACCGCACCGCTGCCTCGGCCGCAGACGCATCCCGCAGATACAGCCCCAGCGTCCACTGCTGCATCTGGTTGCCGTTGGCGGTTGATCCAGCGGTGTCGTCCAGTGCCTTGCCGCTGTTGACGTCGACGACGTTGTAGTATCCGTTGCCCGCGTCGAGCAGTGTCCAGTGCTGGTCGGCGTCGGAGTCGTCGGTCCATTGGATGATCTTCGCGCCGTCCGAGGTGGACGCGCCGGAGACGCCGAACGGTTTGCCGGTGCCCCGGTTGACCAGTTTGTACGTCAGGCCCGCGGCCGGGGAGGACGGCTTGACCGGGGCGGGCGGGACGCTGCCGACGAAGGTGACCGTCGAGTCCGGTGCCAGGGTGTAGGAGAACGAGCCCTGACCGTTCCAGGTCACAGCGAAGGTGCTGGTACCGCTGGTCATGTTCGTCGCGACCAGCACGTCCTGGCCATTGGGGTTGCGAAACGCTGCGGAGAACACACCGTGCGCGTTGACGGTCGAGTCGATGCGCGTCGCGCCTACCGGAACGAACTTGCTGAACTGCCCGAGCTGGTAGTAGATGTTGGTCAGCTGGTAGCTCGCGGACGTGACGTTGCCGTTGCCGTCGGTCGTGGTATCGATGGTGCCCATCGGGACGCAGTTCCCGCAGCCGCCCAGGTGCGGGCCGTTGCTCGAGTTGAGAGCCACGTTCCACGGGTCGACGCCCTCCGCCCAGTTCTGGATCGAGAGCGCGGCCATCTGCGCGGTGTGGTACGGGACGAGGTCGGTCGGCCCCGTGTTGGACGAGCACTCCGTCTCGTACTGGTGGATCCCCGGCCGTTGGCTGTGGATCACCGCCATCATCGCCGGGTCGCTGTTGTAGCCGTGGCAGTGCCACGCGATCCCGGACATGTCCCCGGCGGCCTGACCGGACAGCAGCTGCTGCGGGTACCACAGCGCGTCCCAGTTGTGGTCGAACCCGAGCACCTTGGTCGCCAGCCCGTGCGCGGCCAGGTCCGGCCTCAGGTAGTTGTGCACCCAGTTCGCCTCGCTGGCCGCATCCCAGGACGATCCCGGATAGGTCGTCGTACAGTACAGTGGCTCGTTCTGCGGGGTGACCGCCCAGATCGGTACGCCCTGCGCCTGGTAGGCCTGGATCCACTTGACGAAGTAGTCGGCGTAGGCCTGGTAGTACTGCGACAGCAGGGAGGCCGGTCCGCTGCCGGTGTTGCAGATCATCGAGCCGTTGGACTTCATCCAGGCCGGTGTGCTCCAGGGCGACGCGAATATCTTCAGATTCGGGTTGATCGCGAGAGCGTCCTTGATCACCGGAATGATGTGTCCGGTGTCCATCGGGGTCAGCCCGAAGTACTGGGTCGGGTTACCCGACGGACCGGCCGTGTCGTCGTCGCTCCAGATGGTGTTGGTGGAGTTGAAGTCGCTGGCACCCATCGGCACCCGCCAGAACGCCAGCCCGATCCCGCCGGAACTGAACAGCTGGTTCATCGTCGTGCCGTACGCCGTCGAGCTGTAGGACTTCAGCTACGCCATCAGGTACGTCGAGGAGTCGGTGAAGGCCGCGCCGAACCCGCTCATCGACTGGTACGAGCGGCTGTCATCGACGGTGATGTTGAGCTGACCGCGGCTGACCGGGCCGAGCGTGACCGCGCTCTGCGGCGTGATCGCCTGCGAACTGTCGGCCGTGGTCAGCCAGGTCTGCAGGGTTATCGGCGACGCCGCATGCGCCGGGCTGATCGCCACCGCGACGGCCGCCGCCAGCCCGACCGCCGCCGCCAGCGCCACCCGGACGACGACCGGCACACGGCTGACCGGAGTGTGGCTTAGTCATCCGTACCGCCCTTCTCGATCTGGGTACCGCGGCAGCTCGCGGCGTTGTACCTGCTCCACCAGCGATTCGAACTGTTGAGGAACGGCATGCGCTCTACCTCCAATGGGTGTCGATGTCTTGCGGGGAATCAGGTCTGCGCACTTCGGAAGAAAGACCAAGCCACTACACCGTGGGCGCAGCACACCACGTGATGCGTACCCGCCGCTCCAGCGGAGGCACGGGCTTGACCGAGGGGTGGTTCCCGTCACCTCAGGGGGAAGGGCTGCGTCGGGTCCTGCTGGATCAGGCGTGCCGTGTCGGAGCGCCGGACGACACCTCCACCACGTCCAAGTTTTTCTTGAGGGCCACTATTAGTACTTTGTTATGTCGTATCGTGGAATGATGTTGTGTCGTCGAAGGGACGGTGGCAGATGTGGCACGCGCCGGCCATGACAACGAGCAGGCGTTGCAGCAGCCGTAGGACGGCGTAGACGGTCAGGCCGGCGCATCCGCTTTTGGGTCAAGGCGGAGCAGGGTGCAGAAGGCTTGGGCGAGCACGGCGAGGGTGACGTGGCGGTGCCAGCCGAGGAAGGATCGGCCTTCGAAGTGGTCGATGCCCAGGCCGGTTTTGAGCTCGCGGTAGTCGTGTTCGACCCGCCAGCGGATCTTCGCCAGCCGGACCAGAGTCTTCAGCGGGGTACGCAGACCCAGGTTGGACAGCCAGTATTTGATGGGTTCGGGCTCGCCGGGTGGCCATTCGGCAATCAGCCAGTGCTCGGGAAGGCTGCCGTCAGGGGCGCGGGGAATATCGCGGTTGGCTGGGCGGATACGGATGGCCAGGAAGTGCGAGCGCATCTTGGCCTGCCGGTTGCCGGTGGTGACGCGGGTGCCGCGTCGCCAGGTGACGTGCCGCACGCCATCGCGCCCGGCGGTCAGAACAAGCGCCTTGAACGTCACCGGCGGGTTCGGGTAGGCGGGTTTGGGCGGCCGCCCGCGGCCGGTGTAGGCGGCGGTGACCGGGACCGCGTCGGCTGGCTGGGCGGTGGCGTCGGGATCGACCTGCACCACGTAGGACAAGCCACGCTCGGCCAGGCCCAGGCGAAACAGCGTGCAGTCGCCGTAGCCGGAATCGGCTACCACCGGCCGGGCCGGTAGCTGCCAGTCGGTGAGCATCTGGTCGATCATGTCCAGCGCCAGGCGCCACTTCTCCCGGTGCCGGATCTGCTCTGGAATGCCAGCGCGGTCTCGCCGCTGGCGCACGGCCTGCGCCCGGACCGGATCGGCGATCGTGGCGTCGTCCCACGCGGCGGGGCAGAACAGCCGCCAGTTCGCCGCCGCCGACGCGGTATCGGTGACCAGCTGCACACTCACGCCGATCTGGCAGTTGGCGGTCTTGCCCAACGTGCCCGAGTACTGACGGGCCACACACGGCGAGGCGGTGCCGTCCTTGGCGAACCCGGTGTCGTCGATCACGTACGCGTCCGGGTCGATCGCGTCGACCGCCCAGCGCGCCACGTTCGCCCGTACCTGCTCGTAGTCCCAGGTGGACGAGGTGATGAACTGCTGTAACCGCTGGTGATCCACGCCGAGCCGTTCAGCCATCGGCTGCATCGACTTACGCGCCCCATCAGTCAGCAGACCACGCACATACAACTCACCCTTGGCCCGCTGGTCCGAACGCGGCAAACCATCCAACATCTGCGCAGTGAAGCCCACTAACCGGGACGCCACCCGCTCCAGCTCGTCAGTCCTCACACCACGATCTCAACCCGACCCGCGCCTCAAATCACGCAACGACACACCCGAACATAACAAAGTACTACTATGGTGGGCCGCCGGTAAATGGTTCAAACAGCTACGGGCTTTGCGCGGGCCAGGTCAACCACCGCGGTGTTGGTCTCTCGGCGTCGGCCCGGGCGCGGCCGTTTCGGCTGGCCAGCAGCAGCGCGGTGCCGAGCCCCAGCGGGGGCCGTTTGGGGCGTGTTGTGAGCGAGGGGCTGGCCCGTCACGCCGGTCCGGTCGCCGCCCTGGTGACACCAGCCTGGCGGCGGGTCTGATCGGTCCGCTCGGGTCGCCGCACCGGGGTGGACGGCGAGCGACGCGGTGGCAGATTCAGCCGGATCTGGTCCATTCCGTATATTCTTTTGACCACCTCGCGCGCCCATCGCATGCGGTGGATCGCAGTGTCGGGGTGGTCGCCGAACTCCTGGGCCACGGTTGCGGCGCAGCCCCGGCTGCCGAGTGTGCGGACGGTGGCCATGATGGTGGCCTGCATGCGTTCGGGGTCGGCGTTCTCCGAGCGTTGCAGCGTGGAGGCGAACAGTGCCTCGCAACGGACGGTGTTGAGATTCAGGTCGGTCATGATGCACCTCGAGCCGGTCTAGCGGGTTGGTCCTGCCCGGGGCGTCGTCGGCCCGGTCGACGTCGCGGGCATCCGGTAGTTGATACGGACGGAAGGGCTGTTCGGGTCAGTCCGTCATCGGTTTCGGATCCGGGCGGCTGCTCGGTGCCGCGGGTGGACCGCAGCTCGCGGGGTCGCCTGCTGCGGCGGACTGAGCGGGGCCAACGCGGGTCGGCGCAACGCGGTAGCGCTGATTTCCGGTAGTCTGCCTAGCCGTCTGTCGGAATCGGACGCGGCAACGCACGCGCCGGACTGGCGGGGGGTCCAGTCCGGCGCGGCGCTGCGCCGCGTGTAGGCGGCGCGGAGTACTCCGGAGGCCCATCCTCCGAAGCGACGGGTTGTCCGGTGCCGCACCTGCTGGCGGGTTGGGGGGCGGCCGGACGCGCCCGTCCATGGCAACTACTACGGATCGCCGCACCGGATAGTTCGAGACCCCGTCACGATCTGGCATTCTCGGACGCTCAGGACTGCTGGAGCGATCCGGTGAGCAGCCCGCGCATGAAGAATCGGCCGAGGAGGAGGCCGAGGAGGAGATAGAACAGCAGCGTGGGTACGCACGCGATGAGCGCGCCGGCCATGGCCTCATCGAAGGGTACGGACTGGCCGCCGGCGATGTTGTTCAGTGCGACGGTGACCGGCCAGACGTCCCGATTGGGTCATCACCGCGCCGAACAGGAAGTCGTTCCACACCGCGGTGAACTGCCAGATGATCGAGACGATGAAGGCCGGGCGGGCCAACGGGATGGCCACCTCGACGAAGGTACGCAGCATCCCGGCGCGGTCGACCTGGGCCGACTCGATCAGCGAGTTGGGTAGCCCGACGAAGTAGTTGCGGAAGATGAGTGTGGTGATCGGCAGTCCGTAGATGATGTGGATGAGCAGCAGTCCGCGCAGCCCGCCGGTGGGGTCGTCGCCGCCGCGCAGGCCGGCGGCCGCGAAATCCTTCTCCCAGGCCAGCTTCATCGCGATCGCGAGGTACGAGTAGGTCCAGTCGCCCATCACCGCGTACACCGCCGAGCCGGCAGTGACCCGGTCCAGCTGCGGCTGCCAGTCCGCCGCGCTCGAACCGACATCCGACTGCGCGAGGACCTGGCGGAAGGTATTCAGCGCCGCAACGGTTTGCGGACGACGCCACGCGGCGGCACTCTGCCACAGGTCCTCGTACCCGTCCGGGCCCAGCTCACCCCAGCAGTACCGTCTCCAGCAGGTGCTTCTGGGTCCAGTTCGGGCCTACGGGTCGGTGGGGTCAGGCCCTTGGCCCGGATGGTCGCGGCCTGCTGGAGAAACTCGGACCAGGACCAGGACCAGGACCAGGACCAGGAGCGGGGCGGCCCGACAATGCCGAGCTTCCGCAGGGTTGCCGGGCGGTACCAGATCAGGTTCGCGGGATGGATGTTCACCGGCACCGCGTACAGCTGTCCGTCAATCCTCAGCTTGTCCAGCAGCCCCTGCGGCAGCACCTTGGTCCAGCCCTGCTCGGCGTAGAGCGAGGTCAGGTCGGCCACCTTGCCCGAGCGCACGTCGTCGGCCAACTCCAACCCGGCATGCCGCTGGTACGAGTCCGGCGGGTCGCCCGCGAGCAACCGGCTGGCCAGGATCGCCTTCGCGTTGGAGCCCGCGCCACCGGACACCGCCGCGTTGACCACCTGCACGCCGGGGTTCTTGGCCTCGAAGTCCCGGACTATCGGGTGCAGGCCGCCACCGTAGCAACGCCTGACCCCACGAGAGGGGAGGAGCTCGATGCAGGGTGCCCTCGATGGCGCCGCCACTACATGGGTGCTGGCCAGCGCCGCGTTGGTGTTGCTGATGACGCCGGCCTCGCCTTACCGCACGGGGCGTGGACCTGGCATTCAATCGAGGTCGGGTTGCCGGGTATCGACGGCATCGAGTTGGCGTGGGTCCTCAAGCGTTTCGTTACCCCGCCGCCCGGCGTGGTGTTCGTCGCGAGGACCAGCGGCCGGGCCGCTGACGCCTTCGACGTCGGGGCGGTCGACTATCTTCCCAAGCCGATCTCCCGGCACCGTTTGGACGAGTCACTGCGGCGGGCTCTCACCCGACGGTACGGCCCGTTCACGTCCGTGCCGATCGATGTGCCGATCAGCGAGGCTGGCGCGAGGATGCCGGTACCGACGGCCCCCGGCCTCAAGCTCCTCCGGCTCAACGCGATCCGTTGGGCGCAGGCCAAGGGTGACTACGTACGGCTGCACACCAGCGAGGGCGAGCACCTCCTGCGCGCGTCGATAACCTGGCTGGCGCAACGGCTCGCCCCGCAAGGCATGATACGCATCCACCGGTCGTTTCTGGTGCAGCCGCGTCTGATCCAGATGATCCGGTCCCAGGGCTCTGGTCGCCTGGTTGTGGTCATCGACGGCCACCAGCTACCGGTCTCCCGGCGCCAGCTTTCGGCCCTGCGCCCACATCTCGGCCTGGCGTATTCGCCGGCGGGAGGATGTCTGGCTCATCCGCCGGTACCCTCCCTCAGCGAGCCGATGGTCGCCGTTTTGATCGCACGCGCGTCGGGGGCTCCGGGGCTGACCCCGGAGCCCACCAGGTCACGGGCAGTTGGTCAGCGCGCTGGTGTCCAGCGCCGGTGCGGGGGTACCGCTCTTGCCGAGGGTGGCGTCCCACGCGGCCTCGTACCGCCCGTCCGTGGCGGCCGCCTTGAGGATCTCGTTGATCTTCTCGCAGCTGGACTTGTCGTCCTTCTTCAGCCCGATGCCGTACGGCTCCTTGCTGAACGGCTTGCCCACCACCTTGAACTTGCCGGCGAACTGGGACTGCGCCGCGTACCCGGCCAGGATGA
>WNGE01002831.1_pt1 | contig 20881 bp, 20 predicted proteins | sample 5400651 | NCBI WGS metagenome assembly WNGE01 (sample SAMN13153370, study PRJNA577476) | soil metagenome | isolation source: 60 cm soil or saprolite under grassland replicate 2 | place: USA:California | collected 2016-06-15 | reverse complement strand
GAAGCCGGCGCGCCAACCCGCAAGGGAAGCAGCCTTCTACGCTATGAGCGGTAACTGGGATGAAGTCGTAACAAGGTAGCCGTAGGGGAACCTGCGGCTGGATCACCTCCTTTCTAAGGAGAAAGCGCTTTGCCGATTTTCGATTTTCGATTCTCGAATTTCGATTTTCCGTGCGAAGCACAGGTCGACGGCTAAATCCGTGAAGTCTTCGGAATTCACGATATGCCGTGAAGACTTTGGAATCGAAAGAAACCAAAGCTCAGAGAAATGAGACGGTAACGCACAATTCAGTCTTTGCTGCACATCGACTAAATGCCGGCCCCGAATTCTTTCGGGGCCGGCATTTCCTTTTTTTGAAGCCGCGAATCACGCGGATGTCGCGAATGATGGGCTGCGGACGCATCCGTAGCACAGGCATCTTGCCTGTGGGGCCGGCGGGCGTCTCGCCTGCCGAATCGTTTGATCAACGCATGGCAAGATGCGCGGAGCGAGTCTAGTCACCTTACCACGAACGAATCCGATTGGCGGGACAAGCTGTCCCGAGCTCCAAAGAATGGGCCTGACTGGGCTCGAACCAGTGACCCTGCGCTTATCAAGCGCATGCTCTAACCAACTGAGCTACAGGCCCGGAAAATTGCGCGGTCAATTTATCGTGCGGAGCGAGATTCGCAACGCGATTTCAGAAAATTGGACGCAAGGGGATTACGCTCCCGCTAGTGCATCCGATAATGTTCCCTGCTTGTTGGACGTTGCCTCCACGGCGTCCAGGCTTTGGAGGCAAGGGGATTCGAACCCCTGACTTCCAGCTTGCAAAGCTGGCGCTCTACCAACTGAGCTATGCCCCCACACCAAGAATTGTCGAATGTCGATTGCAGATTTGCGATTTCAAGCAATAACCGACATCCTCTCCAATCTTGCATCCTAACGCTCTTTTTGCGGCTTCCTGGTTTCCTGATTCAAAGGTCTGGAGCGTCCTTGCGCGGCGAACATCATGCAAATGATCAGTCCGATCATCGCTCCGCAAATATCGATCATAATGTCAATCGGTGACGCCGTCCGCGAAGGCACAAACGATTGATGGAATTCGTCAGTCACTGCAAAAATCGCCGCAGCCAACCAGGCGAGCAAAAACAAGATCGACATTTTTGCCTGCAAATGAGTACCGCGGCGGAGCGCCCGCCACAACAACGCAGCGAAAATTGCGTATTCCGTCAAGTGCCCGAGCTTGCGCAACGCGAAATGAATCGCGGCAATTGTTGCAAAAGAGATCTGGGGATCGAGCCACCGCAAGAACGGCACAAGAAAGCGTGATGTTTGCTCGGCCGACATCACGCCTGTTGAGCCTACGAAAATCACACCGAGCCAAATGAAAGGCGGCAACCAGTATTTGAGAAAAGATTTCATTTAGAGGCCAAATAGAAGCAAACGCCGAACATCCAACATCGAACATCCAACGTCCAATGGCAGCGTAGCGTGCAGCATTCTTTTTAATTGAGTGTTGGACGTTGGACGTTGAGCGTTCGACGTTTTCTTCTGCGTCCCATGTCCAAGTTCAATCTCGCGAGTCCCCTAGCCTTCTCGCCCATTTTCATGGAGCGTATCTGGGGCGGCCGACGTTTGGAAACTGAGTTCGGGAAAAAATTGCCGCCAAATAAACGCATCGGCGAATCGTGGGAGATTGTCGATCGTCCCGAGGCGCAGAGCGTCGTCCGCGATAGCCTGCTGCGTGGGAAAACGTTGCACGAGCTTTGGACGCAACATCGAGAAGAAGTTTTTGGCGATGTTCCCGACGCTCCGCGCTTTCCCCTTCTGCTAAAGCTGCTTGATGCACACGAGAGACTTTCGTTGCAAGTGCACCCGACCGAAAAAGTTGCGCCGAAATTAGGGGGCGAGCCAAAGACGGAATTTTGGTACGTCGCGGCTGCCCAGCCGGACGCTGAACTTTTTGTTGGACTCCACGAAGCGATGACGCGTAGCGAATTCGAAGAAGCCCTGCACTCAGGAACAGTTGCGCAGTATGTCCACAGAATTCGCGTCAAGAGCGGTGACGCGATGTTTCTTCCTGTCGGCCGCTTGCACGCGGTTGGCGGAGGTAATCTTCTCGTCGAAATCCAGCAGAATAGCGATACGACGTATCGCGTTTTCGATTGGAACCGAGCCGACAACGCCAAGCGACGGCAGTTGCACGTCGATCAAGCGTTACAATGCATCGACTTCAACGACGTTCGACCGCACTTACTGCAAACCGAAGCCGAAGTGCTTTTGCGCCACGATTTGTTTGAGATCCAAAAATGGAATCTCGATTCTCCACGTGAGATCGCACCGCGTGGACAATTCGCAATTGTTTGCAGCCTGACGGGCTCGCTTCGGTGCGCCGATGTCGATTTTGTGCCCGGTGAATTTCTTCTCGTGCCGGCTCAATTGCCGGACCGACGCATCGAACCTGTCAAAGAGGGAACATCGTTGCTGCGCGTTACGATTCCGAATCAAACCTGAATCCAAACGCGCCGGGCAAGGTCGCGGTTTTTCACTGGAATCGCGTTCATCTTTTCCGGCTCACTTTTTTCGCGCGCAGTCGAGGCAATGAAACTGCCGGCTCCGCACAGTGAAAAGCAAAGAACAACGATTACTGTCTTTACAGTCCAGCTCATGGATTTCGCCTGTCGCACGCCGTTCATCCCGAAGCCTGGCCCAAGCGACGCAGATAAGTAAAGCTGTAAATCCCGGTGCTGTGACCATCCTGCCAGCGCGGCTGCAGCGCGTAGCCGCCTACGAGATCAAAGCCGGAAAGCTGGAAGCTCTTCTCGGTGTAGCTCACGTGCGGGCGCAAGACATTGCCGAGCACATCCGGCTCGCCACCGCACGCCGCGCAGGGACACGCGCGTCGCAGAAGCTCAAGGCCGAAATACGACTCGGTTCCGTCGTTCCAATGAATCGCCAATTCGTTTCCGATTTGCTGAATGTCCGTCGGTTCGAAGCGCATGAAGTCGATCTTACCACGTTTGATCTTGGAGGGACATGCGCTGTCGTGTCGCAAGATTTTCGGGCGCGCCGTCCGGCAAGCTCAGGGCAGACTGCGCGGACGCCCTCCAATCATTCACGTTTAGTGCGAGAGCGTTCGCCGAAAATTGCCGTGCCGACGCGCACCAGCGTCGTGCCCTCCTCGACCGCGATTGGGAAATCGTTCGTCATTCCCATGGAAAGGTGGGGAAGCCTTACATCAAATTCCTTTTCGAGCGCGGCACGCAACTCGCGCAGTCGCACAAAGTATTTCCGCGACGCTTCTGCTTCCTCAGCAAGCGGCGGGATTATCATCAAACCCTCGATCGACAATCGCGGTAATGCGAGCAGCAATTCCATTTCCGCGCGTACGGTTTCCGGTTTGAAACCAAACTTGCTCCCTTCACCCGCCACATTCACTTCGAGTAAAACGCATGGATGCATTCCCTCTTCATTCGCGATCCGGTTCATCTCTTGCGCGAGCGCGAACGAATCGACGCTGTGAAAAAACTCGAAGAGCGGCAGCGCGTGCCGGATTTTGTTTTTTTGCAGATGGCCAACAAAATGCCAGCGCAAGCCCGACGGGAGCAACGGGATTTTCGCGCGCGCCTCCTGCACCCGACTCTCGCCGAATAAAATCTGACCGGCCTCGTACGCCTCGTGTACTTTCTCGGCGTCGTGAGTTTTAGAAATCGCCACGAGCTCGATATCGTCCGGAGAGCGGCCTTTTCTTTTAGCTGCATCGGCAATCTGCGCTCGCACATGCTCCAGGTTCTCCGCAATTTTCTCCACGCCGAACGTTTCCATTGCTGGAATTGCGCGGCAAGGCTTCTCCTGAGCGAAGCCGAACGGATCGATATCGCTGTGGCTAGGGCGCAATGACCGGCGTGCCTCACAGCTTTGCTCGAATGGATATGCGCGCACCTACATCATTATTTGCTGGCAAATCGCTCAGGAATTACGCAAAGGAGTTGATCATGAAACGCTACTTACTTCTAATCGGGTTCATCGTCGCAGCGGTCTGTTCCAGTTTGTCCGGTCAAGATAAGATCGGTCTGCAATCCAACGCGACCGTCCTTGGCATCCTCCAGGGCAGCGCCGGCAAAACTGTCGAGTTGCACTTGAATTCTGGAGAGAAAATCGGCGGCAGGGTCGAACAAGTTACCGACAATGTCGTCCATCTTTCTCATCTGACTGGCGCAGAATTTTTCGATGCCTTCGTCGATGGGAAAGACATTTCGGCAGTCGTGATTCGAACGGGCGGCAAATAGCACGAGCCAGTGCTTCTGCAGGGTGTCGGTGTCAAGACGCCAATCTTAGAATGCCGTCTCGCGCCGATGGCGTTCAGTGCGAGGCGGCTAAAGCGGCGCCAGATTTGGATTGTCAGTCGAGTGACCGTTCTAAAATACTGGCACCATGAAATTCACCAAAAACATTGGCATGCTTCTGCTCGCGGTTTATCTGATCGTCGATGGCCTTTTAGGGTTCGGCTTACATCTCGGACCATGGATTTTCCTGTTGTACATTGTGGCACTGGCCGCCGGTGTCTTTATTCTCATCGGCAAATAGCGCGCCAAAGGGTTTTGGCCAGCTAAGCGAGCAATTCCATCATCTGGGCGGCCAGTTTCGGGCCAATTCCAGCTTCTTCATGTTTGAAGTAGATGAAAACGTCGTCCCATCTGCTGTGCTGCTGCCGAACGAATTCCAACCAGCGTTCGATGTCGATCTTAGAATAATCTTCGCGGCGTAATCGAAGATATCCATAGTTCGCTGTCGCGACTTTCGGTGTCTCCAGTTTCTCCGTGTCGGCAATGCACAGCGCGGCTGCTCTTTCTTTCAGCGTTTCGAAGACTTCCTCGTCGAACCATGATTCGTGACGAAACTCGAAGGCGACGCGCATTCCGCCGGGCAGCCCATTCACGAAATCGCCAAGCACAAAAGTATCCTTTCTGAAATTGGGCGGAAGCTGAAATAGCACCGGTCCCAATTTTTCGCCGAGCCCCGAAATAACATCGTTAAAATATCGCAGCGTGTCCGCGCAATCGCGTAGCTTCGCAAAATGAGTGATCTTCTGCGGTGCCTTGAGGGCAAAGCGAAAATGTTCCGGTGTCAGTTGTTTCCAATTGTCGATCGTTTTGGCGGCTGGAATGCGATGGAACGTATAATTAATCTCGGTGGTTGAAAGACGTTCCGCGTAAAACGGCAACATCTTTGCCGCCGGCAAATCTTCCGGATAAAAATTTCCCTTCCACTCTGCATACTGAAAACCCGATGTGCCGATCCAAAATTTCACGTAAACTCCCCAGGCCAAGAATCGCTCAGCAAAAGGGCAGTTCAAGCGCCGTAAAAAAGAACTTCTCGAAACATCCGACGCGCCACGCGCGCGCGAATCTAATATGGCGGCAAGCTCTTGCCCGGCCCAAATGTGAACCGGAACACAGGAGACTTGTTGCCACAGCAACTCAAACAAGAAAGGGAAATCATGAAAAAAATGCTTTTAAGCATGGCATTGGCAGTTGTGGCTCCGTTTGCATGGGCACAGGTCTCGGAGACCACCACAACGACGACCACCACTGAAGGCAACGGGACGATCACAGAGTACACTCCAGGTAGTGCGATCGTACTCAAGGAAAGCAGTGGTCCGCGGCGTTATCGCTTCGGCAAAACCGTCACTTACGTGACTCGGAGTGGCAAGGTCCTCGACGAAGACACCGTGAGAACGAAAGTCAAAATCGGTGTCCCAGTCCGCGTCCACTACGCGGGAACCGGCGACAGCATGATGGTTGATCGCGTGATCCTCGACGAGGATTAAGATCTAGTCTCGTTTGTCTCCATCGCGCCTTTCTGTTCTGCCTCTTGGCAGAACAGCAAAGGCGCGTTTCGTTTCACCCCAGTAGAGACTGATGTCCTCGCGGCAATCTAGGGCGGGCCAAGCGCCCGGATCTCCCCTGTTACTTCTGTAACAACCGGGATGATCCAAAGGATGAGCGGTCATGAAGGCGCGGTCCTCACGCGCATGCCCGGTATCACGGTCCCAAGCTTCAAAAAGGCTTCAGAAGAAAAAGCTTAACAAGTAATAGAGAATGCCCTATAGATACGAACATGAATATCAACTTGCGGCTCATTTTGCCGATCGCGTCGCTTGCGATTTGGCTCCCGAACCAGGTCGGTGCGGATGAGCTCAAGGAAGCAAAGGTGACCCAAGTCATCCAGGATGTTAAACTGCTTCCATCGAACGCATCCCCGCATCCAGCTACAGTAAACGATGACGTGCGCCACGGCACCGCGGTGCAGACCGGCGTCCAGTCACGGAGCGAGCTGACGTTCAAGGATAAAACAATCACGCGCTTGGGCGAGAAGACGATTTTCAGTGTCGGCGAAGGTGCGCGAACCATTGAACTGAGCAGCGGGCAATTCTTGCTGTATGTCCCGAAAAAATCCGGCGGCGCAAAAGTTAAAATGGGAGCGGTCACGGCAGCGATCACAGGCACGACGGTGCTGGGCAACGTTAATCCCAGTGGAACCACGACGTTCACCGTATTGGAGGGAAGCGCCTGCATCCGTCTGGACAAGGTGGGGCAAGCGCTTCTAGTGCATGCCGGGCAGAAGCTGACCTTTGATCCTGTGTCTAACAGATTGGAGGACCCGGTCGATGTCGATCTTAGCCAGATGCTCACCACACCGCTCATCAAAGATTTCCGGCGTTTGCCGAGCGCGCCTTTAATCGAGCAGGAACTCCAAAAGCAGCATGGGGCTGCCGGCGGCGTGGGCGGCAATCCTGATTTAGCGCGAGCGATAAGGGTGGCGGGCGCCAGTAGCCCGGGCACGGCAACGCCTGACCAATTCATGCGAGCGCTCAATTCGCTCTTTGTTCGCTCAAATGCGCGCCAGCTATGTGACTATGCAGGGGCAGCCGTGCGGGCCCGGCCTGATCTGGCGGACAAGATTGTGGTGGCCGCTTTAACCGTCAACCGCAAGCGAATTTCGTGCGAAGACGTTGACTGCATCATTCGGGCGGCAATTGAAGCGCATCCGGCGGCGACCAGAGAAATTGTGAGCGCTGCGGTAGCGGCAGCGCCCATGTTGCGCGATTGCATTGTGGCCGCAGCAAATCTTGCCCAACCCTGCCAGGAGGCGAACGCTTTCGTCGAGCCGAACATACTTAATTCGATCAATCCGGCCAACACCATCCCGCAAGAAGTCGTTTCCCCAGAGCAACCTCCACCATCAGGTCTCTAGGAACACTCGCGGCGGCTCGGAAGGAGGCGCAAGATTGGGCTTCACGGGTCTTGCGATTCATAATTCACTTTTCTTTCGGTGGCAGCTTTGAGACATGGCCGGCAAGCAAGCGCCAGCGTCCGCCATCCTTGATAAACGTGTCGGTGAATTGAAATTCCGAATCGAAAGGCTTTCCACCGGAAAGCCCCTTCGTGTGCGTTTGGCCAGTGACAATTGCGGTGTCTCCGTGAACGCGCACTTTCATGTCGTGGTTCTCGAACACTTCGTATTTAGGATCTTTTTTCTTTGCCTCGTCGATATCGTCTGCCCGCGTCGTTATCTTGCCGGTTGAGTTGGTCAACGTGTAATCCTCCATCACGCCTCGTGCGATGCCGTCGGCGTCGCTGTTGAGATAAGCAATGGCAAGGTCGCGCTCTGTTTGCAGGACTGCGTTCTGCTCATTGCTCCCCTGGCCGAACATGAGCAGCGAGCTGGCAACATTTACTAATGCAAAAACGGCAACGGTTTTCATAAGAATAAATGTAATTAGACTCTCGCTTTCTGTCTTCCAGATTCGTTTTCGTCAGATTTTTGCTACAAGATTGCAGCCGACACGGCTGCCGCTACAGTTGTCGCTTATGCCTTACAAAAATGTCACCCCGCCATCCGGCGAGAAAATTTCCATCGACAAAGGACAATTGCAGGTGCCGGACCAGCCGGTCATTCCGTTCATCCGCGGGGACGGTACCGGACCAGATATTTGGGCAGCGAGTGTGCGCGTGTTTGATGCCGCCGTAGAAAAAGCTTTCGCTGGCAAGAAGAAGATCGCGTGGTTTGAGGTGTTCGCGGGGCAGACGGCAAAGGACAAATTCGATGAATGGTTGCCCGACGACACGGTGGAAGCGTTTCGTGAATTTTTAGTTGGCATCAAAGGCCCGCTGACAACGCCGGTTGGCGGTGGCATTCGTTCACTTAATGTGGCGCTCCGTCAGCTTCTCGATCTCTTCGTATGTTTGCGGCCCGTGCAGTATTTCAAAGGCGTCCCCTCGCCCGTCAAGCATCCGGAAAAGGTGAATATGGTGATCTTCCGCGAAAACACGGAAGACATTTATGCGGGCATCGAATACGCCGCTGGCACACGTGAAGCGCAAAAGATTCTCGATTTTTTCCAGAAGGAGTTTCCAAAGCAGTTCGATAAAATTCGCTTTGGAACCAGGCAGAAGGCGGCCGACTTCTGGAAAAAAGTCGGCGCGCCGGAAGGCGACGAAGTTTGCGTAGGAATCGGCATCAAACCGGTCAGTCGCGCGGGCAGCGTGCGCTTGATCCACAGCGCGATTTCTTACGCGATCAAGAACCACCGCAAAAGCGTGACGCTCGTGCACAAGGGCAACATCATGAAATTTACCGAGGGCGCGTTCCGCGATTGGGGCTATGAGATTGCGAAGCAATATTTTGGCGCTGGGGAAATCGACGGTGGTCCCTGGTGCAAAATTCCCATGGGCAAACCCGGCGCCGGAATTGTGATCAAGGACGCGATTGCCGACATCACCCTGCAACAGGTGCTGTTGCGGCCGGAAGATTTCGACGTGATCGCGACGCTGAACTTGAACGGTGATTATTTGAGTGATGCGCTCGCCGCGCAAGTCGGCGGGATAGGCATCGCGCCCGGTGGAAACATTAATTATATCACCGGTCACGCGATTTTCGAAGCGACCCACGGGACCGCGCCGAAGTACGCGAATCAAGACAAGGTGAATCCGGGCTCGGTAATTCTCTCAGGTGAAATGATCTTCCGCTACATGGGCTGGACGGAGGCGGCCGATCTGATTCTAAAAGGATTAAATGGCGCGATTGCAAGCAAACGGGTCACCTACGATTTCGCGCGTTTGATGGAGGGCGCGACCGAAATCAAATGTTCGCAGTTCGGCGATAATGTGATCGAACACATGTGATTTAAGTTCAAAAAATGACGAATGACCTAATGGCGAAAAGATTTCGACCTTCCATTTTGGACTTTTGGTGTTTTCATTCCTTCGTCCTTTCTATTGTTCTCATTGCGGGAACGGCCACTCTTTTCGCCCAGAAGCGCAACATTACCGAAAAAGATCTGTTCGATTTTGTTTGGATCGGCGATCCACAAATTTCACCCGACGGATCGCGCGTCGCTTTTGTCCGCGTCACAGTTAATGAGAAAAAAGAAGGCTATAACACGTCCATCTGGTCTGTGCCTGTCGCAGGCGGCGAAGAACCGCATCAGCTGACAAAAGGCGATCACGATTCCGCGCCGCGCTGGTCGCCTGACGGGAAGTATTTGCTTTTCCTGCGCGCCACCGAAAAGGACGGCAAGCCAGAGCCGCCTCAATTGTCGATTCTGTCGATGGCGGGCGGCGATTCATTTGTTTTTACCGATCTGCCGAAGGGCGCAAGCAATCCAGTCTGGGCGCCGGATGGCAAAGCGATCGCATTCACGAGTGAGACAAACGCCGAGGACCTCGCCAAGCAGGAAAAGAAAAAGCGCAAGGAAGAGGAACTGAAAAAAGGGGTGAGCCAAAGCTCGCCCTCGCCTCGCCCGACATCCGTAGCCGGGATCGTTAATTTAGGCCCGCAGACAGCAGCCAAAAAAGCGGAGACGGAGTCCGAACACGAGAGTGATATCCGCGTGATCACGCGTGCAGTTTATCGCGAAGACAATGAAGGCTACGCCGATCCGAAGCATCCGCAGCACATCTGGATCGTGACAGCGCCACGCAACGCGGATGAGAAGGTGCAGCCAAAGCAACTGACTTCCGGCCGATTTGATGAAGGCAACATCATTTGGTCGAATGACGCCGCGCGGATCTATTTCACTTCACTGCGCGTCGATGAGCCGTATTACGAACTGCCGAGGACCGAGCTTTATTCGGTCCCCGCTGGTGGCGGAGCACCGGCAAAACTCAATTCGATCGATATGGAAATGAATAATTTGTCGCTCAGTCCGGACGGCAAACAGATCGCGTTTATCGCGTCGGTGGCGCAGCCGATCAATTCCTACACGCAACCGGACTTGTGGATCGTAGATCTCATGCCGAACGCAAAACCGCGAATTTTAACCGCGAATTTTGATTTCGACGTAGGCGACGGCGTTTTTGGCGACAACGCTCCCCCGCGCGCTGGCGGCGCAAATATTCCACTTTGGGCACCCGACGGGCGCAGCTTGCTTGAGATCTGTGGAAAAGAAGGCAAAACAGTTCTCGCCTCCTTCGATGTCGAGAGCGGCGCAGAAAACGATCTCACTCATGGAAACCAGGCGGTGCTCCGTTTTCGCGCGCCGGCAGATCGATCGAAAATCGTTTACACGGTCTCGACACCGACGCGGATAAACGACCTTTTCGTGTTGGATGGCAACAGCGGCGAGCCACGCCAGCTAACGCACGTCAACGACCCGCTTTTTTCAAAGCTCAATCTCACCGAGCCAGAAGAAATTCATTATAAAACTTTTGATGGCAAAAACATCGAAGCATGGGTGCAGAAGCCACCGGACTTCAATCTCGCGAAAAAATATCCGCTGATTCTGGACATCCACGGCGGGCCGCACGCGGCCTACGGGTACATTTTCGAACACGAGTTTCAATGGATGGCAGCGAAGGGTTACGTGGTGCTTTATCCGAATCCGCGCGGCAGCACCACCTATGGCCAGGATTTTGGCAATGTCATTCAGTATCATTATCCCGGCGACGACTATAAAGATTTGATGGCCGGCGTGGACGATGTGATTCGCCGCGGATACATCGACGACAAGAAACTCGGCGTGACCGGCGGAAGTGGCGGCGGATTGCTGACGAATTGGGTTGTAGGACAAACAAACCGGTTTGCCGCTGCCGTCTCTCAGCGCGACATCGCGAGTTGGGAAGCCTGGTGGTACTCCTCTGACTTGACGTTATTTCAACCGACATGGTTCAAGGCGCCGCCATTTGATGACGAGCAGGAGTTCAAAGCCCGCTCCCCTCTTACTTACATCAAGAATGTGAAAACGCCGATGATGTTCATCCTCGGTGAAGCGGATTATCGCACGCCGCCCGGCGCAGGCGGCGAGGAAATGTTTCGCGCGCTCAAATTCCGCAAGGTCCCGACGGTGATGGTGCGTTTTCCCAACGAATCTCATGAGCTTTCGCGTTCTGGTCAGCCGTGGCATCGCGTCGAACGGCTGGAAAACATTGTCGGTTGGTTCGACCACTGGCTGATGGCCGTGCCCAAGCCGGCATACGAGATCGCACCGCAAGAGGAAGTGCCGGGCAAAAAAAACAACGTGCCCGGAAAACAGCCCACGCCGCCGAGGTAACGGAGGACAGGCTCCGTCCCGTCCAATGAAATTATTGGGACGACACAGGGGGCGTCCCTCCGTTATGTTGTAAATCATGCCTTCCTCTTCGCTCTGGCAGCGTTTTCAACAGTATTTCGTGCACTACGACGATCTCGGTTTCTCTCTCGACATTAGCCGGATGAGATTTCCCGACGATTTCTTCGAGAAAATGCAGCCGAAGATCGACATGGCGTTTGCGGCAATGCGGGAGCTGGAATCGGGAGCAATCGCCAATCCCGATGAGAAACGGATGGTTGGCCATTATTGGCTGCGGAATCCCGCGCTGGCGGCGACCGCGGAGCTTCGCGCGGATATCGAAGGAACTAACAAACGTATCAAGAGATTCGCCGCAGATATTCACGCCGGGAAAATCGCGAACGAAAAAGGGGAATCTTTTGTACACGTGCTGCTAATTGGGATCGGCGGCTCGGCGCTCGGGCCACAATTCGTCGCAGAGGCGCTCGGGTCATCCGGAGATCCAATGGATATCCATTTTTTCGATAACACCGACCCAGACGGCTTCGATCGCGTCTTCGACAAAATCGACAAGCACCTTTCGCAAACGCTCGTCGTTGTGGTTTCCAAGTCTGGTGGGACAAAGGAAACCCGAAATGGAATGCTCGAAGCGGAAGCAAAATTCAAAGCGAAGGGGCTTCACTTCGGGAAACACGCTGTCGCTGTAACTGGTGTGGGGAGCGAACTGGACAAGCATGCAGAAAAGGACGAATGGCTCGCCCGATTTCCAATGTACGATTGGATTGGCGGTCGCACTTCGGTGATGAGCGCGGTTGGACTTCTTCCGATGGCGCTGGAAGGCTTCGACATCGACAATTTTCTCGCCGGCGCGGCTGCCATGGACGAACGGATGCGCACTCCCGATGCAGCGCAAAACGCCGCGATGCTTCTGGCGCTTATGTGGTATTACGCTGGCAATGGGAAAGGTGAGAAAGATATGGTTATTCTTCCCTACAAAGATCGGCTGGCGTTGTTTAGCAAATATCTGCAGCAACTCGTAATGGAATCGTTGGGAAAAGAGAAAGACCTCGACGGAAATATTGTGCACCAGGGCATTGCTGTTTACGGCAACAAGGGCTCGACCGATCAGCACGCTTATGTGCAGCAGTTGCGTGACGGCGTCTTAAATTTTTTCGTGACGTTCATCGAAGTTGGCAAAGATCGACATGATGCGCGGTTCGAAGTCGATGAGGGAATCACAAGCGGCGATTACCTTCAGGGGTTTTTGCGCGGGACTCGGAGCGCGCTCTATGAAAGTGGTCGGGAATCAATCACCATAAGCATTCCCGAGGCTAAAGCGTTTAGCATCGGCGCGTTGATCGCGCTCTACGAACGTGCGGTAGGCTTCTATGCATCAGTCGTGAATATCAACGCTTATGACCAGCCTGGCGTTGAGGCTGGAAAAAAAGCTGCCACGAAATTGTTGCAGCTTCAAAAGCAAGCGCGCGAAAAACTCACTGCCGGCGCCGGGAAGACCACCGAAGAGATTGCGCGTTCCATTAATGCCGACCCCGAGGAGGTGTTTCATGCACTGCGGCACCTGGCCAGCAATGATTCGCGTATCCGCGTCTTGCTGGGCGATCAACCGGCTGACGATCAGTTCTCGCTGGCAAATTCCGATTCGTGAAGTCGTCTTCTGAGGAGCGAGACAATTTTTTGACCGTTCCGTGGGTTGACACGGTCCGCTTTATCCGGCAGCTCAGCCACGATCTGCGCAACCACTTAAATGCAATCGAGCTGCAGTCGGCTTACATCACTGAGTTCGAAGGTAATGAAGAACTGAAAGTCGAAGTCAAGCGCCTGCGCGAAATGGTGTCTCGACTGACTTCGACTGTACAAAAGCTTTCCGGAGGACTGGGCGAGATTCAACCCAACGTAATCTCCTATCGGGCCTCTGATTTCGTCGAGGATTTGCGCAAGAAAATCGCGCAGGAGTTCCCGAACAAGAGGCCCGAGGTCAACTGGGACGTCCAGCCGGGCAACGCGATACTGAATATCGATCCTCAACTCTTACAGAAGGCGATCATCGAACTTTTTGCCAACGCCTTCCGGCACGATCGTGGCGAAGGTGCACTTGTGGCCAAGGTAACCGTCGACAAAAACCAATTCATCTTTACACTTCATGAGCCAAAAGAGCGGTTCGAGTTGTCCACCGTAAATTGGGGGCGCGAACCCCTTCGGAACATCAGTCATGGGCATTATGGCCTTGGGCTGAATCGCGTCCGCATCATCATTGAGGCTCACGGCGGCGAAATGCATGCTCAATATGATCCAAAATCTGCGATACTTGCTACGACGCTCACCTTGCCCGCCTGAGGCGGGTAATCCTGTAGCCACCGCTCGGCGGTGGGTTCTCTCTTTCAATCGACGGCTCACAGAGCTGTGGTTACAATTGCATCAGCAGCGCAGATCCCTGAGATGAAAACAGAAAATCGTCGCATCCTGATCATCGACGATGAGCGGCCGATTCTCATGACCCTCGAGGCGCTTCTCGAGCGGCATGGTTATCAAGTCGATACTGCTCCCACCGCGGCCCAGGGACTGAAACTGGTGAAATCAAAATCTCCGGCGCTTGTTTTGCTCGATCTCCAATTGCCTGACGCCGAAGGACTGGAAATGCTCGACCGGATCAAGACCGAGCTGCCAGACATGCAGGTTATTATTTTGACCGCGCACGACTCATTGCACAATGCAATCGAGTCGATCAAGCGCGGGGCTTACCATTTCATCAGCAAACCGTACGCGTCTGAAGAATTGCTCAGTTTGGTTGAGAACGCGCTGGAAAAACAGTTTCTGGTGCGAGAAGCCGAGAAACTTCGGGAAAAGACAGAGCAACTCGAAAAACGCCTGGAAATGGCCGAGACGCGGGCTACGCCAATTTTCAAGAGCAAGCCGATGCAACAGGTCGATGAATTGATCAATGCGATGGGGCCGTCAGACGCGAATGTCCTCATCCTCGGTGAAAGCGGCGTAGGCAAGGAAGTCATCGCGAACGCGATTCACGCGCGTAGCCGGCGCGCGGGAAAACCAATAGTAAAGCTGAATTGCGCCGCATTTCCGCAAACCATGATCGAGGGAGAGCTTTTTGGTTATGTGAAAGGCGCATTCACTGGTGCGGTTCACGATTTTTCGGGAATGATCGCCGCAGCGGAAGGGGGCACGCTTTTTCTAGACGAAATCTCCGACATGCCACCGGATTTACAGACGCGGTTTTTGCGCGTGCTGCAGGAGCGCGAGTATCGGCCGCTTGGGAGCACGCGCACCATGAAGGCCGATTTTCGAGTGATCGGTTCGACCAATCGGCCAATCGCACAAGCACTGGCCGAGAACCGCCTGCGCTCCGATTTGTACTATCGGCTAAACACTTTTCAAATTGAGGTACCGCCGCTCCGGGAGCGCAAGCAGGACATCCCTCCCCTGATCGCTCTGTTCCTCAGACAGTTTGCTCAACAACTCGGCAAACCCGAACCAGACGTCGCGTCGGATGCGTTTCAAAAGTTACTCGATTACGGCTGGCCGGGAAACGTGCGGGAGTTGCAGAACGCAATTGAATACGCGGTGGTGCTGGCACGGAAGGGCTTGATCGGCGTAAAAGAGCTGCCGGCCGAGGTTCAATTGCCGACCGTACTCCAACAAACAGAGCGTGGCGCGCCACCGCGAACGGGCGTGCCGAGTCTCGACGACGTTGAGCGGAACACGATTCTTCGGGCGCTCGCGGAATGCCACGGCAACAAGAAGAAGGCGGCTCAACTTCTTGGAATCCAGCGTCCCACTCTCTATAATAAAATGAAGCGTTACGCGATCGAGATCTGAGAGAGAGCCCGCGAATTACACGAATTGCCGCGAAAGAAGAGCTTCGGTCTCGATTCATTGCGTTTGTTCGCGCCTGCCGTGCCGCAGCGTGCGAAAGCTGGGTGATTCGCGGACACATTCGCTTAGCGCAGATTTTGGATTTTCGATTTTAGATTTTAAGTTAAGCGGCTAAGCAATCCGCAATCCAAAATCCGACATGGCGACATCCCGGCATCTCGAACAAGTCCTGGCACACGCGGCGAATCAACTCGCCGCCACGGGGGCGAGACGCCCGACAGAGGTCCTCCCGCTTTACAAAAAATTCCTCAACGTGGAAGAACATCGCTTGCGCTTGAAGCACCAGGCGGGCGGAGGCGGTCGCGAAATTTGCGCGCGGCGGGCCGAGCTTATTGATGTTTTGTTGCAATACGTTTTCGCAGCTGCTGCTGCCACCACTCGCGGAAACGGCGCGTCCGGGACTCCCCTCGCGTTGATCGCTCTTGGTGGATATGGCCGGGGCGAGCTCAATCCGTTTAGCGACATCGACGTCATGCTTTTGCACCACCAGGGCACGAAGAAAATCTCGCCGCATCTCGAAGAGATGGGCCAGCAGGTGCTCTACCTCCTCTGGGATAGCGGCTTCAAGGTTGGTCATTCCACGCGTTCGATCAAAGAAGCGATTGCGCAGGCCAATCGCGATATGCGGACGAAGACCGCCATGCTCGAGTCACGCTTCCTCGCTGGCGACGCAGAGCTGGCGCGAGAATTTCGACAACAATTTCGTTCAAAATGTGTCGAGGGACACGAGCGGGAATACGTCGAAATGCGCATGCAAGATCAGGTCGCGCGGCACAAGAAATTCGGCGACAGCGTCTACTTGCAGGAGCCTCATGTGAAAAGCGGATGCGGCGGACTCCGCGATTATCAAAATCTCCTTTGGATGACGTATTTCAAAGAGGGTTCACTAAGCACGAACCAACTCGTGGGGAAAGATTGGCTGAGCGAAAGCGACCAGCGGCAAATCGAGAGGGCCTACGATTTTCTGCTGCGCTTGCGCACTGATTTGCACTACATGACAGGGCGCGCGACCGACACCCTGCACATGAACTTACAGGAACAAATCGCCAAACGGCTCAATTATTCTCCTCAGAATGGCCAGCTTCGCAGTGAGACGCTCATGCGGGACTATTTCGAGCACACGCGCAATATCTTCCGTGTGACGGAGCGCATTACGGAGCAATTTGTAAGCGGCCACGTCACGAGCAGAACCCGTTCTCTGTTCAGTTTTCTTCCGTTAATACGTCCGGACAAAGTTCCGATCGGTGATTCTTTTTTTGTGCGCAATAATCAATTGCATCCGGCGCGACGCGATCTCTTTCGCAAAGATCCCGAGCAAATGATGCAAGCGTTTCAGCTTACGCAACAGCGGGCCCTGGATCTTAGTCCCGAACTGGCGGATCTATTAAGCCGCAGCCTCGGGCAAGTGACCCGCACCTATCAGTATGCCCGCGGACCGCGCGACATCTTTAAGGCAATTCTATCCCGGAAAGGGGAAGTTGGCCGGGTCCTTCGAATGATGCATCGGGTTGATTTCCTGGGTCGATACATTCCCGAATTCGGCCAGCTCACCTGTCTCGTGCAACATGAGTTTCTGCATCGTTACACGGCGGACGAGCATACGCTGGTATGTATCGACAAACTCGATGCACTGGCGACGACGGAAGATCCGAAGTTGATCGCCTATCGCAGGATATTTGAGGAACTCGATGACCCATTCGTTCTTTATCTCGCGCTGCTTTTGCATGACAGCGGCAAAGCCGTTGGCGCACGGCGGCACTCTGAAGCAAGCGCGCTGTTCGCCCAGCGCGTCGCTACCCGCCTGCAGTTATCATCCGAGCAGCGCAAATCGCTCATTCTGGTGGTCGACCACCACCTCACGCTCTCCATGATCGCGCAACAGAGAAATCTTGATGACCCCGCGACAGTGGCAGAATTGGCCGGTATCGTGAAGAATCAGAAAAACCTGAATGCATTGATGCTGCTGACTCTGGCTGACGGCCAGGGGACAAGCGCAGAGGCATGGTCGGATTGGAAAGAATCGCTTGTCTGGGAATTGTTTCACGAGGCCTCCCGCTATCTGGCGGACCAAAAGTCTTATTACGAACAAACGAGAATCGAGCGCGAAAGCCTGCAGACTGCCGTGGCGGAAAATCTTTCGCCCGATTATGCCGATGAAATCGACGCGCATTTTGAGTTCATGCCCGACAATTATTTTCGCGGCAGCGGTGTCCCCGACATCGTCGAGCATCTGAAACTATTCCGTTCGTTCGTTGAAAACGTCTCCGGCTGTGGCGAGCATCCCTTGGCTTCGGCGGTCAAATGGAAGGCTTTCCCGGAGCAAGGCCACAGCGTTGTCACTTTCTGTACGTGGGATCGTGAGCGGTTGCTGGCTAAAATTGCCGGATTATTTTCGATCGTGCCGATTAATATTTTGAGCGCGGATGTTTTTGCACGAGGAGACAGCGTCGTGCTGAGCATTTTTCGCGTGTGCGATACGAAAGCACGCGCCGTCACCGACCCGCGCATCTTCGAACTGGTCGAGCAAACTTTACAAAGCGCGCTCGATGATGAGAATTTCGATTTCCTTCCGTTAATCGAAAAAGCAAAGCATCAGAGCCGCCTCCGTCTCACGCCAGGGATCGAATTTCCGACCTGCATTGCCATGGACAACAAAACGCATTCGGCCTACACGCTGATTGAGATCCAGGCTCCCGACCGGCTCGGTTTGCTTTATGACATTTTGACCTGCCTCGATCGCGACAGCGTTTCGATCGCGCTTTCTCGTATTAACACGCAGGATGGCGCAGCCATTGATACCCTGTATGTCGTGGATCGTTCCACGCACGCTAAGATTACCGATCCGCATCGGATCAGGGCAATCCACGAACACCTTACGAGCGCAATCCTGGGTGGAGGTGCCGGCAAAGCAACATAACTAAGAAAAGAACGCGCCCAACGGTCTTCGCTGCTCATTTGTTCCTGATTTCATGAACGCACTAATTCTCGCTGCGGGATACGCAACACGCCTTTATCCGCTGACGCTCGACAAGCCAAAGCCCCTGCTGTTAGTGGGCGGCAAACCGATTATCGAATGGGTCGTCGATAGCCTCGTAGATGTTCCCAATCTTGAAACGATTTATGTCGTAACGAACGACAAGTTCGCCTCTGACTTCCAAGCGTGGAGCGAGCGTTATCAGAGCCGACAGCCAAAATTCAAATTTAAAATCATCAACGACGGCTCCAAGAGCGACGAAGATAAGCTGGGGGCGATTGGAGATATTAATTTCGTAGTTACCCGGGAAAATCTGACCAGAGGCGGCTTGCTAATTATTGCGGGCGACAACCTGTTTACTGAATCGCTAACTGACTTTGTCACCTGCGCGAAAGAAAACGAAGCAACAGTTGCCGCTTACGACGTCGGCGATATTGAGGCGATCAAAAAGTACGGCAACATCGCGATCGACGCTGACGGAATTATCACTCACTTCGAGGAAAAGCCGCAGAAACCTCGGGGGACCCTGGCTGCGATCGCGCTTTACTATTACTCACCCGAAGTGCTTTCCCTTTTGACGACGTATCTCGCTGCAGGCAACAATCCGGATCAGCCAGGCCGCTTTGTGCAATGGCTCTACACGCGAAAACCCGTGAAAACGTTCCAGATCAAGGGCAAGTGGCTCGATATCGGAAGCAAAGAGACGTTAGAGCGAGCAGACCAGATTCTCGGAAGGATCAAAACGTAAGTGTTGATGACGAAATCCGAATCACGAATGAATGTCGAGCCGGAACGACAAGCGCATCGCCGCTCCTGATTTTCGGATTTTCATCAATCCTTCGATCTTCGTCATTCGGATTTCGCCATTTCCGTCATTTCAATCGCCCCTCATCAAATTCGATCAGATCGAAATAAGTCCCAATGTCTTTACGTCCTTCACCTCCCGCTTTTTTGAGAAAATGGAGAAAACGCGCTTTTTTTGCGGCGGTGTCGGGATGACGGGAGATCATCGCCTGGTTCCACTGTTCGATCGCTTCCGAGGAATGTCTTGCTCCGTTCTTCTGTATCCAGTCTAGAATTGCGCCATCGTCATCCAGTTTATTGGCGACCTCTTCCAATGCGTCGCCGTCGATTTTTAGGAACGCCAGCAAATGCTTGTCGAAACCAACAGTTTTATAATTGTAACCATCGAGCAGCCCTTTGCGATGCAGTCTGGCCTTGTCGATTAAACGCGGCAGATGCACGTAACCGCCAAGCTTTTCGTATGGACTGCGTGGATGCAGTCTTTGCATTGAGACGAACGGATTACGTCGCCGGCAAAGGCTGGGGTGCGCTTCCCGAAATATCGGCCTCCGGCACGCTCCCGGCCGCTAGTTTCTGTTCCGGCAACAATTCTCCCTGTGTAAGACCGGCCTGACCGATGATCAGCTGGCCGGAAAACATTCCGCCTTTTTCAACCGAAATTGCCCTGGCGGTAACGTCGCCTTCGAGTGAGCCCTTTTTATGAATGGTAACCATTGTTTGAGCAATGATCTCACCCGACATCGTTCCCTTGATTTCGATGCTTCCCGCCCGGATTCGGCGAGAGCACTGAATATTGGCCTTACGTTCGACAATTACGTGTCGAGCGCTAAGCAGGCCGGGAATTTTGCCTGAAAAATTAATCGTCGCGGTGTCGTCACAATGCAGATTGCCGCGCAGCTTGCCTTCTATCAAGGCGGACCGGCAAATCACGCTACTGCTGCCCAGATCGCCTTTGGCTGCGAGATGCACGTCGCCACGCGTTCGAATCGTTCGGCTGAATCCGCTGGTGATCTTGTAATCGCGGAGATCAATATGCGCGCTGCATGCCGGGCAGATTGTCGACGTCGCCGTGCCGCAGACCTGCTGTTTCCGCTTACATTCGAAACACTCGATAATCGAGCTGCGTTGCCGTTTCCAAAAATCCTCAAACCGGTGAAAGATGGACGAATTCTCCGGCGTGGGCGCTTCTTCTTTTACATGCAGTTTAAAGCCGGGTTTCGGCGCAAACGGAGAAAAGTAACGGCCGCATTGCCGACAGATCGAGCTTTTGGCCGCGGCATACTCCAACTGCTTGAAGCCACAGTGTGGGCATTCCACACTGACCTTGGCAGGCGACGTATTGGCCACTGGATGCTAAGCCAAAACCCTTTCCTTATCCGCGCCCTCCAAAGGCCGCCTTGATCGGTTCGTCGTGCCGCACAACTTCCGGACGGCCCGACGTCGACTTTGCAGGGATCGTTCCGCTGGTGACTTCGGATTTGCCAACAAAAGTCGCTCCCTCTTCAATGACGAGGCGCGCTGCTTTCAAATCTCCTTGCAACGTGCACTTCGATTTTAGTTCGCAGCGCTCGGCCACCGTGATATTGCCGTGCACTTTACCGTACACCGTGATCGATTTCGTTTTTACTTCGCCCCGAATGTCAGCGTTCTCGCCGATCGTT
>WNGE01002829.1_pt1 | contig 20889 bp, 24 predicted proteins | sample 5400651 | NCBI WGS metagenome assembly WNGE01 (sample SAMN13153370, study PRJNA577476) | soil metagenome | isolation source: 60 cm soil or saprolite under grassland replicate 2 | place: USA:California | collected 2016-06-15 | reverse complement strand
GGCTTGGTGACGTAGTCGTCGGCGCCGGCGTCGAGGGCGGCGACCTTGTCGGCTTCCGTGTCCCGAACAGACAGGACGATGATCGGCACGCGGCTCCACCGGCGGATGCCCTCGATGACCTCGATGCCGCCGATGCCGGGCAGGCCGAGGTCGACGACTGCCACGTCAGGAGGGCGGCGAGCAGCAAGGTCGAGGCCGGCTTCGCCGGTGTCGGCGGCGTCGACCTCGAAGCCGTGCGCCCGGAGGTTGATGCCAACCGTGCGCCGGATCTGGATTTCGTCGTCGACGACGAGGACGCGGCTGGTCATGCCGCCCTGCTTTCTAGATATTCACGTCTTGAGCTCGTCGAGAGCGAGATTGAGCTCGAGCACGTTCACGGTCTTCTCGCCGAGCACGCCGAGGGTGCGCCCGGACGTGTGGTCGTCGATGAGCTTCCGCACGCGGGCCATGGAGAGGTCGCGCTCTCTCGCGACCCGCTTGGCCTGAAGTCGCGCGTTGGCCACGGAGATGTCGGGATCGAGCCCCGACGCCGACGCCGTGACGGCGTCGACCGGCACCTTGACCTTGCGGGACAGTCCGTTGAGCTCGCGATAGGCGAGCACCCGCTGCGGCACGGTGTTCGTGTCGCAGACATAGGAGCCGTCGTCGTTCTTCTTGTACTTCGTATCCGCTGTCGGGCTCACGACGGCCTTGCCGTCCGTGTCGTTCGGCACGCAGTAGGGATCGTCAGCGCTCGCGAACGGGTTGGTCTTGGACGGGTTGCCCTCGAGGTCCACGGTGTTGAAGCCGGGGATGAACCCGATCAGAGCCGGGTTCGAGGGGCCGAGGTTGGAGCCGCTGCTGAGCGTCGGGTCGTAGCCGGCGGAGGTGTTCGCGTCGGCGCCGGCGGCTGAAGAGGGTCGGGACTGGAAGTACTTCGGGATCGCGTTGCCGTCCTTGTCGACGAACGCCTGCCCGATCAGGCTCGATCCAACCTTCTTACCGTTGCGCTCCACAAAGGAGCCGTCGGCCTTGTCCTTGAAGGCGAGTTGCGCGATGCCGGTGACGACCAGCCCGTAGCCGATTCCAAGCAGCACCGTGAACACGACCATCGATAGGACCGCGGGAATGAATTGGCGTCGCATCTACGAGACTCCCAGCGCCGAGATGAGGATGTCGATGAGCTTGATGCCGATGAAGGGCGCGATCACGCCCCCCGCGCCGTAGATGAGAAGGTTCCGGCGCAGAAGATGTGAAGCAGATGTCGGGATGAACTTCACGCCGCGCAAGGCCAGCGGGATCAGCATCACGATGATGAGGGCGTTGAAGATGACCGCCGAGAGGATGGCGGAACGCGGTGTCTGGAGCTGCATGACGTTCAGGCGATCGAGCACGCTCAGGCTCGCGAAGCCGGCGAACATCGCAGGGATGATGGCGAAGTACTTGGCGACGTCGTTGGCGATCGAGAACGTCGTCAGCGACCCGCGAGTGATCAGGAGCTGCTTGCCGATCTCGACGATGTCGATGAGCTTCGTCGGGTCGGACTCGAGGTCGACCATGTTGCCGGCTTCCTTGGCCGCCTGAGTACCCGTGTTCATGGCCACGGCGACGTCCGCCTGCGCGAGCGCGGGGGCGTCGTTGGTCCCGTCGCCGGTCATCGCCACGAGCCGACCGCCCTGCTGCTCGCGCTTGATGAGCTCCATCTTGTCTTCCGGTGTCGCCTCCGCGAGGTAGTCGTCGACGCCCGCTTCATTGGCGATGAAGTCGGCGGTGCGGGGGTTGTCGCCCGTGATCATCACCGTGCGGATGCCCATGCGTCGCAAGTCGGCGAAGCGTTGCGCGATGCCGGGCTTGACGATGTCCTTGAGGTAGACGACGCCGAGGGCGCGCGGAGGGCGGGGGGAACCCTGAGCCCCAACGTCCGCGCTCCCGTCCCTGGCTTCAGCAACGACCAGCGGCGTTCCGCCCTGCGCCGCAATCGAGTCCACGGTGTCGCCGATCTCCGATGGGACCGACCCACCCAGCTCCTCCACCCAGCGCCGGACCGCGTCGGCTGCTCCCTTGCGTACCCGTCGACCGTCCATGTCGACGCCACTCATGCGCGTCTGCGCCGTGAACGGGACGAGCTCGGCGCCGATCAGCTCGCGCTCCCGCAACCCATAGCGCTCCTTTGCGAACACGACGATCGAGCGTCCTTCGGGGGTCTCGTCGGCGAGGCTCGAGAGCTGGGCGGCGTCGGCGAACTCTTGCTCACTCACGCCGTTGGCGGGGATGAAGGCATCGGCCTCGCGGTTCCCGAACGTGATCGTCCCCGTCTTGTCGAGTAGCAGCGTGGCGCAGTCGCCCGCCGCCTCGACTGCCCGGCCGCTCATGGCGAGCACGTTGCGCCGCACGAGCCGGTCCAGGCCCGCGATGCCGATAGCCGAGAGCAACGCGCCGATGGTCGTCGGAATGAGGCAGACCAGGAGGGCGACGAGGATGATGACGGTCTGCTCGGCGTTGGCGAACATCGCGAAGGGTTGGAGCGTCACCGTCGCCAGCAGGAAGATGATCGTGAGGCCGGCGAGCAGGATGTTGAGCGCGATCTCGTTGGGTGTCTTCTGGCGCACAGATCCCTCGACCAGAGCGATCATCCGGTCGAGGAAGGTCTCGCCGGGACGGACCGTGATGCGCACGACGATCTCGTCGGACAACACGCGTGTGCCACCGGTGACCGCGGAACGGTCGCCACCCGACTCGCGGATCACCGGGGCCGACTCGCCCGTGATCGCCGACTCGTCGACGCTCGCGATGCCCTCGATGACGTCACCGTCGCTGGGAATGACCTCACCCGCGCTCACGACCACCTCGTCGCCGACGCCGAGCGCCGTGCTCGGGAGATCTTCGAGCGTCCCGTCGGGTCGCCGGCGGTGAGCGACGGTCTCGGACCGCGTCTTGCGGAGCGTGTCGGCCTGCGCCTTTCCTCGTCCTTCGGCTACCGCCTCGGCGAAGTTCGCGAAAAGCACGGTGAACCACAAGAAGAGGGCGACGAGACCCGCGAAGACGTTCTCCGCTGCCGACGAGCTCCGCAGGTCGCGGAAGAAGATGAACGTCGTCAAGACCGAGCCCACGCCGACGACGAACATGACGGGGTTGCGCATGAGCGTCCGCGGGTTCAGCTTGATGAAGCTGTCGACGATCGCGCGCCGGAGGATCTGGGGCTCCACCAGCTTGGTCTCACGGGACATGAACGGAAGCTCCTCGAATCAGATACTCAGTTGCTCGACGATGGGTCCGAGCGAAAGGACGGGAAGGAAGGTCAGGGCGGCGACGATCAGCACGACGCCGAGCACGAGTACGACGAACAGTGGCGTGTGCGTCGGGAACGTGCCGGCCGATGGCGGCACGGTGCGCTTCCGGGCCAACGAGCCCGCGATAGCGAGGGTCGGGATGATGAGGAAGAAGCGCCCGACCAGCATGCACACGGCAAGGGCCGTATTCATCCACGCCGTGTTCGCAGTGATGCCCGCGAATGCGGACCCGTTGTTGTTGCTCGCCGACGTAAAGGCGTAAACGAGCTCGGTGAAGCCGTGCGCCCCTGGATTGAGTAACGAGACGTCGCTCACCGATCTCACGAACGTCGAGATGGCGACGAAGATCAGCAAGACGGCGGGCATCGCCAGGATGTAGATCGCGACGAGCTTCACCTCGGCCGCCTGGATCTTCTTGCCTAAGTATTCGGGCGTTCGCCCCACCATGAGCCCGGCGATGAAGACCGAGAGGATCACGAGGATCAGCAGGCCGTTGAGGCCGACCCCGACGCCGCCCGGACTCACCTCCCCGAGCTTCATGTGCACCAGGGGCACCATGCCGCCGGCGGCCGTATAGCTGTCGTGCATGGAGTTGACCGAGCCGTTGGATGTACCCGTGGTGGATGCGGCCCACAGTCCGGAGGCGATCGGGCCGTACCTGACCTCCTTGCCCTCGGCATTACCACCTGGCGTGCTCGCGCTGACGGACTGCGTCACGCCGGCGGCCTCGAGCTTCTGGTTGCCGCCGACCTCGAGGAAGATCGTGCTGAGGCTCGCCACGAGCCAGATGACGAACATGATCGTGAACACGGCGTAGCCCTGCCGCTTGTCCTTGACCATGCGCCCGAACGTGAACGCGAGCGCGAACGGGATGATGAGGATGGCGTAGAGCTCGAGGAAGTCGCTGAACTTCGTGGGGTTCGAGAACGGGTGCGCCGAGTTGACGTTGAAGAAGTCGCCGCCGTTGGTGCCCAGCTGCTTGATCGACTCCATGCCGGCGTTGGGGCCGCCCGGGATCTGCTGCGTCGCGCCCGAGACCGTCCGCACCTCGGTGAACCCGTGGATGTTCTGGATGACCCCCGTGGCGATGAGCACGATCGCGAACACGAACGCGATGGGAAGAAGGATGCGGATCGTCGTGCGCACGAGGTCAACCCAGAAGTTCCCGATCGTCCGCTGACCAGCGCGGGACAGGCCCCGGATCAGCGCCGCCATCACCGCCATGCCCACCGCGGCCGACACGAACTGCTGGACGGTGAGGCCCGTCATCTGGGTGAGGTGGCTCAGGGTGCTCTCGCCGGCGTAGCTCTGCCAGTTCGTGTTGGTCATGAAACTGACGGCGGTGTTCAGCGACAGCGCCGGCGCGACGTTGCCCATGTCCGTCGGGTTGAACGGCAGGCCGCTCTGCACACGCTGAATGAGATAGAGCAGCAAGAACCCGACAATGCTGAACGCGAGGACTGAAAGCGTGTAGATGTTCCAGCGCTGTTCGCGCTGGGGGTCGATCCGGCAGGCGCGGTAGATGAGGCGCTCGACGGGACCGAAGACACGGTCGAGTCGCGAAGGGCCACCCTGGTACACGTTGGCCATGTACCGACCGAGGAGCGGTGCTGTCGCGCCGATGACCACGATGAGGGCGATGAGCTGCGCCCACCCAGCTGCGGTCATCAGAACCTCTCCGGGAAGAGCAGCGCCGCGAACAGGTACAGCGCGACGAGGATCGAAAGGACGAGGCCGGCGATGTTGTCGCCGCTCACCGGCCGGCCCCGACCGCTTCGGTCTCGCGTGCCCCGGTCTCGTATCGCTCGGGCGTGTCGCGCTCGACGGCGTGGTCGCCGCCGATGATCCGATCGCAGCCGCGCACGAGACCGACGCACGCCCCGAAGAAAGCCAGAATCAGGAGCAGTACCCACACGTCAGTCATGGCTCTCCTCGATGCTCCGACAATTGAGCCGTGTATATGTCGCTCGCGACGTCGTGAGAAGTGCCCCTAACGGCCTATTGACGCCTCGACCACCAGAATTGACGGATCGAGTCGGACGCCGGCACGACGCCGAATCGTCTCAGCAGATCGTCAGGATCTGCGAAGCCTCCGTCAACGAGTTGTCAACTGCTCTTCCGCGCGCCGTGCCGCGCGCTACTGATTGACGGACGAAGTTTTCGAGCGCTCGGGGTTAGCGATCGCGGAGCGCGGAGGACGATGATGCCGATGACCAAGCAGGTTCGTTGGGGGCGGCTCCGCCCCGGTGCGACCGTGGTCGGCGAACACGACGGCCATCAACACAAGGTGGTGACGGTCGAGCACCGGGGCACCACGGTCAGCGTGCTGTTCTGGGACGGAACGCGCGAGCTCCAAAGCGAAGACGCCCGGGGGTGCTGACGGCGGCTCTGCCTGACCAGCCCTACGAAGTCGAGCTCGAGATCGTCCGCCTCCTCACGAGCACGAATCCCGAGGAGATCGAGACGCTCGCTGACGACCTCGGAAGGATCGGTGATCGCCGCGCCGTCGGGCCACTCGCATCCCGGCTCGCCGACACGCGGGTCCATGACGATCCGGACCTCGAAGACGCCGTGTGCTCGTCGCTCGTTCGCCTCGGCGCGATGGACTGCTCCGGCAACCTCAACTACTCGTTCGTCAGCCCCTCCCGGCTCAACGCCGAGGGTGCCGCCGCGCTCCGGCGATTGACCCCGATCCTCCCCCGGCGGTACTTCAGGACGACCCAGCGCCCCTGATTCAGCTTGGGGTCGCGGTCCCGGCCGGCTCGTGCTCCGGCTCGGCCCCCTCGACGACCTCGGCTTCCTCGGCGAACCCGCCCACCCTGCGCTTCGAGAACGCGATCGCGGCGAGCAGCACCACGAGCGCGGCAGCCGCGATCGCGTAGCGGGCGCCGTTGTTGTCGCGCAGGGTGATCACCGCCGGCAGGATCAGCAGCGACACGAGGTTCATCACCTTGATGAGCGGGTTCAGCGCCGGTCCCGCGGTGTCCTTGAACGGGTCGCCGACGGTGTCGCCGATCACGGCGGCCTTGTGAGGTTCTGAGCCCTTGCCGCCGTAATGCCCGTCCTCGATGAACTTCTTGGCGTTGTCCCACGCGCCGCCCGCCACGCTGAGGAACACCGCCATCAGCTGGCCGGTCAAGATCACGGCGGCGAGGAACGCGCCGAGGGCGAGGAAGTTGATGCCGAACCCGATGATCACCGGCGTGAGCACGGCGAGCAGCGCCGGTGTGGCGAGTTCGCGCAACGACGCGGCCGTGCAGATGTCGACGATCCTTCCGCTGTCGGGCTTCTTGGTCCCCGCCATGATCTGGCCGTCGGCGAACTGGTTGCGGACCTCCTGCACGACGGTTCCCGCAGTCCGGCCCACGGCGCGGATCGCCAGCGCGCTGAACAGGAAGGCGATCGAGCCACCGATGAGCAGGCCGATGAAGGTCTTCGGGTCGGCGACGTTGATCGGCACCTTCGCGAAGAGCGCTGATCCAGTTTCTCGCAGGTCCAGCTCGCTGCCGGCGGTCTCGACGAACGAGGCGAACAGCGCGACCGCGGCGATGACGGCCGAGCCGATCGCGAACCCCTTGGTGACGGCCTTGGTCGTGTTCCCCACTGCGTCGAGGCTCACCATGATCCGCTCCGGCTCGCCCCCGAACTCGCCCGACATCTCCGCGATGCCGGCCGCGTTGTCGGCAACCGGGCCGAAGGTGTCCTCGGACACGACGACACCGGTGGTCGCCAGCATGCCCATGCCCGTGAGAGCGACGAGGTAGAACGAGAATTGGATGTTGCCGTTACCGAGCGCTACGGCGGTGCCGATCGCGACCGCGATGGCGACGATCGCCCACACCGTCGACTCGAGCCCGGTGCTCATCCCCGACAGCACTGTCGTGGCCGGTCCGGTGCGCGACGCGTCTGCGATCTCTTGGACGGGCTCCCGCTCCGTCGAGGTGAAGTACTCGGTGAGGCGGCTGACAAGCTGGGCGAGGACGAGGCCGGTCACGACAGCGCCGAACATCTTCCAGCCCTCGTTGCCGTGATCGTTGCCGATGTAGAAGAGCGCCACGGCGAGCGTGCCGAGTACGGTCAGGACGCTGGCGGTGAAGAAGCCGCGGTTGATCGGCGCCATCGCGGTGCGGTCGCGCGGAGTGGCCCGCACTGCGAACACGCCGACGATCGAAGCGAGCACCCCGATGGCGCGCGCTGCGAGCGGGAAGATGAGACCGAGCGCGGGGTTGGCGCCGATCGAGTTGAACGCGGCGACGCCGAGGATGAGCGACGCGACCAGCGTCACCTCGTAGCTCTCGAACAGGTCGGCGGCCATCCCGGCGCAGTCGCCGACGTTGTCGCCCACGTTGTCGGCGATCGTAGCGGGGTTACGGGGATCGTCTTCGGGGATGCCCTGCTCGACCTTGCCGACGAGGTCGGCGCCGACATCGGCAGCCTTCGTGAAGATGCCGCCGCCGACTCGCATGAACAGCGCGAGCAGCGACCCACCGAACCCGAACCCGATGAGGATCGCGGTTGCGGTGTTCTGGAAGATCATGATGATCGCGGTAGCCCCGAGCAAGCCGAGGCCAACGGTGAACATGCCGGCGACGCCGCCGCTGCGGAAAGCGACTTTGAGCGCGGCCGGCAGTGACCCCGCCTTGGCCGCGGCCGCGGTGCGGACGTTGCCGCGCACCGCGAGGCTCATGCCGATGAAGCCGGTGAGGCCGGACATCAAGCACCCGGCTATGAACGCGAGCGTCCGGAACAGTCCCGACTGGGCAAACGAGAGCGCCTCGGCGCCGCCCGGCTTCGCCACCTTGGTCGACGTCAGGAAGACGATGAGCGCGACTGGGACGACGATGACCGCGATCGTCTTGAACTGCCGTCGCAGGTAGGCCATCGCGCCTTCCTGTATCGACTTGGCGATCTCGATCATCGTGGGCGTGCCCTGATCGGCCGCGAGCACCCCTTGCCTGAGGACGAAACCGACCACGATGGCCAGGATGGCGGTGCCCGCCGCCAGCACCAGCCAGAACCACTCACCGCCGCGGAGCTCGAAGACCTGGTAGCTGCCCTCCGCCGCGAGCGTGACGATCTGTGACATCCGGGGTTACGGCTCCTTGAACTCTGGTCGTCGCGCGCTCGGCGGGCAGGTTACTTCGCGCTCCCGTCCTCGCTCGCCTCCTGCAGGTGGTATGGGATGGACGTGACGACCGTTCCCTTCCGGAACAGCAGCCGGCCCTTGAGCAGGAGCGCGGTCTGGTTGTGGAGCAGGTGCCCCCACCAGTGCTCGACGACGAATTCCGGTATCAACACGGTGATGATGTCGTTGTCCCAACGCGCATCGATCTCGTCGATGTAGCGGAGAATGGGCGTGGTGACTTCCCGATACGGGTCGTAGACGATCTCGAGCGGTACGTCGATGTTACGTTCCGCCCAGATCTTCTCGATCCGCTCCTGTTGCTCCTCGTCCGAGACGACGCTGACCGCGGCGATGTGCGTCGGGTTGAGCGACTTCGCGTAGGCGAGCGCGTCGAGGACGCCGCGATGGAGCCCGCCGACGAGGACGACCATCGTGTGGTTCATAGGTGGCGGTCGGTAGTCGGGCGGAATGCTCAGCTTGGCACCGACGCGTTGGTAGTGCCCGTGGATGCCCTTGAAGAGGAGGACGATGGCCGGGATCACGATGATCGGCACCCAGGCGCCGCTCGTAAACTTCGTGATCGCGATGATGAGCAGGACGACAAAGGTTGCGATCGCGCCGACGACGTTGATCACGAGGTTGCGTTTCCAGCCTGGCTCTCGCAGCCGAAGATGGTGAATCACCATCCCGGATTGAGACAGCGTGAACGAAGCGAACACGCCCACTGCGTAAAGCGGAATCAGCGCGTTGGTGATGCCGCCGAACGCGACGATCAGTAAGCCCGCCAGGCCCGACAGCACGAGAATGCCGTTCGAGAACACCAGCCGGTCGCCGCGGTTTGCGAGCTGCCGCGGGAGGTACCCGTCCCGGGCGATGATCGACGACAGCCGGGGGAAGTCCGCGTACGCGGTGTTTGCGGCCAGCGTGAGGATCGCGGCCGTGGCGAACTGGAGGAGCACGTAGACGGGGCCGTCGCCGAACACCGCCCGGCCGAGCTGTGAGATGACGGTCTCGTCGTGGCTCGGATACGGGTGGAGCCGGTGGGCGAGAAGCGACACGCCGAAGAACAAGGAACCGAGGATCGTGGCCATCCAGGTGAGCGTCGTGGCGGCGTTCTTCGACTCCGGTCGGCGAAAGGCTGGGACACCGTTGCTGATTGCCTCGACACCCGTCAGCGCGACGGCGCCCGAGGAGAAGCCTTTGAGGATCAGGAACAGGCCCAGCGTGCCGCCCTCGACGCGGCTGCCCTCGAACGCCTTCGGATCGAACGGCACGGGATGGATGTCGCCGAAGTACGTGCGGAACAGGCCGTAGACGACCAGCGCGCCCAACGTGAAGATATAGATGTAGGTCGGTGCGGCGAAGAGCCGGCCTGACTCCTTGATCCCGCGCAGGTTCGCGATCGCGATGAACGCGATGAGCCCGAGGGCGAGCTCGACGCGGTGGGTGGCGAGGCCGTGAAACGCTGGAATCGAGACGATGGCCGCCACGCCCGCCGAGATCGAGACGGCGACGGTCAGCATGTAGTCGACGAGAAGGGACGCGCCGGCTACGAGTGACGGCCCCTCCCCGAGGTTCTCCCGACTGACGATGTAGCTCCCACCGCCGCTCGGGTAGGCGTAGATCGTCTGCCGGTACGACGCCGTGACGATCGCGAGGAGGATGGCAACCCCGATCGCAATCGGAATGAGCGAGTCGAGCCCCAGCATCAGGCTCGAGCCGCCGACCGCGGTGACGAACAGGATCTCCTCGGTCGCATACGCCGTCGAGGAGATCGCGTCGGAGGAGAACACCGCGAGCGCGATGGTCTTCGGGATGCGCTGCTGCTCTTGCTCGACCGTCGGGATGGGCCGCCCGACGAGCAGTCGCTTGAGGATCGCCACCCGGCCCCCGAGATGGAATTGCCACCGAATCTGACGAAGGCCGACCTCGAGGTCAGCCCGTCATCGCCAGCATGCCATGCCGGAGTGCCCGTCTAGCCTTCTCGGGCTCCGTCGACCCGTCGTACGATCGACGCCTCCGAACCTGGCAGGAGGCAGCGTGCACGTCGTGGTCGTCGGCTGCGGGCGCGTGGGAAGCGAGCTCGCCGGCACCCTCGAGAAGTCAGGCCACACGGTCGCCGTGATCGACAAGAATCCCAACGCGTTCCGCCGCCTCCCCGCCGGCTACGCCGGACAGCGGGTCGTCGGGTTCGGCTTCGACCGTGACAATCTCGAGGAGGCCGGCATCGAACGGGCCGGCGCCGTGGCCGCCGTCACCAACGGCGACAACTCCAACATCCTGGTCGCTCGCATCGCCCGCGAGACCTTCGGCATCGAACACGTTGTGGCCCGCATCTATGACCCGCGCCGAGCGGTGATCTACCAGCGGCTCGGCATCCCGACGGTCGCGACGGTCTCGTGGACGACCGATCAGGTGCTGCGGCGGCTGCTCCCGGGCGAGCAGCCCCACGACTGGATCGACCCCAGCGGCAAGGTGGGCCTGGTCGAGCGGGTGCTGCCACAGGCGTGGGGCGGAAAGAAGCTTGCCCCGCTCAACGAGCCGGGTCGCTTCTGGCTCACGGCGGTGACGAGGTTGGGCACGGCGCAAATCGTCGACTCGAAGCTCGTCGGCCAGGAAGGCGACGTGTTGCATTTCATGGTCGACGTCAACGCGATGGACGCCCTGCGTGAGCGTCTCGAACAGGGGCCGGAGCACTAGCGATGCGGGTGGGAATCGCGGGCGCCGGCAACGTCGGGCTCTTCATCGCCAACGACCTGCACGCGGCCGGACACGAAGTGCAGCTCATCGAGCAGAACCCGGCCGTCGTCGAGCGCGCCGTCGCCGACGAGGGCGTCGAGTGGTTCATCGCCGACGCGTGTGAGGTGTCGTCGCTCAAGGAGGCCGGCCTCGAGCGTTGCGATGTCGTCGTCGCCGCGACCGGCGACGACGAGGACAACCTGGTCATCTCGTTGCTTGCCAAGCAGGAGTTCGCGGTGCCCCGGGTCATCGCGCGCGTGAATCATCCGAAGAACGAATGGATGTTCAACGAGAACTGGGGCGTCGATCTCTCGGTGTCGACGCCCCATCTCATCACCGCACTCGTCGAAGAGGCGGTGAGCGTCGGGCGGCTCGTTCGGATCCTGCAATTCGAGCGCGGCCAGGCTCGACTGGTCGAAGTGACGCTGGCCGAGGACGCACCCGTCGTCGACCGGGCGTTGAAGGACATCGACGTGCCGCGCAACGCCACCGTCGTCGCCGTCGTCCGCGGGGAGCACGTCGTCGTTCCACGCGGCGACACCGTGTTCGAGGTCGGTGACGAGGTGCTGGCGATGGTGACGCCAGAATCCGAAGAGGATGTGCGGGCGATCCTGACCGGCGAGTAAGCCACGCGCGGTCTTGTCCCGGGGCGGGGGCACGACGGCCAACGGCGCCGAACCGGCACCGCTGATCCGGCCGAGCCCCCGAGCTCGCCTCGCTCACGCTCGGCTCGGGTCTGCGACCGGGTCTCGGCCGGGCGGGCCGGACTGTTCGGGCGCCGGACCGTCGACCCCCCGCCCCTCGAGCGCGGGACACACGCTCCCCCGCCCCGGTCAGGTCACGCGGTGCTTAGTCGAGGATCGTGTACTCGGGGTTGTAGACGATGTAGCGGTTGCCGTCCCGGCCTGCGACGCCAGACAGCAGCACACGATGACCCGGTGACATTCCGGCGATCCTGCGCCGCCCGAGGAACACGGCATCGACCGAGCCCCGGCCGTCCGACACCGTGACCTCGGTGGCGGATGCGCCGGCCCTGGGCACGATGCGAACCGCTCGCACCTCCCCGGCGACCCGGATCGGGGTGCGGGGGGTGATCTGGTTCATCGGGGTGGCGCCGAGTTTGTCGCAGTAACTGCCGAGTGCCTCGCGGTCGAGATCCTCGACCGGCTTCGTCAGCCGGTCCACCATTTTCCGAAGCGCCACGGTGGCCTCCTTGGCCTCACGGCACCCGCCGCCGCTGATCCCGAGGGCCTGCTTGCACCGTACCGCTTCCGGCGTGGCATCCTGTCGGCCCATGTCGACCCCGGGTACTGCCTCGCGGGCTCCCGCGCGCACGCCGCCGGACCGGCCGTCGCGCCCGCAACGGTCGCGACGAATGCAGATTGCAGTCGTCGCGGCGTCGGTCGCGCTGCTGATCGTGGCGGCGCTGGTCTTCTTCCTCACGCGCGGGGGCGATGACAAGTCGGCGCCGGCAAAGAAATTCGTTTCGGGCGACGTGCAGCTGGTACTCGGCGGGGTCCAGAACTCGAACGCAGGCGCGCCAGCGACGCTTCCCGACGATGCTGCCAACCAGATCATGCAGGTTGTCGGCACGTACGTCGAACGGGGCTTGGTCGTACCGGCGAAGACGGGCGAGCCGCCGCAGAACCTCGGGGAACTGTTCGACGCCGGCTCGCAGGCGGCGATCAACGGGCCCGACAAGGGCGTGCTGTTCGAGACCGGGGAGCCGAAGCGCACCGGCGACTTCAAGCCGGCGGCATCGCCGGTAGTCATCACGGCACTGTCCGACAACGGTGGCCAGTTCGTGCTGGCGACCGCCGCGTTCGACTACAGCGCCGAGATCGGCGTGAAGGGCGGGGCGCTCCAGACCGCACGCAGCATCGCGTTGACGCTCAGCCCCGAGAGCGGGGCATGGAAAATCACGGGCTACGACGTGACCGTCAACCGGCAGGGCGCAGAGGTCGATGTTCCGACCGCGACGGCGCAGGGATGAGGTAGCAGTGGCGAGAAGGTCACGGACCGTTCTTTTCACCCTGATCGGCCCGCCGCTGTGCGGGGTGTTGCTCGGCTGCCTGGTCATCGCGGCGTGGATGGCCACCGGGCTCCCGACGCCCGCGAAGGGTGAAACCTGGTTCACGCTCCTCAAGGTCCCACCCACCGGGCAGGCCAGCTTCACCAGCGGCCAGCCCGACCAGGTGCAGTTCTTTCTCGTGGTGGGGAACGACTCCCGCGACCCGAATGGCGTGGGGCTCGGCGACGCCATCCACGTCATCGGCGTCAACCCCCAGGCGCACGCCGCGTCGATGATCGGCATACCCCGTGACACCTCGATCGGTGGGGGCGGGAAGGTCAACAGCATCCTGGCGACCCAGGGGCTGAGCGCGTTCACGGGAACCATCAGCAACTTCGTCGGTGTCCCGATCAAATTCTCGATCACGACGAACTTCGACGGTTTCGCCAGCATGGTCGACGAGGTCGGCGGTCTCGACGTCAACATCCAGGAACCGATGCACGACCCACTGGCGGCCACCGACTTCGATCCCGGTCCGCTGCACCTGAACGGACCAGGGGCGCTTGCGTTCTCGCGTGACCGTCACAGCTTCTCGGCCGGCGATATCAAACGGAGTGAGAACCAGGGCTATCTGATCATCTCGGCGCTGCAGAACTTCCAACAGCGCAACACCGGAGCGAGTGGCGTCGTCAACATGCTCGGCATCCTGGGTCGCCACGTACAGATGGAGAACGCCAGCTACACCGACCTCTATCGGCTGGGCCGGTTGGTGCTCACCATCAACCCCGCCAACATCAGGAACGTCGTGATCCCGACTGGCGGCGGCGCCGGCACCAACCTGTCCCCCGGGCCCGGCATCGACGAGTTGTTCGCCGACTTCCGGGACGACGGCATCCTCCAGTCGCACTAGCGAGGACGGTCGGCGCAGCCGAGCGCGCACTCGGGTCGTACCTCAGCTCTCGCCGTCCCGCGCGCGGGACCGCCGAGACGACCGAGTCCGTGGACTGCGACCTCGACCTCGACGGTCGCGATGCGACCGCGGCACGTGCAGCGGACGAGGCGGGCGTCGTTGCCGGCGGCGGTGTCGGCCGCGGCGGCGCCGGCGGCGGCCTCGCCGCGCCCGAGGGCGAGCATGTCGGCGGCAGCCAGCGCAGCCGCGTCGGCGGCGGCGTCGGCCCGGGCGCGCGCCACGAACGCGCCGCCCAACCGGGCGGCGCCAAGCGCAAGCACGGCGCCGAGGGCGACGACCGCGATCAGCAGCACCGCCATGGACCCACGCTCGGTTCTTTGGTCGCGGCGGCGACGGTCGCTCAACGCTCGACTCGCATCGAGACGCGTTCGTGCAGCGTCGGGTCCGGGAACAGCGCACCGACCAGCGGCAGATCGGTCACCGACCTGTAGGTCACCTCGACCGAGATCGGCTCGCCCACCGCGGGTCGATCGCCGATATCAACGTCCGCGCCGCGCAGGGTCCGGCGCGCCGCGCGCACGGCCCGGTCAGGATCGGGATCGACGCTGGCAGCGCGCGCGGCCTCACGAGCCGCGTGCACGACAGCAACCTGATCGCGTACTACGAACGCGACCTGCAACACGGCGAGGACCGCGAACACCACGAGCGGCATCAGCACCGCAAACTCGACGGTCGACTGCCCGGATTGCCCCTTCAGGGCAGCACCTTCTCGATCACCTCGTCGAAGAGCTTGCCGATGGCGTGACTCTTCGTTGCCCAGGCGATCAGCAGCGCCCCGATCGCCGCCGCACCCAGGATCACGAGCGCGTACTCGGCCGTCGTCTGACCGACTTCGGCCCGCAGCACGCGCACAATTCGACGGAACATGAGTTTGCCTCCTCGTGGTCAGGTCGATTGGGGGAAGCACTACATGCGGGTGAATCCGGCGAGCAGCGTCGGGATCACCGTGAGCAGCCCGAAGGCGGGCAGCACGACGAACACGAGCGGGAACAACAGCCGCACCGGTACCCGGCGCGCGTGAGCCTCGGCCCGGCGGCGGAGCTCGGCGCGTTGCTCGTCGGCCAACCGGCTGAGCGCGGGACCGACGGGCGCGCCGAGACGGTCGGAGGCGAGCAACGCATCGGCCAGGGGCCGCAGCCGCGGCACGCGTGTCCCGAGGCTCTCGAGGGCGTCGCCGAAGGTCGCGCCAAGTGCGCACGCCTCGCGCACCTCGATCAGCCGGGCAGCCATCGTCGGCGGCACCCATCGCAACGACCGATCGACGGCGAGGTACGGCGTGCATCCGGCTTCGACGGCGACACCGAGCAAGTCGACGGTGACGGGCAGCTCGGCGTCGACCACGGCGTCGTCGCGACGGGAGTGTCGGTGGGCACGCCAACCCGCCAGCGCCCGACCGACCGAGCCGGTAGGCACGCGCGCCCGCACGCGCCGGAGCAAGGCGGCGCTCTCCGGCATTGGCCTCTCGCCATCGGGCACCACACACAGCGGCTCCAGGCGGGCGCTGACGCGGCGCCGCCGCGCCCGCACCACGAGCGGCGCGGCCGCGAACGCGCCCCAGGCCAGGCCGACGAGCCACGGCACGGCGGTCGACAACAGCGCGTTCACGCCGCCTCCGCCGACATCAGGATTCGCCGCATCCAGAGGGCGGCTGCCGCCTCGAGGGCCAGTCCCGCGACAAGACAGACACGGCCGGCGCCCGTCCCGACGAGCTGACCGACCGACGCCGGGTCGACCAGCGCCGAGAACACGAGATACGCGAGCGGTGACGCCCCGACGACGACCGCCGACAGCCGCGCCTGAGCAGAGAGCGAGCGCGCCTCGGCCGCCGCCCCGAGCCGGTCGCGCAACGACCTCGCCAGCCCGTCCAGCGCGTGGGCGCTGCGACCCCCGAGAGTCTCCGCCACCGCCAGAGCACCGGCGACCGCGCGTGCGTCGGCGAGCTTGCGCTCCACCGGCCACGCCGCGAGCGCATCGGCAAGACCGACGCCGAGGTCGGCGCGCGTGCGCACCCGTCGCATGTCCGACGCGAGCGGGCCATCACCGTCGGCCAGGGCGCTCACGCCGTGCGCGACCGTGCCGCCGCCCCGCAGGTGCGCGGCGATCTGCTCGAGCGCGGGCGGCAAGGCGGCTGCGTATCTGCGGCGGGCACGCGTGCCGAATACCCAGAGGCACGCGGGTCCGGCGACGAGCACGAGCAGCAGCGCGGGCGGCACCAACCCGGGCGAGAGCACCGCCGCGACCATCGCGGCTCCAACGGTCGCGCCGGCGCACAGCTCGATCGCCGCCTCCGGCTCGAGACCGACGTCGGCGTCGGCGAGGGCGCGCTCGAGGCGCGCCCTCAACCGAGGCGGCAGGCGCCAGCGCCTCGACCGGCCCAGCATCCGGGCATGCTCGGCAACGCCGGCGCGTCGGGCCGCCGTCACGAGCGTGGCGACCAGTAGCGGGCCGGTGACGGCGACAACCAGGCTCAGCACCGAAGCCACTCGCGATCGAGTGGGGACGCGTCGGCTCGGCGCGATGGTCGCCCCGGGACGCCCTCCGGTTCGAGCATTCCGCCGCGCCGCTCGAACAGAGGGCGGACCTCGAGCACCTCGCCTCCATTCACGACCTCGGCGATCGCCTCGACGCGTCGCGCACCGGCGGTGTGCCGCGCGACGTGAACGACGGCGTCGACGGCGGCACCGATCTGTGATCGGACTGCGCGCAACGGCAGGCCGACGCCCGCCATGAGCACGAGCGTCTCGAGCCGGGGCAGCACGTCGACAGGGCCGTTGGCATGCACGGTCGACAAGGAACCGTCATGGCCGGTGTTGAGCGCCTGCAGCATGTCCAGGGCCTCGCCGCCGCGCACTTCGCCCACGACGACCCGGTCCGGTCGCATGCGCAGTACGAACTATTCTTTATGGCATACTAGCGGGGCATGGCCAGGACCAAGACCGCGAAGCCGCCCCGCCGGGCCGCGCTCTATGTCCGGATCTCCCAGGACCGCACGGGCGACGGGGCGGGAGTGCGCCGCCAGGAGGACGACTGCCGTGACCTTGCGGAACGCCATGGTTGGGCCGTCAGCGGCGTCTACTGCGACAACGACCGCTCGGCGTATAGCGGTAAGGCGCGGCCGGCGTTTGAGCGTCTGGTGGCCGACCTGCGGGCCGGTCGCGTCGACGCCGTGGTCACTTGGCACCCCGACCGGCTCACCCGATCGCCCCGGGAGCTCGAGGACCTCGTCGAGTTGATCGAGTCGACCGGCGCTTCGGTCGCCACCGTCCAGGCCGGCGAGTTCGATCTCTCGAGTGCGACGGGCCGGATGAGCGCCCGGGTCGTCGGCGCTGTCGCCCGCCACGAGAGCGAACACAAAAGCGAGCGCATCCGCCGCCAGCGCGACCAGGCCGCCATGGAGGGACGCGCCCACGGCGGGCGGCGCCCGTTCGGCTACGAGGCCGACCGGTCGACGCTCCGGCCCGCCGAGGCCGCCCTGGTGCGCGAGGCGGCGGAACGGTTCCTCGCCGGTGAGAGCCTGCGCGCCATCGCGACCGACTGGAACGCTCGCGGCTTCCGCGCCGCGTCGGGCGGCGAGTGGCGCACCTCGAGCCTCAAGTTCATGTTGACGGGCCCGCGCATCGCCGGCCTGCGCGCGCATCGCGGCGACATCGTCGGTCCGGCCACCTGGCCGGCGATCATCGACGTCGAGACGCACGAGCGCCTCCGCGCCGCGCTCGGCGATCCGCGTCGCCACCGTCGCGGCCGTCCCGTGGTCCAATTGCTCTCCGGGATGCTGCGCTGCTCCCGCTGCGGCGCGACCATGCGCGCCTCCCGCCGCGGCGACGGCACCAGGCGCTACATGTGCGAGAAGCAGCCCGGGCACCAAGGCTGCGGCCGCGTCGCGATCAAGGCCCAGCCGCTCGAGGAACTCGTCGTCGAGGATGTGTTCCACCTCGTCGATGACGCCCGTCTCGCCCGGGCCCTCACCCCCAAGCCGCGACGCCCGGGACCCGCCCCGGCTCGTCATCTCGGCGATGTCGAGCAGCGTCTCGACGACCTGGCCCGCGATTTCGGAGAGGGCACGATCAGCCGACGAGAGTGGCTTGCAGCCAGAGGGATACTCGAACGGCGGGCAACCAAGCTTCGCAACGAGCTGGTGACCGACACCGACGACGCGGTGATGCAGCCCTACCGTGCACGGGGCGCGCTGCGAGCCGCGTGGCCGAACCTCGACCTCGAGCGTAAACGCGCGATCCTCGCCGTGCTGATCGACCACGTCGTGATCCATCCGGGCACGCCCGGCCGGCACGCCTTCGAGTCCGAACGCGCCGAGCCGATCTGGCGGGTCTAACGCCGCGCCTCGGAGCCGAGCGTCGTGGCCGGGGCACCGACGGGAACGACCTCGCCGTTCGGGCCGACCCGGATCTCTCGGTAGCCGTTCTCGAGCAGCGGGCGTAGGCGGTCAAGACGGACCGGTATTAGCAGGCCGCACGAATGGCAGCGGAGCTTTATGCTGCGCCTGGGCTTGCCGAGGTGAGGGTTCGTCTCCGCGACCAAGGTCGTTTCTTCGCGGCGGCCTTTCCCTCTGGCTTGGGCGCGGCCGCGGCCGATACGACGTTGGGCTTCGACGACGACGCTCGGGCCCTCGAAGCTGGCGCGACGAAAGATGCCGGAGTCGCGGAACTTGGGGTCAGTGGGCTTGGCGACGTAGGCCCAGCCGAGGTACGTCGGCTTGCGGTGCGGGTGCCGGTTGGCGCAGCGGTAGCAGCGCAGCTCAGCCGGCCCCGGGGCGAAATCCCGTGCTTGTGACTCGATCCAGCCTAAGCTAGCGGCGAAGACGTCGAGTCCCACGGGTTTCGGCCCCGACACAGGGACCCTGGAAGCAGGCGCAGATAGGGAGCGCCTTCCCGGGGGCCCGGGGTCGGCTCATGCCCTTCGCCCGTACCCATCAGCCACGCTTCCGCTTCGACCCGGCGCGCCTTCGGGCCGCCCGCAAGGCCCAGGGGCTGAGCCATGAGGCCCCTGCTGTCCGAGTTCGGTGCTCGGTGTTGGCGATCGCGTCACGCGAGCTCGGCAACCACGAGCCTCGTGCCGACAAAGTCGCCGGAATCGTTGACGCGCGCGATGTGCGCCTCGACGACCTGATCGTCCCCGTCGACGAAGCGGTAACACCGTGAGCGCGCCCCTAACCGACGTCGCTGCCGCGCACGTTCGCGCGTCGCGCCGTGCACAGGGTCTCCCCCCACGCGTCGACGCCGCGGTAATCAACGCGGTCGCCGAGGTGCTACGCAACGCGAACGGCGCCCGCACGAAGACCGGCGCCACCGCCGGATCGACGACCGCTCGACCGTCGCAGCGTTCGAGGAATCGTCGTGGTCGACCGTAGCGCGTCCCCCGCGACTCACACGCGCTGGTGGTCGCGCTCGAACGCGACACGGAGCTGCGCGAGTGCCACCACGAGCGTTTCCGAGGGACTCGCTGCGGGGTGGCGTTGTGGGAACGTCGCGGGCGAGGTGTTCTTCGATAAACAAGGACAAAGCGTCGCGAGCTTGGGTGAACACATCCACCGCGGCGCGCTTCTGATCATCCGTAACAGGCACGTGATTCGCCTGCTCGCGCTCCAGCTTGCGGGTACGCCCGTGATGGATCGGGACCGAGTACAGGTGGCACCGGATGACGCCCCCTGATACCGCCGCCCGGCGCCCTGTGGCCGACGCCGCCCTGGTCGCGGCACTCGTGGGAGGCGCGACGCTGGACGAGGCGGCTGACGCGGCGAACGTGAGCCGACGGACCGTAGCTCGCAGACTGAAAGACCCCGCCTTCCGGGGAGAACTGGAGCCGCTTCGCCGCGAGGCACTCGCCCGCGCTGCCGACCGATTGGCGGGACTTGCCACCGCGGCGCTCGAGACGCTCGACGAACTCCTCGGCGCCCATCATCCGCCCACGATCCGACTGGGCGCCGCCCGGGCAGTCCTCCACGAGGCCAGCCGCTTCCACGACGCGGCCGAGCTCGCCAAGCGCATCGAAGCCATCGAGCAGGCACTCCGCAAACGGCCAAAACCGACATGAGCGGCGGCGTAACCGGCTACTACGACCGGCTCGAGCCGCATGAACGGCTGATCGCGGCCATCGCGGCAGCAGCCCGGACCGACGACCAAGAAATCGATCGACTAATCGGATCGTGTCCGCGCCACGCCTATGTCCAGCCGGACTGGACTTTCACCCAATGCATGAGAGCGGCCGACTACATCACGACCGCGCTCGCCGCCGAACTTGGTCCGCTCCTCGGGGCGCTCAACGCCCTCGACTCGGCATGCGACTACCTCGAGGTCCGATCACGCCGATACGTCGAAGCCGTCTGGCGGACATCCGATGCGGCGTTCCGGCAGGGGGTGCGGTGGGCTTGGGCACGCTCGGGCCGCGACGATGACCCCCCCGACCCAAATGAACTCACCGACCGACCACTCCCCGACATCGACACCGCAACCACCGACAGGATCAGCGCCGTCACTGTTGCGGCACTCAGACACATCGCTACCGACCTGGCGACGTTCAGCCGGGCAATCTTGGACGGCTTCGGACAGTGGGCATCTGAGGAGGGCCTCGAGCCGCTCGCCCTCGTCGCGGCGTTTGCGGGTGAACTGAACCCTCAGCTTGAGGCAGCGCGACCGCTGCTCGACGCCGCCGAGCCCGACCCCGAAGTCGCCGGACAATATGCAGCCCTCTGTCGGGCGTTGTGGGCCAACCGATGACTCAGCGGAGTCGTCGTCGGAGCCCGCAGACACATAGCGATCCC
>WNGE01008642.1_pt1 | contig 20893 bp, 16 predicted proteins | sample 5400651 | NCBI WGS metagenome assembly WNGE01 (sample SAMN13153370, study PRJNA577476) | soil metagenome | isolation source: 60 cm soil or saprolite under grassland replicate 2 | place: USA:California | collected 2016-06-15 | reverse complement strand
CCATACGCCTTCATGCAGCCGCCACAGCGGCTGCAATGAGGTGAGCGCGAGCGGAGCCGAGCGCGCCGGTCCGGACCGATCCGGGCCGGCGCTCTCGCGCCGGCCCCTCGCGAAGGCCGCACGGGCGCGGGACCCCGCGTGTCGGCCCGTGGCGAGCGCGAGCCATCCGCGTGTCCCACGCCTGACGGGCGCAGTGATGCCGGTCGCGTACTGCCAGGACGCAGCGTCCTATCGAGGAAGTCACCGCGCGCAATGATGTCCCGTGAACGCGCGACTGCGGTGTGCGCGCGCATCCGGACACGTGCGCCCGACTCCGACACGTGAGCGCAATAAACGCGTACAAAGTTTGCGCCTGGCTTGGCATCGGTGCCCCGCTGGGGACAGAATGTCGCAGCAGTTCGATCGCCGGAATCGCGCCGCAATCGCCGACACACCCCCGCAGGGAGCGGAAGGACCGAGCTCACGATGAGTCTCTCATCGCTGTTCACCGGATTGCTCGAGGTGACCGACGCGCTCACGGCCGATCGCCGTGGCGCGCTCCTCGAGGCGACGAAGCCCGGGACGGCCGGGCGCAGCGCCGCAGCGCTCGCCGCCGCGACCAACGAGCTCTCGGCGGCGGGCAGCGCGGTCGGCCTCACGCGCCTCGAGCTGCTGCTCGTGAAGGGGACGAGCCAGGCGACGGTGACCGCCGTGCGGCCCGACGCGATCCTGCACGCGGTCGTGCAGGCGTCGAAGGCGACGGCGCAGGTCGAGAAGGTGCTGCACGCGTGGGCCTCCGGCGAGAGCGTGGCACCCGCCCAGCGTCCCGCGCCCGCCCGCCCGGAGGCGGCCGCGGCGGCGAGGTCGACCCCGCCCCCGAGGCTCGAGGCGGCGGGCGCCGCGCCGGGCGCGCCGGCAGCGCGCACGATCACGCCTACGCCCACGTCCACGCCGCCGCCCGTGACCGCCGAGGCGGTCGCGCCGGCTGGTCACGACCCGTGGGCCGCGCTGCGGCGGTCGCTCGTGCGTGGCCAGCTCACCGAGGCCGCGACGCGGCGCCGCGAGCTCGGCGACGCCGCGCCCGCCGAGCACGCCGGCGCGGAGCCGGTCCCGGCGGCGGAGCGGGAGCGCGCGCTGCAGGTCCTGCTGGAGGGGATCGGGAGCGTGCTGGCGGGCGACGGTCTCGGCGGCGGCAAGACGCTCGCGGAGCTCGCCGTCCCTTCGCAGCAGAACCTGTCGTTCCGCTGGATCGCGCTGCACTGGAGCGCGCGCGCCGCCGTGCGGAGCGGAAACTTCGCCGGCGCGCGGCAGCACGCGAAGGAGGCGCTCGTCGTCTCGCAGCGCCTCGACATCGACGCGCGGGCGGTGAGCCAGTGGACGGCCGCCGAGGTGCTCGCGAGCGAGGGCGATCACGCGCGTGCGCTCGCCTGGCTCGGCGAGTCGCGGAAGCGCTTCGAGCGGCTCGCGGACCGCTGGGGGCTCGGCCAGGCGTGGCTCTCGGAGGCGAGGGTCCTCGCCTCCATGCAGCGCGAGCAGGAGGCGATCGCGGCGGCGGGACACGCCTCGGCGGCGGATCCGGCGTGGGAGGAGCCGCGCATCTTCCTCGCCCACCGCGCGCTCGGCCGCGGAGAGCTCGCCGAGGCGGAGGGCATCCTCGGGTCCATCCATGGACCGGCCGCGGAGCGCTCGCGCTCGCTCGTGCGGGCCATCCGCGACCGCACGGTCACGCAGGCCGACGCGAGCGAGTTCCTGCGGGAGTGCGACGCTCCGCCGACGGCGCGCTCCATCCGCGCGCTCGAGCGGATCGCGGGCGCCGCGCCGCGCTTCGTGCAGGCCCGCGAGGCGCTCGCGTGGATGCTCCTCAAGCTCGGGAAGTACGCCGACGCGAGCGCCATCTTCCGTGGCCTCCTCGCCCAGCAGCTCCCGCCCGCCGATCGCGCCTCGGTCATGCTCGGGCTGGCCTGCAGCGCCCACGCGCAGCAGGCGGGAAACGACCCGGCGGCGACCCTCCGCGCCGCCGCCACCACCGCGGGCGCGACGCGCGCGCGTGACGCGGCGGCCGAGCCGACGCCGCTCCCGTCGCTCTCCTCGTCGTCGATCGCGGTGCGCAGCTCGCAGGCGGGGAGCGCCGGCTCCGTCTTCTCGGGGCAGCTCAGCGTCTTCGCGCTGCCGGACGTCCTCGAGTTCCTCCGCAGCGCGCGCCGCACGGGGCTCCTCGTCTGCAGCTCGGCGAAGGGGATGGCGGCGCTGCGCTTCCGGGACGGCTTCATCGCCGGCGTGGGGTCCGCGCCCGGGATGCCTGGCCTGGGCGAGATCCTGCAGCGCGCGCGGAAGATCTCGAGCGTGGCGCTCCGCGCGGTCGGCCCCGACACACCCGATGACGTGCTCGGCGACCAGCTCGTGAAGGAGGGCCTCGTGGACGCGTCCGCGGTCCGGGAGGCCATCGGCCAGCAGGTCGAGCTCACGATCCGCGAGCTCGTGGGTTGGAAGGACGGCGAGTTCGCCTTCAACTGCGACGACGAGGGCGCGCCGGCGGGCCTGTGGACGACCGTGAAGGTCGACGTGCAGGGCGCGTTGCTCAACGTCTTCAAGCAGATGGACGAGGCATCCCGGAACGCCAAGGGACGCGCCGCGCAGCGGTAGCCCCGCCTCGACCGCATGACCCGCCCACCGCCCACCTCCGAGCCGCGCGCTCCGCCCTCGTCCGACCTGACGACCCTCGCGGGCGTCACCATCCGCGCGTGGTGCAGATCTACGGGGCCGCGCGGCAGGCCGACTACTGCTACATCGCGATGGAGTACGTGCCGGGTCAGTCGGCCGAGGCGATGATCGCCCGGGGCGAGCCCATCGCGCCCGAGCTCGCGACGGACATCCTCATCCAGGCCGCGTCCGCGCTCCACGGCGCGCACCGCGCCGGGGTCATCCACCGCGACGTGAAGCCGGCCAACCTCCTCGTGGGCACGGACGGCGTCACGAAGCTCGGCGACTTCGGGATGGCGCTCGGGCCGGCCGAGGTCCGCACCGGCAACGCGAGCGTCCGGGTCGGGACGCCTTACTACACCGCGCCCGAGATCTGGAGCGGCGAGCCCGCGACGGCCGCCTCCGACCTCTACTCCCTCGGCGCGAGCTACTTCCACCTCCTCACCGGCCGCCCGCCGTACCCCGGCCACGACGTCGCCACGGTGGAGAAGGCGCACCTGCGCGCGCCGATCCCCGACCCGCGGGCGCTCGTCCCCAAGCTCCCGGCGTCGTGCACCGCGCTCGTCCGCCGCGCGCTCGCGAAGGCGCCCCGCGACCGGCACGCTTCGGCGCAGGTGCTCCTCTGGGAGGCGACGCGGGTCCTGCAGGAGCTCACGTCCCTGCCCGCGTCCGCGGCGGACCGCGCGCCGCACCGCGCGGAGCCGACGCGCGAGGACGAGCCGGCGCGCGCGTCGCTGCCGCCCGCGAGCGGACCGCTCGCCCAGGCGCTCGGGTTCGTCCATCAGCCCTTCTCCGACGTGGACCTGAGGGAGTGCCTCGCGGAGCCGCTCGCGGCGGCGCGCGACCAGATCCTGGAGCGGGTCCAGGACGACGCGACCTCCGTCCTCGCCGTCACGGGCGCGGAGGGGAGCGGGGCGGCGGGGCTCTGCCGCCGCATCGCGACGGAGCTGGGACGGTCGCGGCTCGTCCTGCTGCTCAACGTGGCGCGCGGCTCCGACGGCCGGACCCTGCTCCAGCGGCTCTGCCGGGCGGCGGGGGTCGAGGAGTCGGGCGAGGACGAGGGGCTCGAGGCGCTCACCGCGCGCCTCGGCGAGGAGCGCCGGCGGCATGGGCACGCGCCGCTCGTCGTGCTCGACGGCGTCGCCGTGCCGCACCCCTCCACGGCGGGCCTCGCCACGGTCGTCGGCGCGAGCCTGTGGACCCGGTCCTTCAAGATCCTGCTCAGCGGCGCCCCTGGGCTCGCGCCGGCCCTCACCCGCGCCGGGGTCGACCTGCGGGACGAGCGCGTCCCCGAGATCGCCGTCTCGCCGCTCGACCGCGATCAGCTCGCGCGGTACCTGCGCGGCTGGATCGAGGCGGCGCTCGCGCCGGACGCGCCGCCCATCCTCGTCACGCCCGACGCGCTGCTCCTCCTCGCGCTGCGGTCGGAGGGCGCCCTGGAGCGGGTGGACTGCATCGCCGAGAACATGCTCCACCTCGCCGCCGCCGAGCGGCGCCGCACGCTCACCTCCTGGCACGCCTGGACCGCCCCGGATCGCGAGCGCTGGTCGCAGAGCCGCGGGGGCGTCGCGCTGCCGCGGCGGCCCGACCCGTGGCCTCCCGCAGAAGTGGTCGACGTGATCGACGCGTGCCGCCGCGCCGCTGGCATGCCACCGTGGCCGCGCGGCGCCGTACGGAACTCAACGAGGGGAGCGAGCCGATGATCGACCTGGCCACGATCGCGAAGGTCCCGGAGGTGAAGAGCGCCGTCCTGGGCGATCTCGCGGGCGGGTACCTCGACGCTTTCGACGAGCTGGACGGCGAGAGCGTCGCCGCGGTGATGGGGTTCGTGTCGAGCACCCTCACCGACGCCGGCGACCAGCTCGGCCTCGGCCCGCTGCGGCGCATCGCCGTCGCGGGGGAAACGGGGGCGAGCGTCGTGCTCGTCCACGAGCAGCTCGTGATGACCGCCTCCGTGGAGCCGCCCAAGGCGCTCGCGGCGGTCGAGAAGGCCCTCGACAGCGCAGTCCTGGGCAAGGTGTGACATGGAGACGATCCTGCAAGGACTCATGGAGCTCGGCGGCGTGAGCGCGACCATGGTGCTCGACGCCAGGGGGGCGCTCGTCGGCCACCGGGCGCACGCCGTCTACGACCGCGCGACGTGCGAGCACGTCGGCGGCACGCTCATGAAGGCGATCGAGTCGCTCCAGCTGCAGCAGGAGGACTGGGACACGATCACCGCCCAGTTCGCGGACGGCAAGATCCTGCTGCGCAAGCTCGGCGCCGGCGCCGGCAAGCACGTCCTCGCCGTGGTGGCGGACGCGACGCTGAACGCGTCGTTCGCGACCGTCGCGCTCCGCGTCGCCGCGAACAAGCTCAGGGCCGCGATCGAGGGCGGCGGGTCCCACGCGACCTCCAGCTCGCACGTGGCGCACGGCTCGGGCGTCCAGGCGGGACCGGGCGGGTCCGCGCCGCTGTCGCGCTCCGCTGCGGCCTCCGGCCTGCTCACGCCCGCGGACTCGGGGCCCATGCTCGCGAACAGCGGGCTCAGCTGGACGAAGAGCTCGAACGTCGGGAGCCAGGTGGGCGGCATCTCGGGCGTGAGCTCCGCGGACCCCGCCTCGTCGGCGTTCCTCGTCCGCGCCGCCAAGGAGCTCGCGAAGCACGTCGGACCGATGTCGAAGGTGTACGTGCAGGAGGCCGTCCGGCGCGTGTCGCCGGACGCGCCCTTCGCGCTGGCGCTCTCCGGCGCGATCCTCGAGGACCTGGCCGGGCAGATCGAGGACGCCGAGGACCGCGCGCAGTTCCGGAAGGCGCTCGCGAAGGCGTGAGGCAGCTCGAGTGCAGTGGTGCAGCGCAAGAAACCCGAACGACCCACAAACCTGGAGGTAGACGATGTCCCTCGTGAGCGCCGTGCGAAGCAGGCTCAGCGCGAAGGTCTCGCTGACGCTCGCGGCCGTGCTGCTGGTCCTGACGGCGGGTGCCGCCACCTACATCACGATGCACCAGGCGAGGCAGATGGAGGAGCTGACGCTCGAGAAGGCGCGCGTGGCCGCGGCCATCGGCGCGCGCGAGTTCGGCGACGTCCTGGACGGCGCGATCGACAGCGGCGCGCTCACCGTCGGCGACGTGTTCGACCGGAACTACGTCGAGATCAAGGGCTTCAACTGGGGGACGAAGCCGAAGTACCACACCCGGTACGACTCGTTCATCGACCCGACCATCCTCGTCTTCGAGGACAAGTTCCTCGAGTACGAGGACTTCGTCTACGCGGTCGGCGTCGACGAGAAGGGCTACCTGCCCACGCACAACACGCGCTACCAGAAGCCGCTCACCGGCGTCCCCGAGAAGGACCTCGTGGACAACCGCACGAAGCGCATCTTCGACGACCCCGTCGGCATCACCGCGGCCCAGAACCTCGAGCCGAGCCGGCTCCAGGTCTACAAGCGCGACACGGGGGAGACGATGTGGGACGTCTCCTCGCCCATCATCGTGAAGGGCAAGCACTGGGGCGGCTTCCGCGTGGGCGTCTCCATGGAGAAGGTCGACGCCCGGAAGCAGATGCTCCTCGGATCGCTCATCGCCATCTTCGGGATCTTCGCCGCCGTGACGATCGGGACGATGTTCCTCGTCGTGCGGAACGTGATGAAGCCGGTCGTCGCGCTCACCGAGGCGGCAGACCAGATCAGCCTCGGCGAGGGCCTCGACGCGCCCATCAAGTCCCGGTCGACCGACGAGATCGGTCGCCTCACCAAGTCCATCGACCGCCTGCGCGCCAGCATGAAGGCCGCGATGAGCCGCCTCGGTCAGTAGGCGCGAGCCACGGAGGAATGACACCATGATGACGCCCTCGTTTTCCAGGTACGCCGTGCTCGTCGCGCTGTGCGCCTCGCTCGCCCCCGCGACCGCGCGCGCCCAGCTGCAGGTCAAGATCGGCGGGATGACGCCCGTGGAGAGCCTCACGTCGCAGGAGCGGGAGATGCTGGTCCTCGCGATCGACTTCTCGAAGCGCTGCAGCGAGGCGCTCGATCGCTGGATCGCGGGGAAGGAGACCTCGGAGGAGAAGCTCTTCGGGGCGCTCTACTACCCCGTGGTGAAGACCGACCCCCCGAAGTTCACGACCGAGTGGGATCGCCTCTCGGATCGCGACGTCCTCCCCATCGAGGAGGCCGTCCTGGCGAAGTCGCCCGTGATCATCTACGCGGTGCTCGTGGATAGGTACGGCTACCTGCCGACGCACAACCAGCGGTACTCGCAGCCGCTCACCGGGAACCTCGCGAGCGACCTCGTCAACAACCGCACCAAGCGCATCTTCAACGACCGCACCGGCTTCGCGGCGGCGAGGAACAAGGCGCCCTTCTTCATCCAGCGCTACCAGCGCGACACGGGCGAGACCATGGCCGACCTGTCGGTCCCGGTGCTCCTGCACGGCGGGCACTGGGGGGCGGTGCGCATCGGCTACCGCGTCGTCGAGCGGTAGGAGGCGGCGCGGCGCGGGCCGGTGGCGAGCCGGCCCGCGTCCTCATGGCCGTGCTCGGTTGCGCTGGTCCCGTGAACGAGCCCGCGCCCGTGCCCGCGCCCGGCTTCTTTTGGGCTCGGACTCGGGCTCGGACTCGGGCTCGGGGCTCACTCCAACTGGGCAGCGCCATCAGCCCCGCACGACCTCGCGGGCGACCTCGAGGAAGCGCTCCACCACGGCGCTCCGGTCGTCGGCCCGGCGCAGCGCGAGGAGGCGCGTGGTGGGCGCGGGCGGCCGGAGCGGCCGGTAGACCACGCCGGGCAGGCGCAGCGCCTGCGCCGAGGCGGGCACGAGCGTCACGCCGATGCCGGCCGCGACGAGGGTGACCGCCGTCGAGAGCTCGAGCACCTCCTGCGCCACCGCGGGGCGGAACCCGGCGCCGCGGCAGGCGCCCTGGACCACGTCGATCCAGCCGGGGCGCGGATGGCTCGGGAAGAGGACGAACGGCTCGGCCGCCAGCGTCCGTAGCGCGAGCGCCCGCCGCGGCGCGAGGCGGTGGCGCGCGGGCAGCGCGACGACGAGGGGCTCGTCCGCGAGCGGCTCGACGGCGAGCGTCTCGTCGCCGACGGGCGGACGCGCCAGCCCGAGCTGGATCCGGCCGGCGCGGAGCGCCTCCACCTGCTCGGCGGTGGACATCTCCGCGAGCGTGAGCGCGACGTCGCCGTACCGCTCGTGGAACCGCCGGTAGAGCGCGGGGAGGAGCGCGTACGTCGCGGAGGCGACGAAGCCGACCGCGAGGGCGCCCGACTCGCCGCGCGCGACGCGCCCCGCGGCGGCGGTGGCCCGACCCAGGCCGTCGAGCAGCGCCTGCGCCTCGGCGCGGAAGGCGCGCCCGGCGTCGGTGAGCCGCACGCGCCGGTTCGTGCGCAGGAACAGATCGAACCCGAGCTCGCGCTCGAGCTGGCGGATCTGCTGGCTGAGCGGCGGCTGCGCGATGTGCAGCCGCGCCGCGGCGCGCCCGAAGTGCAGCTCCTCGGCCACGGCGAGGAAGTAGCGCAGGTGCCGGAGCTCCATGACCATCGATATGTAACAGATATCGTACTTGACGAACGATATATTGGACGTCTCGGCTGGCCCGCCCCAGGATCCTCCGGGATGCGCTCCTCCGCCCGCCGCGCTGTCGTCGATCTGCCCGCGCCCGCTCCGGTGCTCGCGTGCGCGCCGCCGGCGCCGGACGCCGCGCTCGCGCCCACCGGTGGCCTGCTCGCGCTCGGCCTGGCTGGCCTGTGCGCGTTCCTGAACGTCTACGCGACGCAGCCGCTCCTGCCGCTCCTCGGGAAGGTCTTCGCGGCGTCGAAGGCGCAGGCGGCGCTCACCGTCAGCGCGCCCAGCATCGCCGTCGCGCTCGCGGCCCCCTTCGTCGGCGCCGTGGCCGACCGCGTCGGGCGCCGGCGGATGATGGTCGGCGCGCTGTTCGTGCTCGCCGTCCCGACGTTCCTGGCGGCCACCGCCGGGTCGATCTCCGCGCTCGTCGCGTGGCGCTTCGTCCAGGGCCTCGCGGTGCCGGGCGTGTACGCGGTCGGGGTCGCCTACGCGGGCGAGGAGTGGCGGGGGCGGGGCGTCGGCCAGGCGATGGCCGCGCTCGTGACGGGCAACGTCGTCGGCGGCTTCCTCGGGCGCGCGGTGGCGGGTCTCGTCGCCGAGCACGCCGGGTGGCGCGCCTCGTTCGTGGCGCTCGGGTTGCTGACGGCGGCGGGCGCCCTCGCCACCGCGCGCTGGCTGCCGCCCGCGCGGCGCTCGGCGGCGGCGGCCAGCCGTCCCGTCGCCGCGCTGCGCGCGCTCGCGGCGCACGTGCGCGAGCCCCGCCTCGCGGCGACCTTCCTCGTCGGCTTCGACGTGCTCTTCGTCCAGGTGGCGACGTTCACCTACGTGACCTTCTATCTCGCCGAGCCGCCCTTCCACCTCGGCGCCGGCGCGCTCTCCGGCATCTTCGTCGTCTACCTGGCCGGCGCGGCGGTGACGCCCTTCGCCGGGCGCTGGATCGACCGGGCCGGATCGCGCCGTACGCTGGCAGTGGCGCTCGCGGCCGGCGTCGCGGGGAGCGCGCTCACGCTCTCGCACGGCCTCCCGGTGGTCGTCCTCGGCCTGGCGCTGTCATGCAGCGCGGCCTTCGTGAGCCAGTCGGCGGCGACGAGCTACCTGCCGCTGGCGGCGCCGCCGGAGGTCCGCTCGGTCGCGTCCGGCGTCTACCTCTCCTGCTACTACCTCGGCGGCGCGGCGGGCGGCCTGCTTCCGGTGTTCGCGTGGCGCGCCGGCGGGTGGCCCGCCTGCGTTGCCCTCGTGCTCGCCGTCCAGCTCGCGACCATCGCCGTCGCGCTGCGCGCCTGGAGGGGCGACCGGCGCTAACCGAACGTCCGCCGGACGTAGTCCTCGACCGCCTGCGTGTAGTCCTGCTCGAAGCCGCGCCGGTAGACGATGGTGGTGGCGATCTCGGCCGCCAGGATCGCGGACCGGTACTTCGAGGGGAGCCTCTCGACGCGGCCGCGGTAGGACGGCGTCTCGCGGATGATCCGCGGCAGGTGCGCCAGCAGCACCCGCCGGTACAGGTCCTGGGCCCACAGGTCGGGCCTCGCCTGGAAGAGCTCGAAGAGGCGCGCCTTGTGGCCGTTGATCTCGACGCTGATCGCGTCCGAGATCTCCGTGAAGGTCTTCGCCCCGCCCGCCTCCCGGTGCCGCCTGAAGATGAGGTTCGCCTCGTCCGCTGCCCGCCGCTCGAGGATCGCGAGCACGTCGCGCACGTACTCGTCCTTGTGCGCGAGGAGCTCGTTCTCGTCGAGGAGGAGGTTCCCGATGATCTCGTACGAGGAGGTGATGACCCCGCACTTGTTGGCCGAGGCGTCGCGCAGGATGACGACGCCCCGCTGCTGGAGGAGCCTGCGCGCCTCGGGGGTGAAGAACCGGTGCCAGTTCTGGGCGTCCACGGTCTCGGGCCGCCCGCCCGCCGGGATGAACAGGTCGGCCGGCACCGTGAAGAGGAGCTCGCCGTACTCCTTGTAGAACTCGTCCACCGTCACCCAGTCCTCGCGCAGCCCGGCGGCGGTCCGCTCGACGCGGCGGAAGAGCTCGCGCAGGCCTTCGATCTTCCGGACGCTGCGGTACAGGACGAACCCGCCCGGCGACAGCTTCGCCGCGTCGAACGCGTCCGCGTCGGCCTTGAGCACGATGCGGGAGAGGGCCTCGTGGTCGAGCCCGCCGGGGTCGACGAGGACGGCGGTCCCGTCCACGACGAGCCGTATCTCGGCGCCGGGGCAGCGCTCGAGGAGCAGCCGCAGCGCGTTGCCGGCCACGTCGCCGTTCGGACCGCCGGTGAGCTTCACGCTGAACCGGTCCTTGCGGAGGTCGATCCCACGCTCGCGCATCGCGATCTCTGCGAAGGTCACGACGCCGGTCGAGGTGACGCCGTACTCCTTGTGGTTGATGCCCACCACCTTGCTCGACATGATGCCGGCGCCGAGGACGTACCCGCGGCGCACCGACAGCGCCGCGATGGTCTCGATCATCGCGTCGTGCATGTTCTCGTCGGGCCCGAGCTCGATCGGCTCGTCCTCGCCGTAGTAGTCCACGACGCGCGGGTCCTTCGCCTTGCCGCCCTCGGTCACGAAGAGGTCGAGGAAGGCGTTCGCGAACCCGTGCTGCACCTTGTGCAGCCGCTGGTTCACCTTCTCCTTCGACTTCACGTCCGGCGCGCGCAGCACGACCACCAGCTTCGAGCCGCCCTCGTAGATGTCCTTGTTCTTGAGGTGCTGCGTGTGGGCCAGGACGTACGTCTCGCGGAAGACGGTGTTCGCGACGGTCACGTAGTCGTCGCGGCTGTGGGTGAGGATCGTCCGCCAGCCGCCGCGCGCGATGTCCGAGAAGCCGATGTGGTAGCCGAGGCCGCTGCGCCCGAAGAAGAAGGTGACCCGGAACGGCCGCTCCGGCGGCAGGTCGGCGGTGAACTCCGCTCCGAGGTCGTCCAGGTAGGCCGGGTCGAGGCGGAAGGCGAGGGCGTGCTTCTCCGGGACGAAGAAGTTCGTCTTGAGCGTGCGCCGGATGAAGGTGAGCGTGGTCTGGAAGATGGAGCGCCGGAACTCGTCCAGCATCCGGTGGCCGGTGTTGTACGAGGCCACCTCCTGCGCGACGGTGGCCTCCTCGGCCCGGTAGCGCGCCTCGCGATCGGGCTCCTCGGGGTCGAACCTTGCCTCGAAGAGCCGCACCAGCCGCAGCGCGACGTCGTGCTGCGAGTGGAACGCCCGGATGACGTCCTCGAGCGTGTAGCGGTGGGGCTGGTTGTGGGCACAGTTCGTGTGGCAGAAGCCGATGAAGGCGTTGACGAGCGAGGCCTCCTCGCCCGTCATGAGGCCGGGGACGACGAAGTCGCGGTAGGCGGGCGACTCGGTGGCGAGGATCTGGGTGTTGAAGAGCTGTCCCCGGAGGCGCCGGAAGAGCTCCGAGTCCTTCGCGAGTGACTCCCCGGCGCGATGCGCCACCTGGAAGCTCCCCAGGAACCAGGGGTGCTCGCCCGAGCTGATGGTGAGCGCCAGGGAGCGGCGCACGCCCACGTCGAGCGCGTTGAAGACCTCCGCCACCTGGGTGAGGTAATCGCGCTGCGGCGGGTTGCCGACGGCGAAGAGGACGTTCGTCTCGCCGGCCTCGTCGGGCTCCTCCGCGTGGAGGAAAATGCCGGCGTGCGCCTGGCCCTGCTGGAACAGCCAGAGGAGCTGCGCGACGCGCCCGGGCGGGGCGAGGCGGACGTACCGCTCGTTGTTGAGCCACAGGATCCGCAGGAGCTCGTCGAGCTCCCGCCGGTCGAGGTCGGGGTAGCGCTCCTCGACCGCGGCGTGGATGTCGCGCCGGAGCTCCTCGGGGATAGCGGCCGGGCCCGCCTTCGCGATCTCGGCGTCGGTCTTCCGGTCGAACTCGTAACGCTGGATCTCGAGGAGGCGGTCGGTGCCGCGCACCGTCCCGCACGAGTGGAACATCTCCGCGCAGGAGATGTCGCGATCCCGGATCTGCTGGAGCGTCTCGAAGATCGACCCCGGCACGTCGAAGCGCGCCACGACCAGCTCCGCGTCGCGGTCGGCGACGACGAGCTGCCGGTCGTGCCGCAGCCGCCCGAGCCCGGTGGCGAGGCCGGCGATCGCCTCGTCGTCCTCCCGCATCGTGCCGGAGAAGATCGCCGCCACGTTCTCGTGCAGCCAGCGGAGGTTCGCCCCCGCCTCGTCCATGAGGGCTCGCAGCCCCACCGGGCCTTCGAGCGGGTGGTTCGTGGAACTCATGGCTCACCTCGCTCTGGCGCTACGAGATACCGCCGATGCAGAGGTACTTCACGACCAGGTAGTCCTCGATCCCGTACTTCGAGCCCTCGCGGCCGATGCCCGACTCCTTCACGCCGCCGAAGGGCGCCACCTCGGTCGAGATGAGCCCGGTGTTGAGGCCGACCATGCCGTACTCGAGCGCCTCCGAGACGCGCCAGGCCCGGGCGAGATCGCGCGTGTAGAGGTAGGAGGCGAGCCCGAACTCGGTGTCGTTGGCGAGGCGGATCGCCTCCTGCTCGGTGTGGAAGCGGAAGAGCGGGGCGACCGGGCCGAACGTCTCCTCGCGCGCCATCGCCATCGCGGGCGTCGCGTCGGCGACGACCGTCGGCTGGAAGAAGGTGCCGCCGAGGGCGTGGCGCTTCCCGCCGCTGATGATCCTGCCGCCCTTCGCGATCGCGTCGGCGAGGTGCTCCTCCACCTTCTCCACCGCGTTCATGTCGATGAGCGGCCCCTGCTGCGTGTCGGCCCTGAGGCCGTCGCCCACCTTGAGCCGGCCGACCGCCTCGGCGAGCTTCGCCGCGAACGTGGCGTAGATGCCGTCCTGGACCAGGAAGCGGTTCGTGCAAACGCAGGTCTGGCCGCTGTTGCGGTACTTGGAGGCGATCGCGCCCGCCACCGCGGCGTCCGCGTCCGCGTCGTCGAAGACGATGAACGGCGCGTTCCCACCGAGCTCGAGCGAGACCTTCTTCACCGTCGAGGCGCACTGCTGCATGAGCTGCTTGCCGACCTCGGTCGAGCCGGTGAACGTGACCTTCCGCACGAGCGGGTTCGTGGTCAGCTCGAGCCCGATCGGTCCGGACGCGCCGGTGACCACGTTGAAGACGCCCGCGGGGAGGCCCGCCCGCTCGCCGAGCTCCGCGAGCGCGAGCGCCGAGAAGGGCGTGGCCGAGGCGGGCTTCAGCACGACGGTGCAGCCGGCAGCGAGGGCGGGCCCCGCCTTGCGCGTGATCATCGCCGAGGGGAAGTTCCAGGGCGTGATGGCGGCGACGACGCCGATCGGCTCCTTCAGGACGACGATGCGCTTGTCGGGGGCGTGCTGCGGGATCGTGTCGCCGTAGACGCGCTTGCCCTCCTCGGCGAACCACTCGATGAAGGAAGCGGAGTAGGCGATCTCCCCGCGGGACTCGACGAGCGGCTTGCCCTGCTCCGCGGTCATGAGAACCGCGAGGTCCTCCTGGTTCGCCATGACGAGCTCGAACCACCTCCGGAGGACGGCCGAGCGCTCCTTGGCGGTCTTGGAGCGCCAGGCCGGCCAGGCCGCGCTGGCCGCCTCGACCGCGCGGCGCGTCTCGGCGGTGCCCATGCGCGGCACGGTCCCGAGCAGCTCTCCCGTGGCGGGGTTCCGGACGGCGATCGTCTTCCCGTCGTCGGCGTCGGTCCACGCGCCGTTGATGTAGGACTTCTGGTGAAGCAGGTACTCGTCCCTGAGCGGGATCGTCGCGAGGGGAAGCGTCGTGGCCATGTCGTCACCTCATCGCGCCCTCTCGGGCGCGGCTCCGTCGTTCTGCTGCGGTCAGAACCCGAGGTACGCCTCGCGCACCTTCGGGTCCGCCTCCAGCTCCTTGCCGGTCCCTTGCTGGACGATCCGGCCGTTCTCGAGCACGTAGCAGTAGTCCGCCACCTTCATCGTCTGCTTCACGTTCTGCTCGACGAGGAAGATGGTGAGGCCCTGCTCGTGCAGCGACTTGATGATGTGGAAGATCTCCTCGACGAGCAGGGGAGAGAGGCCGAGGCTCGGCTCGTCGAACATGATGAGCTCGGGGTCCTGCATGAGCGCGCGGCCGATGGCCAGCATCTGCTGCTCGCCGCCCGACATCGTCTCGGCGAGCTGGGTGCGGCGCTCCTTCAGGCGCGGGAAGAGCTCGAAGACGCGCGCGAGGTTGCGGGCGCGCTTCGGCCTCGCGCGCGCGAGGTACGAGCCGGCGCGCAGGTTGTCCTCGACGGTCATCTTGGGGAAGAGCTGGCGCCCCTCTGGCACGAGCGTGATCCCCAGGTTCACCACCTGGTGCACGGGCTTGCCGCTGATGACGGCGCCCTGGTACGCGATCGACCCGGCGCTGGCGCGGACGAGCCCGCAGATCGTCTTGAGCGCCGTCGTCTTGCCCGCGCCGTTCGCGCCGATGAGGGCGACGAGCTGGCCCTTCTTCACCGAGAACGAGACGTCCCACAGGACCTGGGTGAGGCCGTATCCGGCCGAGACGTTCGCCACCTCCATGCCGCTCATGATTGCGACTCCCCGAGGTAGGCCTCGATGACGGCGGGGTTCCGGGCGACCTCCGCGGGCCCCCCCTCGGCGATCTTCTCCCCGAAGTTGAGCACCACCAGCCGATCGCTGATGCGCATGATGACCCGCATGATGTGCTCGACGATGAGGATGGTGATCCCCTGGTCGCGGAGCTTCAGGATGAGCTCGATCGTGCGATCGACCTCGGTCGGGTTCAGGCCCGCGACCACCTCGTCGAGGAGCAGGAAGGTCGGGTCGAGGGCGAGCGCCTTTCCGATCTCGAGGCGCTTGCGGCCGGCGAGCGTGAGGCTCGCGGCCGGGACGTCGGCGCGGTCGGCGAGCCCGGTGAGCTCGAGCACCCGCCACGCGTGCTCCTCGGCCTGCGCGCGCCGCGGGTGCCGCAGGAACGCCGCGATCACGATGTTCTCCAGGACGGAGAGGCCCGCGAACGGCTTCACCACCTGGAAGGTCCGGCCGATGCCGCGGGCGGCGAGGGCGTACGGCGGCTTTCCCGAGACGTCCTTGCCCTGGAAGAGGACCTTGCCCTTCGTCGGCGCGTAGTAGCCGCTCACCACGTTGAAGAGCGTCGTCTTCCCCGCACCGTTCGGGCCGATGAGGCCGACGATCTCGCCGGGCTTCATCGAGAACGACACGTCGCACACGGCCATGAGGCCGCCGAACGCCTTGCTCACTCCCTCGACGCTCAGGATGGGCTCGGTCATGGCGCTCACATCGCTCCTTTGCCCGCGGTCGTGGACGCCGGCTCCGAGGGAGGCTGCGCCGCCGGGAGCGGGACCGGGGCCGCCGCGCTCGCGCCGCCGCTGGGCCGCTTGCTGGCGCGCCGGCGAAGGAGCGTGCCGAGCACGCCGTTCGGGAGGAACACGACGCTGGCCGCGATGACGGCCCCGAGGATGATGAGGTAGAGCACCTCGTACTGGGCGAGGTAGGCCCAGAAGACCGTCTTGAAGGCGAACATGAGGACGGCGCCGACGACGGGCCCGATGAGCGTGCCCATCCCGCCGAAGACGACCATGACGAGCGCCTGGTCGGACACGAGATCGCCGAGGGTGGAGTCGGGGTCGATGAAGGTGACCCAGTAGGCGAAGACGCCGCCGATGATCGCGGTGGGCACGGCGGAGAGGACGAAGGCCTGAACCTTGAGCTTCGTGGGGTTGAGCCCGAGCGCCTTCGCGCCCTGCTCGTCCTCGCGGATGGCCTTGAGCTTCAGCCCGAAGGGCGCGCGCTCGAGCAGGAACCAGAGGACGAAGAAGGTGGCGCCGACGACGCCGAGCAGCACGTAGTAGAAGAACTGCGGCTGGAGGAAGGCGGTGAGCCGCATGCCGTCGGGCCCGCCCGTGAGCGTCATCATGAGGGCGAGCTGCTGGATGGCGCGGGCGAGCGCCCAGGTGGCGATGGCGAAGTAGGCGCCGCGCAGGCGCAGCGTGGGGAGGCCCGCGATCACGGCGCCCACGGCCGCCATGACGCCGCCCGCGGCGACGGCGAGCGGGAAGGGCCAGCTCGCCCGCATCATGAGGATCGCCGTGGTGTACGCGCCGATGCCGAAGAAGGCGCTGTGGCCGAAGTTGAGGTACCCGGTGTAGCCGGCCAGGACGTCGAAGGCGATGGCGAGGCCGATCCACATGATGGCCTCGGTCAGCACCCGCAGGAGGAAGGTGTCGTGGACGACGAGCGGGATGGCGAGGCAGCCCGCGAAGACCAGGATCGAGCCGAGGAGGCGGCGGTCCCTCATGGCTAGACCCCCTTCCGGAAGAGGCCGGTGGGGGAGACGAGCAGGATGAGGTAGAGGACGGCGAAGACGGCGAGCAGCGTGTAGCCCGGGTCCAGGTAGACGAGGAAGATGGACTGGATGATGCCGAGGAGGAACGCCGCCGCCGGGACGCCCGCCAGGTAGCCCATCCCGGCGAGCACCACGACGAAGAAGGCGAAGATGGTGTACTCGGGGCCCATCTTCGCGGAGACGGAGAGGATGGTCCCGATGAGCACGCCCGTCATCGCGCTGATGCCGACGTAGAGCGCGTAGACGTAGGCGCTCGTGCGCCGGTTGTTCACGCCCATGAGGCCGGCGGCCTCCTTGTGCTGCGCGAGCGCCCGCACGCCGAGGCCGAAGTCGCTGTACTTGAGGAGCCACTGCAGGGCGCCGGTGATCACCACGGCGTAGACGAGCCCCGCGAGGCGCACCGACGAGATGGTGAGGAAGAAGCCGCCCTTCTCGAAGAAGAACGAGCCGGTCGAGAAGCGCGAGGGCGTCGAGTGGCTGTAGAAGCCGAAGAAGGTCTGGGCGAGCCCGCGGAACATGAGCCCGAGCCCGAAGGTGAACACGAGCCCCATGAGCAGCGGGTTCCCCCGGTGGCCCGAGAGCACGCGCTGGATGAGCGGCTGGATGAGATACCCCAGCCCCGCGAAGACGACGAAGACGACGGGCAGGAGGAGGAAGGGGTCGAGGCTCGTCCACCGGTTCAGGTGGAACCCGACGAACGCGCCCAGCATGATCCATTCACCGACGGCGAAGTCGATGACGTGCATCACGCCGTAGACGAGCGAGAAGGCGACGGCGATGATGATGTAGATCGCCCCCAGCATGATGCCGTCCACGAGGGCCTGCGGCAGAAGCTCCATGGATCTCCTCCTCCGGCTCGGACGGAAGGGCGTGGGACCGAGAGGGGATGCGCCGCGACGGCGCACCCCCTCTGTCCCGCGGGCTCGCTACCGCTTGGTCCAGGGCGTCATCGGGTACTGGGCCGGCGCCTCGGCGTCCTTCTTCGGCCCGACCGCGACCACCTTGCCGTTCTGGATCTGGATGGTGAGCGGAGAGAGGCCGACGTTGGCGTGATAGAACTCGCCCTCGGTCGCGAACTTCACCTTGCCGTAGAAGGTGTCGACGTCCACCGCCTCGAGCGCCTTGACGAGCGCCGCGCGCTTCGCGTCGGAGAGCGGCGGCGTCGCGTTGATCTGCTGCAGCGCGACCTGGAAGGCGATCCCGGCGGCCGACGAGCCCGCCTGCGTGTAGTCGGCCGCGACACCGAACGCCTTCTGTGCCGCCGCGGCGTAGGTCGGTGCGTCCTTCCACAGGATCTTGCTCTGCGTCTTCGTCGTGTCGGTCCAGACCGCGCCGCCGAACACCTGGTTCGCGTCGGTCTTGAGGGCATCCACGAAGGCCGGCTCGGTCACGCCGTAGTGCATGAGGAGGGCGGCGGGCGTGAAGTCGATCTGGTGCATCCCCTTCACGAGCTTGATGAGCTCCTCGTCGTGGCCGCCGAACGCGACGACGTCCGGCTTCATCCCCTTCACCGCCGACATGAGCGGCGTCAGGTCCTGCCCCGCCGGGACGATGTTGAACTTGAGGACCTTGATGTTCGCCTTCTTCGCGGCCGCCTCGAACGCCTCGGCGGTGGCCTTGGAGAAGGTGTCGTTCGACCCGAAGACGACGGCCGTCTTCGGCGCCGGCGAGAGGCTCGCCAGCGTCTGGATGGCGGCGGCGCCGGTGAAGTTGACGGGCGGGATGGTGCCGAACGTGTAGAGGAACTTCTGCCTCCAGATCATCGGCGACTCGGCGGAGCCGGTGATCATGGGCACCTTGTACTTCTCGACGACCGGCGCGACGGCGATCGTCACGCCCGATGAGTACGGGCCGAGGAGGAAGTCGACGTGCTCCTGCGTGACGAGGCGCTCCGCGGCCGCCGCGCCCTGCGACGGGTTCGACTGGGCGTCCGCGTAGAAGAGCTTCACGCCGTACTTCTTGCCGCCGATGGCGATGCCGCCGGCGTCGTTCACGGCCTGCGCCCAGAGGTCGTAGCCGCGCTTCGTGACGTTGCCGCCCGTGGCGAGGTCGCCCGACAGCTCGGTGACGACGCCGACCTTGAAGAAGTCACGAGCGTCCTGTGCGCCGGCGGGCGCGGCCGTCGTGAGTGCCGCGAGAACCGCGAGAATTGCTCGTCGCATGCGTTTCCTCCTTGGGGAGAGCCTACCGAGAGCTTCCGATTCGACGGCTGGAGTGGTGCGGAAGAGCGTAGCGAGAGGTGTGCCACGGGGGCGCACCCGCCCGCTCGACGGTACCTGGCAGTGAACGGCGCGCGGAATCGCGAGGAGGAACGCAGGGTGACGCGCGCGCCCGCAGGCCCGCACCTCGGGCGGGCGCCCCTGCGAGCGGCAAGGAGGGCGAGGGAAGGTATGCGGAACCGCATAACGCCGCCGGGCTGACGGGCCGCGTCAGGCGATGCCGTACTTCTTCATCTTCCGTGCGACGGTGGACTGGTCGATGCCGAGCGCCTGCGCCATCCGCGTCTGGTTGCCGTGGCGCTGGCGCGCCTCGAGGAGCATCGCGCGCTCGGTGCTCTCGACGGCCTGACCGAGGGTGAACTCCTCGGGCCAGCTCCCCGGCGCCGTCGCGCTCTTCCCCGACCGCCCCACGATGTCGCGCGGGAGATCGGGGAGGTCGATGAGCTCCGCCTCCGACATGACGACGAGCCGCTCGCACAGGTTCATGAGCTCGCGGACGTTGCCGGGCCACGGGTAGGCGAGGAGCGCCTCCGAGGCGGCGCGGGAGAAGCGGCGTCGCACGCCGAGCCGCTCGCCGAACAGGTCGACGTAGTGCCGCAGCATGGGGAGGATGCACTCGGTGCGCTCGCGCAGCGGCGGCACGTGGAGCGGGATGACGGAGAGGCGGTAGAAGAGGTCGAGCCGGAAGGCGCCGTGATCCACCATCGCCTGGAGGTCCCGGTGGGTCGCGGCGAGGATGCGGACGTCGAGCTTGCGGCTGTGCGTGCCGCCGACGCGCATGACGCGTCCGTCCTCGAGGAACCTGAGCAGCTTCACCTGGGACGACAGCGGCAGCTCCGCGATCTCGTCGAGGAAGAGGATCCCTCCGTCGGCGAGCTCGAAGTAGCCTGGCTTGCCCTTGGCCTGAGCGCCCGTGAAGGCGCCCTTCTCGTACCCGAAGAGCTCGGCCTCGACGAGCGACTCCGGGATCGCGCCGCAGTTGATCTTGACGAGCGGCTTCTCGGCGCGGCTCGAGTACTTGTGGACGAGGTCGGCGATGAGGCCCTTGCCAACCCCCGACTCGCCCACCACGAGCACCGTCGAGTCCACCGTGCTCACCTTGATGGCCTGCCGCAGCGCCTTCTGCATGCACGGGCTCTTCGCGATGACCCGCCGCGACTCCACCTCCTCGAGCTGCATCTCGAGCATCTGGTGGCGGAAGCGGTCCTGGATCGCCTCCTGCTGCTCGAGCTCCTGGTGGAGGGCGTCGATCTCCGTGATGTCGCGCTCGTAGACGACGACGCGGATGAGCTCCCCGCGCTCGTCGAAGACAGGCGTGCCTGTGAGGACGAGCTTCCGCCCCTGTCTCAGCTGGAGCATGTTCACGGGAGCGCGGGTCTTGATGACCTCGAGCGTGGCGGACCGGTCGAAGAACCCGTCGGCCACGAGCTGCTGCATGTTGCGCCCGACCACCTCGGCCGCCTTGATGGAGTTGAGCCGCTCCGAGGCGGGGTTGATGCGCAGCACGTTCGCGTCGCGGTCGCAGATCCAGAGCCCGTCCGAGAGCGAGTTGATGATGGCGTCCTGCTCGTGCGTCAGCTCCTGGTACCCGCGCATCTGCCGCGAGATGGACTCGGAGTCGGTGATGTCGACGAAGACGCAGAGGCTTCCGACGAGCCCGTCGCCGCCGCGGAGGGCGCTCACCTTCGTGAGGTAGCTCGCCTGCGCGCGGCGCAGGAACTGGATCGGGCAGGCGCCCTCCTGTGCCCGGGAGCGCTCCACCTCGGCCATGATCTCGGGGACCGAGTCTCGGAGCGGCGCTCCGGCCCGGATGCCCAGGCCCTCTCGCGCGGCCCGGTTGGCGTAGAGGACCACGCCCTCCACGCTCACCGCGGCGACGCCGTCGGTGGTCGTGTCGAGCAGGATGTCCACGAACGCTTCCCGGTCGAGCCCGTGCGCCTTCAGCAGATCGCCCCGGGCCTCGCCATGCATGGCTTCGGAGGTCATGGGACGCCATTATGCAGAATCGCATTGATTAGGCAAACGTGCATGGCGGGGATCGCGCGCTGGAGCTTCCTCGGCGCTCCCTGCAGGACCCCCGCGCGGCCGGTCGCCCGCGCATCCGAGGCGCAGCACGCGAATCCGCGACGGGCTGCGCGTCGGCCGGGCGTCGCGGCCGCGCTGATCTCGCTTGGTACG
>WNGE01002901.1_pt1 | contig 20894 bp, 12 predicted proteins | sample 5400651 | NCBI WGS metagenome assembly WNGE01 (sample SAMN13153370, study PRJNA577476) | soil metagenome | isolation source: 60 cm soil or saprolite under grassland replicate 2 | place: USA:California | collected 2016-06-15 | reverse complement strand
GTGCTGATAGCCTGCACCGTCAGGGTGACCCTCCTGCTGGGGGATGAGACCGTCAAGCAGTCGCATCCTCCCTAGTCGGGAGGGTCCCCTGCTACCTGGCGCCAGTCTGCTCAGCGCCCACGTGAAATATCGAGGCTAGTCGCTGACAACCCGCCGGCGTACATCGACGTTGATCATTTCGTCGAGATTGTTTCTCAGTACGAGCCACGTCCTCGGGGCCGGACTCGGCCGCCCGAGCCAGCCGCGCCGACGCACAACTACGATCCTCTTGACGCCTTGGAGGCTGCGCACGCGGCCGCTCGTTCCCGCCGTCGGCTGGGGCTGGAGGCGCTCCTGGAGGACGCACGCGAAGTCGATCTGACACCGCATCTGCAGTCCAGGTGGTCCACTGCTGCGGCGACGCTCGCTGATGCCATGGCCCTGGATGCCGATCCGACTGAGCCATTCCTTCTCCACCTTGCCGAAATGCTGCTCGTGGATGCCGCAGCACCTGTGAGCTACCTGCACCCAGCGCGGCTCATCCGAACTGATGGCCCAATTCCTGAAGAGACCACGATCCAGGAGATGATTGAGACGTTCAAGGACGGCGATCCGGATCGATGACGCATCCTCGCAGGCCTTTCAGGATCTGTTGACAGGTGATCGAACGGTGAGAGAGCAAGAACTTGCGGAGAACCAAGCTGCCACACTCCCGCCGGCGGCCACTGCGGCCGCGATCTTACTGGCCTATATCAGGGCGGTGGGCTCCGCTCCGGCGAGTGCCTCCGTCGACGTGACCGCTGCTGCGACCCTGGCAGCAGCGGCAGTTGACCGGCGGCTAGTCGAGATCGCAGATCCAGCCGGACCTGGCAGGGTCCTCGTGCTCGGCTGGGCCGAGGGCGCCAGCCCCGACGCGGACCATCATCCAACGTCGCCGCCGCGTGGGCTATCCCCAGTGCCGTGCCTCGTGTGGGCGGTCTGCCTGTCCGCAGCCTGGCCCGATCCGGCCGACGCGCCATACCCGGGCCAGTCCTTCGTCCGTGCTCAAGTGTTGGCTGGTTGTGTCCAGCTCGGCGCTGACCGCGACGCGGTCGTGACCGCTCTCGACGAGACGCTACCTGATTACGGTCTCATCACCGCCGAAGGTTCGGTACGCCGGCTCGGGCCGGCCGCGGCGGCATTGCCGTCATTGGTATGGTCTGCGTTGCGCCGCGTACACGATCGCCTTCCGCATTTGGGGTTCGGCAATGAACTACAGCCCGGCACCGCTGCTTCCGCGGACGGCTCGGGGGCCATGCGGAACTTACCCTCGCCGTCCCCGCCTCCGCTGGGCGTCAACGAGTCCGCCGTGCGTGCCGCCATCGCCGCTCTCGAGAACGCACCTGGCCCAGTAGCACGCACCGATCTACCCGCCCTGGCTGACCCTGCAGTCCATCGGGCAATCGAAGAGTCATTGGCTGGCTGTGGCCGCACCTTGATCGCCACGGATGGCGGATGGACCACAGGCTACCCAGATCAAGTCGCCGACGCGCTCGTGGAGGCACAGGCGGGCACACTGACCCGCATCGAGCGAGCAGTCCTTGCCTTGGTAGTCCTATGGACTGTTGCAATCCCTCGCGCTCACGGCCGCCATCACCACAACCGGTGGACTGCGGGCGAGCAGGGTGTCAGCGTCGGGCAACTGGACGCCACTAACCGTCAGCTATCACGCACCGCGATCGCAGCCGGTCTCCGTGGGCTGCGCGCGGCCGGCTACGTCAAGCTGACGAACTCCGGGTACCTACCGGGGCCTGCATTGGCCCGTTTGAGTGAGGCACGCGCCGCCGCACTCTGGGAGGACCTCGTAGTGCTCGGTCGCCCAGATGGGCACCTCGCGGCAGCAATCCGAGCCCGACGGCGCAGCATGCCGCGGTCAACCAATGCTCAAGGGCAGGTCGCAACACTGCCTTCGGATGAGGGCAGTTCATGACCGCGGTTCCGCCACCGGGCATATCGACAGACCACCTCGGCATCATCGGCACACGGCAATTGGTCTGCGTTCAGCTGTTCGACATCGCACGGCTCACCTCCCATCCAATTGCCCTAATCCCTGGCCGGTTCATATCGGTCACCGGTCGAGGTCCCAAGGACTCTAATGAATCTGGAAAGACCTGTTTCCTTTCGGCGTTGTCATTGTTGCTCGGCGATCCTGAATGGAAGACTGCTGGTACCGGTGCCAGCAACGTCGCAGCGCTACTGTTCGAGCCGATAACTGCGGGTGTGGCATCCCAACGCTTCGCGGCCGCCACCGAAGGTTACGTCGTGGGCGTCTTCGCCGAATCGGACGATGTCGTCACCACTGCCCATACCGTGTGGATGAGGCTCTCCTCCTCCCGGCCGCATCTACAGGTCCGCCACGGTCCTGGCATACATCTTGTGCGCGCCGACACCGACCACGAGCGGCACGAGCAGGCAATACAGGTCTATCGCACGCTGAAGGGAGAGTCCCTCAGCGGCAGCGACTACGCGAGAATGCTGTATGGACGCACGCCTCGAGTTCTTGCTTACGTCGCCAGTCGTGGACAAGTTCGCTCCCGGCCCTCTTTGCTCAAACTCGATGCAGGAACCTTCACTCCCGAACAGATCGGTGACGCCCTAATTACCTTGACCGGTCGAGCAACCCTATTTGAACGAGACCAGGAAGATCGCCGCGCTCTTGCCGAAAGCCAGGAAAAGCTATCTAACGTACACAAGCGAGACCACGAGCTGACTATCCACGAAGACACAATACTCGGGAGAGTAGCCGCGCGAGACCGACTTCGCACCGATACCAGCGCCGCCGCCGATAGATGGCGGGCTCATCGGGCCCGAGCTGTCCTTGACGCCTACGCCAAGGCCGAGTCAGCCCAGTACGTGTTGGCAGGCGTCCAAGAGGACCGCGAGGAGATCGCCGGTCGACTCGAGGGCTACCGGCGAGACCAGGAAAGGCTTCGCGACCGGGCGGGCCTTGCCAGAGCTGTGAAGCTAGCAGCAGACGAGCTAACCAGAATCGACGCGGCATATGAAGAGGCAATTCGAACCGAAGTGCGACTCAACGACGCCTTGGCCGATCTTGAGAAGCAACTCGATGACGATCGTCTAACTGCAGCCAACTATGACATCGCCCGCGACGGTACCGTGAACGACGTCACGGGTCGATATGACCAGCTGTCCACCGAACTCGAGGCAGCCAAGAACTCATCCGAGCTGGCGAACACTCAGGTCCGAGACCTAGCTGAACGGTTGGAGCAGGCCCGTCAAGGGCAATTCGGGCGTGCAGGAGAACTTGTTCGCAGGCTGGCGACCATCGACATCGGTGCGGTAGGCCTGGCAGAGGCAATCCAGCTCACACCGCAAGCGCGCGCGCAATGGGAGGCCCGACTGGCTCCATGGCGCGAGGCAGTGTGCGTGACAAGGGGAAAGATGTCCGACGCCATAGCCGCCGTAACCGACCTCCCTGGTTCCATCCTCATTGGAACACGCATCCCTTCGACACCAGCGCTCAACCACATACCCGAAACCTTGCGGCCACATCTGCCGGAAGGGATAGCCTATGCTCCTTCACAGGCCGCCGATTTCCTCCATTCGCTAGCCGCGCAAGAAACGCGAGATGCTCCGGTCGCTCATGCTGCCGATCCTCGAACCGGGGTCTACCTGATTGGCGGATTCGGCGAGCCGATCGTCGGTCGAGAAGACATGTGCGCATTCCAAAGTGCCCGGCTAGACCAAGCCCGGGAACGTCTTGGCAAATTCCGCGAGGAAATCAACAAGCTGACACTTCTCCTCACGCAGGCTGAGGATTCTCTCGCTAGAGCCCAAGCCGCGGAGCGAATCTCCCAATCCGAACCACAGGTGGTCGAACTCTCTGCGCGACTGGCGAACCATCGGACCCAAACACTAGCCCCTCTCCAAGAGCGACGTGACCACGCACGAGCAGCTCACTCAGCTGCCGAACAGGCCTTACGGACCCGCGAGGACGAACTCAACCGACTCAGCACCCAGATCCCCAGCATGGCTGGTCAGCTCCGTACAATAGATAACCAAATCGAGAAGCTAAAAGCTGCCAGCCGCCCTGACGATTCAGTCCTGGCGGCATGGTCTCTCGACAGAACGAGTGCACGAACTGAGCTTGGCTGGCACGCACAGCCGGCGGATACCGAACCGGCACAGAACCTGGTCGAGGAAGCAACTCCACCGCCCTATGCCGGCGAAGCCTCGCCGAGAGTCGAGCGTCGACGAGCAACAACGCTCGCACAAGCAGCGCGTGCACAGCTTGCAACCGGTTTGGCAGCGTTCTACCCAAGCAGCGAAAGGGTGGGTACTTCGTCGGCGGATTTCACTGCGGCTGTCGACCGCTACTTACAGGCCCATAAGGCAGGCGAGGACGACCCTAGTGGGTCCCTCTTCGAAACCACGCTCGCGATCCTGCAAGGATGGCTTGACGACCAGGCCGAGCTAGACGCTGCGGCCGAGGAGCAAGTGCAACAGGCCAGAGCGGCACGGGCACGTGAGATCGACTTCGTCACAACGCAAACCGAAGAGCTCAAGAAGGCGCTGATCCAGACACAGGAGGTCATCATCGAGCGGGCCGCTGGCGCACTTGATGCGATCAGCGACGCACTCTGCGACCTTGACCGCCACGCTCAAGGCATGGGTGCCGACCTGCAGTACGACATCAGCGCTCCGACCGCACCCGAGCAGGACTGGACATGTCGGATCACACCTCGATGGCGCCGAAATCCCTCTGGTCCACTCTTGCCGTATGACAACCTCACGAACACCGCACAGGAGAAGCTCTTTTCGATCCACCTAGTTCTCGCGGCACTGCTAGCCGCACCCAACCCACATGGCCGGGTTCTGGTACTCGACGAGCTGGGGGACTCGCTTGGCGCCGAGCATCGGCGTGAAGTCCTTGATGCGATCGCGCGAGTCGCCAATAAGCACGGCATCACCGTCCTTGGAACCTGTCAGGACACGATCCTGGTCGAAGCGCAGCCCTACTGCGGCGAGATTCTCTACTTCCACTATCCGTCGAAATCGGAAGCGCTCAACCGTCCAACCCGAATGTTCGGCTTTGACGACAATGGCGCACGTATCGAGCTGACCGCTGATGCCCTTCTCGCTGGCCGCACTCTGACATAGCAGTATTCTCAAATGGGGCGCTGGCAAGATCGAGTATCATGGGTTTCCGTCAGCGCCCTTGATTTCGGCACTCAGGGCAGTGCAGCGGCTTACGGCCCCGCGCTGGCGCCCGCTGGAACTCTCGCCCACAGGCGATGCAGACAAGCGTCTCGATCTCAGGGTGCGGCAGTTGCGAGACCTTCGGAGGGGACAACCGAGGCGTCGGTCTGAGCTTTGCCCGATAGGCCACTGCCCGCTTTTGCAGTTCCTCGACGGCTTCCGGGCGGGCGGCGTTATTCCCATAGACGGCTATGCCTCGCTCCGCCCACCACAGCGCTTGCTCGAAGTCCTTGGCTTTCTGTTGGCGGATCGCCATCTGTCGGTAGGTCTCCAGCCACGGTACCTGGCCCCATTTGGCCATGAGGGCCTGCCGGATGGTGTCCATCTCCGAGTCGTGTTGGTGGCAGGCCTCATCGAATTCCTCCAGGGCCGACGTGAATGCATCGCGGGACCGATACAGCAGGGCTTCCAGCTGGGTGTACATGAAGTGCCGGTCGATGGGGTCCGGGTCGCGCCGGAGGAGCTGCCGGAGCTTGGTGATCGCGCGGATCTCGTCGTCGGGAAGGTCGTCCATCCAGGCAAGGTCATAGGAGTCGTCCGCCGCATCGGTTGCGAAGGCGTTGGAGAGGCCGGTGCGCATTCCCGACCCGGCCGGATGGGATGGAGCCTCGCCGGGAACACCGAAGTCGGCTGGGTCATGGCGGAGGAAAACGCCCAGTCGCCCTGGCCCGTCTTCCCGCATCCCACCACCAGCGATGACCCCAGGAAGCGCGATCGGTTGGCCGTGCTTCTTCTGTAGGGCGAGCAGCCCTGGCTGGTACCGTTGGGCATCGTCACGGGACAGGTAGCCGACTTTCAGGCCGCGGATCCATACCGACACGGCGTTGGGGTCGTAGGGGTTGTCGGTCTCGGCGACCAGCACGGCGTGGATGTCGACTCGTGCCCTCTCGTCGGGGGAGCTTCGACCGCCGACCAGCCGCCAGAGGTTGTCCTGGTAATGGGACTCGCCGACCACCTCCAGGTCGACATCACCGTCGTAGAGCTGGGCCTGCATGCCGTCCCGCATCCAGGCGGGCCGTGCATCCCGGCTTGCGTCCTGCGGCTGGTCGGCTGGCTGGCCACCACGGAGCAGCTTACGGAACAGGCCCATGGTTCCCTCCTCCCATGTGGATCAGCTGAGCAGTTGAGCCTCGAGTTCGTCGGTGATTAGCTGGTCGCGTTCCCCGCCGCCGAGCCAGCGGGCATGGCTGCCATCGGGGCCACGCGTGATGGCCAGAACGTGCTCCATGTTCTCGGCGATGGAGAGAAGATGGCTGATGACGGCGACAAGTCGGCCGCCTTCGGCTTGGCGGCTGAGGGCGTCAAGGGCCTCGGCGAGGGCGTTGGCGTCCAGAGAGCCGAACCCTTCGTCGAGGAACAGGGCGTCCAGGCGTCCGCCGCCGCGGCCGGCGAGTTCGATCAGCGCGAGGGCCAGTGCGAGGCTGGCGAGGAACGTCTCCCCGCCCGAGAGCGTCTTGACGCCGCGTGCCGTTCCGCTGAGCTGGTCGATGATCTCAAAGGACTCTGAAAAGCCGTAGCGTCCGCCGGTCATGGAGCCGAGCAGCTCGGAGGCCACAGCAAGCAGCGCCTGCTGCTTGCCGTTGACCACGTAGCCGATGAACCTGCCGTCCGTCAGCAGCCGGGCGAGCTCATCGAGCGCGCCGAGCAGGTCATTGCCTTGCTCGATTCGGGCGTCGAGGTCGGCGACGCGCGGGATTTGCTCGGTGGCGGTGCTGATGTCCTCGGCGGCGCGACTGACCGCGGAGGAGGCCTGCACGATAGCGTCGTCGAGAGCGACCGGGTCGTCCACGCCGGCATCATCCAGGGTGGCCGCGATCCGGCCAGCGGCGGCGTCCTGCTGCATGCGGAGCTTGTTAACGGTGGTGTCGGCGGCGATGAGCGCAGCCTTCCCGACCCTGCGCAACTCAGCGGCCCAGTTGGCCTGATCGGTGACTGACCCATCGGGCCTTGCGGGTGGAGGGTCGAGATGCAGGCGGCCGGCTATGTCGCTGACGCGTTGAGCAAGCGCGGCCAGGCCGAGGGCGAGCTTCTGGACGGGCTTGTCGACTTCGGCGCTGCGCCGCGCCGCGAGGGCTTCCATGTCGCGACCGACGCTGTTGAGGTTCGTCTGCGTGTGGGCGAGTTCGTTCTCGAAGCTGGCGAGTTCGTTGCGGCGGGCGGCGACCTGTTCGGTGATGCGGGCGAGTTCGGCGGCGGTGAGCGGCAGCGTCGGCCGGTAGCTGGCCGGCAGGGCCGCAGCAGCGGTTTCGCAGGCTTCGCGTTGTTTGGTGAGCGCCGTCTGGCGACGGTCGAGTTCCCGGCGGCGCCGTTGCAGTTCCTCTTTCCGAGCCTGGAGCTTGGCGCTGGCCGCAGTGGCCTGCTGCCCGAGTGTGACAGCGTGAGCGGCGGCCTGCCGGTGTGCCTCGGCCGCCCCGCCAGCAGCGCGGACAAGCCCATCGAGCAGCGTGTCGTCGTCGGTGTCGAGGGTGGCGTCCAGAATGAGCTCGCGGAGGGCCTCGAGTGCAATGCCGAGAGCAGCGTCGGCCTGGCCGACTCCTGCGTTGGCCTTCTCGGCGGCCTGTTGGGCGATGCGAAGCTCGGCTTGGTGGGTGGCGAAGGCGTTGGCCGCCTGCTTCGCGTCCCGCTCGGCGTCAGCCTGTTCGGTGCGGGCGGCGGCGTCGCCGGGAGCGGTGGGAACGACGAAGTCAGCAGGCAGGGTGCGGTGGCAGATAGGGCAGGCGTCGCCCGGATGGCTGGCCTCGGCGGCGTGGACGGCGGCATGGGCGCGCCGGATGGTGGCGAGGGCTTCCTGCGCCCGCGTCAAGCGAGCGGTGGTCTCCTCCGCGAGGGTCTTGGCTGCGGCGAGTGCCTTCTCTAGCTCGTCGACCCGGCGAGCGGCCTCGACAGCGTCGGTGCGGGCGGCAGCAGCCTGCTGAGCGCGGTCGCGGGCGGCGCCCAGCCGACGGCGTGCTTCTTCGAGTCGATCGTGGGCGAAGCCGGCCTCCTTGGCGAGCTGCTCAGCCCAGGTCTGTGCCCCTTGCTGCTGTTCTGCGAGTCTGGTCGCCGCCTCCTCAGCGGCGGTCAACTGGTCTGCGATGCCCTGGATCGCCTCTGCCTCCCGGTCGCAGCCGGCCGCTTCGGTGTCGAGTCCGAGGAGCTGCTGGTGCAGCCATTCGAGGGTGCTGGCCGCCGCGGCCAGACCGCCGATCCCCTCGCCGGCCTCGTCAGCGGCCTGGAGGGTGCCGGCGAGCGTATCAGCCTGCGCCTGCAGCTCTGCTCGGCGGTCGCGGAGTTGGCCCAGCTCCTGGTCGAGGCGTCCGGCGAGTTCGGCGAGAGTAGCCAGCTGAGCGGGGGCGTCCGGAAGCCAAGTCTTGTGCACCTGGCCGGCAAGGGCTGCAACCTCGCTGGCCTCGCGTTCGGCGCCGTCTCGCTCCCTGGTGGCTGCGGTAATCCGCCCGGCCAGCTTCCGCAGATTCGCCTCGCGTGTCTGGGCGTCCTGGTGGCGTTGCTGAGCCTCGGCAAGTGCGGCGGCCGGGTCGGGCAGCAGCCTGGCCCGCTCCACCTTCAGGGCCTCCAGTCCAGGTCGGATCCGGCGGGCGGCAATGTCTGCTTGCTCGCGCATGGCGGCGAGCTGGTCCAGCCGGAAGATGCCTTTGAGGATGGCGGTGCGGTCGGCTCTGCTGGCCTGCAGCAGCGCCTGGAAGCGGCCTTGGGGGAGGACGATGGTACGCAGGAAGGCGTTGTGATCGAGGCCGGCGAGCCGCTGGATCTCGCCGGTGACGGGCCCGTCGTTGTCGAAGCGGACGGCTGGGTCGTCCAGGCAGCACAGCTCGTGGCGGCCTTGTGCGCCAGTACGCGATGCCGAGCGGAACACTCGCCAGGTGCGGCCTTCGGCCTGGAAGGTCAGCTCGGCTTGCATGACGTTGACGCCGTCGGAGATCAGTGGGACGACCGCCCGGTGGTCCCATGTGCAGCCGCCGTAGAGGGCGAAATACAGACCTTCCAGGATCGAGGACTTGCCTGCGCCGGTCTCGCCCACAATGGCCATGAGCGCGGCGTCGGTGAAGTCGATGGTCTGCTCGGTTCGGTAGCTGCGCAGGCCAGACAGGCGCAGCGTGAGCGGCCTCATGCTCGGATCCCCTTCCGATGTGACCGGTCGGCCATGGCGCTCACCGAGCCCGGCAGGTGGGGCACTGGGTAGGCGGACGGCCCCGTCTGACCGGGGCCTCGAAGCTCGTCCCGCAGGTCCTGCACACTCCAGTGCGCATCTGGGCTCCGCCCACCGCGACCAAGGTCGCTGGCACCGTGGCCATGCCAGCCTCCGGCGCTGTGGTCATCTCCGGAGCGGCCGGGCGCCCGTTTACCGTTCGGGCGGCGTTGGCGTCTGCCGGGAGAGGCAGGGAGGCTTCTTCAGGGAAGTGGACCGGTTGTTCGGCTTCCACGGCCTCCAGCAGGATGTTGAAGGTGGACAAAACGCGGTCGGCCGCGACGCCACGGGTGCCCTGCTCGGCCAGGAAGGCACGGAACAGCTCTTGGACACCGGGCTCAGGACCGCTGTCGACGCTGTCGGTGGTGACAACGGTAAGCCTGCGGTCGGCAGGAACCTCCAGGACCTGGAGCAGGACCGCGTCGGAGAGCAGCTGTTGCACTTGGGCGTGCAGGTCGATAGTCGCGGTAGGGGTCTGGACAGTGACCAGCGCAAGCACCTGCCCAACACCTTGGGCCTGTCCGGCAAGCTCCTCGAGGGTTCCATCGAACCGCCACAGCGGCCGGCCGCCAGACAGTGGCAGGGAGAACGACTCCGCTGGGCGGCCTGGGCTGGCCTCGACCAGCACCACGCGTTTCGCTTCGCCGAGTTCGCCGAAGTCGAGCTGGATTGGCGAGCCCGCGTAGCAGCCGGTGACGACCGTGCCAGGCAAGTCTTGGGGCTTGTGGATGTGCCCGAACGCGGCGTAGGTGACGGCGGGGAGGTGCTCGAGGTGGCTGGCGTAGTCGTCGCCGACATGGACTCGCCGCTCGCTGCCGGACAGGACGGCACCGCCGACATACAGGTGGGCGGCGAAGATGGCGATGTCTCGGCGGTTGTCGAACCCGTCGAGCAAGCCGCGGGCCAGCGCGGTCTCGACGTTGTGGATGCGGTCGGCGTATAGCGCGCTCAAGGTGGCCGGGTCCTCGAAGCCGTCGAGCATGCGGTTGGCGTGGACGAAGGGCAACGGCGCGAGCCGGACGGCTTCCCCGTCAACTGTGGGGAAGTGCAGGATGCCGCCTTGTTTGGGCGGGCGGGCCCGACTGACAAACCGGATCGGTGCGTCTGGGCCGACCAGCTGGGCGAGCAGGTCAAACAGGGCTGGGGAGTCATGGTTGCCGCACAACACCACCACCGGCGCGACGACCGACAGCTCTTGGAGGGCGGTGACACCGCGGGCCAGATCGGTGTAGGCGGGGCGGACGAGGTCGAATAGATCCCCGGTGTGGAGGATAAGGTCGGGCCGGTGCTCCCGGGCGTGGGCGAGGATCTCGGCCAAGACAGTGTCGTGATCCTGAGCGCGGGACTCGTTGTAGGTGACGCGTCCCAGGTGCCAGTCGGAGGTGTGCAACAGCTTCACGGCGGATCCCCCTCTGCTGCCTGGTGTCAGAGGCGGCTCATGGCATCGGCCTCGGCGGCCGCTTGGACGGCCGGGTCGGGTGCGGACTCGGCAACGCAGGTGGCAAACCCCGGGAACGGAAACCGCATCGGGATCGGCGCCGGGATCAGCGGCTGGTCGAGCACCATCGTCCCCGGTAGGAACCGGGCGGCCCGCTCTCGCAGCTCCGACGACAGGAACCGGTAGTCCGCCGTCTCGCCTGCGTCCAGGCGGCCGACCACCTTGATTGCCGCGTTGCGGATGATGTTGGCGTCGACGTCGCCGGCTGACTGTTGGGCGCCGATCAGCAGCACGCCCAGGCTGCGGCCCCGGGCGGCAATGTCGACCAGGATCTCCTTGATGGGGCTGCGCCCGATACGTGGCGCGTACTTGTTGAGCTCGTCGAGGACGATGAACCGCAACGGCTCGCGGCCCATGCCCTGTTTCTCCTCGAAGATCCGCGAGGTGAGCGCCCCGACCACAAACCGCTGCGCCGCGTCATGCAGGCCGTGGATGTCAACCACAGTGATCGCCTTGCGAAGCGCAACGGGCGTGACACCGCAGCAGATGAGATGTCCCAGCCTTGGCCCCTGGGCGTACAAGCGGCGAAGGAACGCCGAGCAGGTACCAGGCGCCACCCCAGCGGTCCAGGTGCCATCGAACCCGGGGGAGTCAGGGGCGACCCGATCGGTGAGGAACTCGATGAGGTCGTTGAAGTCCCGCACCACGAATCCATCCCCAGCGGGACGCGGGTCACGCCGTTCCTGCAGTACGCGCGACAGCACGAACGAGGCCCCATGGTCAGGCACGCACAGCACCACCGCCCCAGGCTCCCCGGTCAGTGGCCACGCCCAGCGGGCAAGCTGAACCCGGACCCGCTGCTCGATGAACGACACCTGGGTCGCGGCGTCTTCCTCCTCAGCAAAGCAGAACCGCAGCAAGCCCTGGCGGATGAACTCCTCGGGTGGCCAGCCGAAGGTGGTCACCTCCGTGGACGGTCGCGAGGTGATGTCAGTGGTCATGGTGCCATCCCGCGGACCGGCCGCCCTGGGCGCATACAACTGCACGTTGGTAAACGGCCCAGGGGCCGGCACGCCCAAGCCCTGCCACTGCCTGACTGCCTCGGCGCGGCCCGGGAGCTTGGCATTGGCCCGGTCCAAGTGCAGCAAGTCCTCGCCCTTGACGGAGAATACCAACGCCCGCACCTGCGGTGCCCGGGAACCCAGCAGCGCCATGCCCTGGTCGGTCTCGAACAGCATGTACAACAGGAACAGGGCGTAGGTGGTCTTGGTCGCCACCCCGGAGATGCCAGAGATGGAGATGTGGCCACCCTTCTCGCCGTTGAGGAACGCGAAGTCGACATAGACCGGGTCGTCGGCCTGGTCCAAGCCGACCGCCAGCGGCTGGTCCATCTGGTCCAAGAACAACGCGGCGGCCCGTTCTGAGCCGGCGGCCTTGACGACCGCAGCGCCAGGCGCGGGGGCAAGCCATAGCTCGGGGACCGTGCGTAGCACCTCGACCTCGACCCGCCGGGTGGTGATCCCAGGCATTGTGTGGTCGCGGCTGATACGGGCGGTGTCCGAGGGCAGCTCTGCGCCTTCGATGACGCCGCTGCCCTCGACCACGATGCCGTAGTGAGTGAGAGCCCGCCCGTCGGGCAGGGTCTGGGTGGTGGCGACGAGCTCATCGAGCTGCACCACGGCGTCGTCGGCGAGGACCACGTGGAACTGGCGAGTGCTGGCCGGCTCAGATCCGTCAACCAGGCCGATCAGTGGCATAGCGCCAGGACCGCGGTCAGGCCCGTCGTTCTCGGGTGTGCTCATGCTGCTCCTCGACGGTGATGTGACTCACTGGGTGGGTCGGGAGTCATGTGGCTCGGATACGGACGGCGACGGCTGCCCGAACCGCCCGGGCGGCCAAGCCGGCCGAGCCGAGCAAGTGGCGAAGGTGCGATTCCAGAGCGCCTATGGGCTGCAGATTCTGCGGGGCTCGCGGATCACGGTGCGCGACGCCGGCGTAGCGGCCGATGCTTCCCGCGATCCGGTTGGCCGTGGCGACCGCGGCGTCCAAGCCGGCCGCCTGCGGGATCTCAATGCGAACGATCCCCGACCACGGGCTGGAAGTCGCCGCCACCGGCGCCAGCCGCAGGTACGCCGAGTAGCGGTCATCGCCGAGACGGAACAAGGAACAGCGTTGCCCAGGTCCGAGACGGGGAATCAACCGATGGTGCTGAGGGTCGAGCAGCGCACGGTGATGCGTCTTGACATAGCCCACGACGGGCAGATCGCGGCTGCGCACGAAGTTGAGCGGGCCATCGACAACCGTCAGATATCCCTCGGCGCACAGTTGCTCGGCGAGTCGCCCTTCTTCCTGTCGCATCCGGATCTGCAGCTTCTTCAGCGGCGCATCAGGATGCTGGTCGGCAACCGAGGCGACCTCCCAGGACCACCCACCGGCGACCGCTGGGAGGTTCCCACCCAACCCGGAGCCCCAAATGATCATCCGCCGGATACGAGTCTCGCCAAATGCCGCGCTGCTACCGTTGGCGATGACGCCGCCACAAGCATGCCCACCGGCGACGCCCCGACCCGAGCGCCCGCGCGCGTCCTCCTGCCATAGGGACGCCTCACCCCGACGGACCCCGTCAACGAACGCCATCGGCCCGTCGTGGTCGTCGGATGGTGTGCCGTCGTGCGGTATCAGCCGGTCGCCGTCCTCGATCAGCTCGGCCGAAACCGTGCCGGTGTCATTGGGGTGGACCAGGTATGCCGGTCCGTAGGTTGCGCCCCAATCCTCAACGAAGACAGTCACTGCTACATCCTTCGAATCCGGAGCTCACGCCCTATTCGGAGACGCCGTGTGCTCTGGCTTCAGGCTTACGGACCAGCTCTCGTCCACGCTGATCGCCCATTGCCCGAGCCGAGGCGGCACTGAAGCGGTCCGGCTGCAGACCATCGACCTGCCGCTGCATGAACCCGCCAGAAGTCAACCTGCACACATCTACACCCGTCAACCTGTACAAGTAAGCAGGAACGACGAATTTGGAAAATTCTCTCGCTCAAGCGTCACGATATGGTCAAGTTTCGGCATGACTCCAGGTCGGGTGAAGGGTCCGAGTACATCGGGACCTCCATCCTCAGCCGCGAAGGTTCGGCGTCAGCCTGGTCGAGGTGGACGAGAGCGACTCCTGCTGATGGGTCGGACCCGATCAACGTCGGTTCGTCTGGTGCTTCTGAGCCTCGTTTGGGCCGGCGCACGGCATGCGGGTCATCGCGATTGGTCTGCGCCTGCTACTCGAGGTCCAGCCCCAGTCCCAGGCCGTCGCCGAACTCGCGCCCGTCAGTCGGCTCCGGCGACCACGCGGGGGTCCCCAGCGCCGCCAGCTCGCGGGCAAGAGCACCCATGCGCTCCGCCTCTTTCGGTGTGCGCAGTGGCAGGAGCACACCGTCGTCTTCGAGGTCCGCACGCTCATGAGGCTGTGCACTGCACGGCGGCCCCCAGCCGCTCTGCAGCAGCGTGCCGGCCCGACGCGCCGCATCCTGGACCGGGGCGGGCTCATCGTCGCGCTCCAGGTCCGCAAGCCGCTCGGTGGCCGTGTGCTTGCGGGCGTCGCGGGTCCAGCGCTGTGCCAGCGCCGCCAGCGGATCGTGCTGTGCGTACTCGCCCGTGCACTGGCTGTCGCGGTCGACGAACACGTGCAGTTCCTCAACGCAGCGGGTCGCCATCGAGTAGGCCGATTGCCGCGAGGTCTGCCAGCTACCTGGCAACACGAGCACGACCTGTGCCTGGCCGCCCTGCAGCCGCAGCGCGTGCCCCGCATAGCCGAGCCGCAGCGGCTGCGCCCACTCCCGCCCCGCCAGCTCCACCGGCACTTGGCGGCCGTCGTCACAGGCGACCATAACCCGCCCGAGGCCAAGGTCCACGTGGACTATAGTCCCGGCGGTACCGTTGGCGATCCGCTCGCCGTCTTCCATTCTGTGGGGGCGGATGAAGCACACCCTGTCGCCGGTGTAGACCTGCTCGCGGCGGTCGGCCTGGCGGTCGACCAGCTCCATGCTCGGCCATGACAGCTCTCCGGCTCGATGGCGCCGGGCCTGGCACAGGCTGTTCAACGTGTCGATGGTGTGGTTGGAGGTGTCGGTGACGATCCTCACCCCGTCCAGACCATGGTGGCGGCGGTCGCGGTCCCAGGTATGCACGACCTCCTTGACCGCTGTGGAGGCGTGCGGGACCAGGTGCACCCGGCCGCGGGCGTTGAGGTTGGCCAGCGCTGCGGGCGCGTCGCCTTGGCGGATGAGCTGGCACACCTCCCGGTCGGCCGGATCCTTTTGGCGAACCACGGTGGTGAGCTGCGCGTGCCCGCAGATGGTCTGGTCGACCTGGGCGTGCCAGCCGGCTGCGCCGACCGCCTGCGCCTGCTCCGGATCGCCGAGGGTGCGGATGATCGCCGACCCGGCCACTTGGAGGAGCTTGTGCATGCGGTGGGTATCGACCATGCACGCCTCCTCCACGATCACCACCATCCGCCCGTCCGGATGGAGCCGGCCCTGCTCAACAGCCTGGCAGAACGCCTCGACGGTGTAGCCCTGGCCGAGATCAAGTTCGTGGGCGGTGCGACGTGCGGTGTCGGCGGCGGTGCTCACCACCACGGGGGGCTGATGGTTGTGCTGGTAAGCGCGGACGACACTGCGGACGGCGGTGGTCTTGCCGGTGCCGGCCCAGCCCTCAAGCGACGCCCATCCGGTCGGCGCGCATAGGTGCTCGACCACCTGGTGCTGCTCGGTGGACAGCTCGTAGCCGGCCTGGCGGGCGACCTCGGCCGCGGCCCGCTCGATCATTGCGGCTGATGGTGCCGGCGCAGTGCTGGTGGCCTTGGCTTTGGCCGCCTGGACGATCGCCTGCTCCTGGGCCAACAAGTAGGTGGTGGTCAGCCGCGGCTGGCCGTCGACCACCACCGGAGCCAGGTCCGGTCCCTGGAGGAACCGCGCCAGGAACCCGGCCGCCTCCTCGGCGCTGAGCAGCCCCGCGGCCGCCTCGAACACCAGCTTGATCACCATGGCCTCGTCGAAGGTCGCGTCCTCGCGGGTGAGCCCATCCGGGCCGAGCAGCCGCGTCCGCACCGTGGCCTCGCGATCGCCAAGCGGCGCATGGGCGTGCACCAGCGTGCGCTCAGGACACGGTGCCGGCAGGCCGCGACGGTCGAGGACCTGGCGGTAGGCGGGCCAGTGCGGCGCCCGACAGGCGGGCGTCTTGGCGAGTCGGTCCTGAGTGGCCAGGCGGCGGCGCTCCAGCTTGGTCGGCGGCCGTCCCTTCCCGGCCTGGAACCTGGCGGCGAGCTGGTCGATGTGGCGGTGGCGGCTGGAGAACAGCTCCCTCAGCCGCTCGTCCACCCCGGCCAGCTCCCACACCCTGCCCTTGCGGGTGACATGCCAGTCGAGCCGGTAGCCGAGCCGCTGGAGCTGCGCGGCCAGCTCACACTGATAGATCGCCTCGGCGGTGGCGCCGAACTGGAAGATCGGCCTCGAGTCCACCGCTAGGAACCGCCCCTGGTCGGGTCTGGGTTCGCACCAGGCCAGGTTGAAAACGAACACGTGACTGTGGAGCTGCGGGTCGGGCGGACGGTCGGGCTCTTGGGCGACTTCGGGGCTTGGGCGGCTCGTGTGGTGGGTGAAGCTGGCCATGGCAAGCTCGCCGGGCGTGTGGATCTGCTCGCCGTCGATCGTGGGGCGGCAGGCGGCCACCCGCTGCTCTAGCTCTCCGACCGTGACCCGTACGGCGGCCAGGTGCGCGGCCTCCAGCTCCGCGCGGTCGGCGGCGGAGACGAACGGCATGACCGCAGAGACGGACTTCGGCGGGGAGAGGTTGCAGTCGATCCCGGGCACGTGCGCCCCGCCCCGCGTCGCCAGCTTGCCAGTTGCGCGGTCGCGGCGGAGTGCGTGGGAGGTCTTGATCAGCCGCTCCCCGGTCAGCGGATGGCAGCCGGCCGCCAGCCGCTCGAACGCCCACCAGTCCAGCCGCTCCAGCCCCAGCCGGGCGAACAGCCGCCCGTGCAGCTCCACCTGCGCCTGGGAGGGCGTGCCGTCGCGGGCCAGGTAGTAGTCGGCGTACTCGTGGCCGCCCTGCAGGTAGCCCCACAGCCGGCCCGGTCCGCCCAGGGCGACCGGGTCGAGTTTGCGCGGCGTAAACATCCCCGACCCTCGGCTACGGCAGGCCCAGCCCGTCGCCACGGTCCAGGCCGCGGTGGGGCAGCTCGACGACATTCGCGGCCGCGCCCGGCCCGAGTCCCCAGTAGGTGCACAGAGCCTTGGCGAGCGCGAGGGCTTCCCGGCTGCGCTTGGACATCAGCATCACCACCGCTCAGCCCCGGCACCCGGCCACGGCCGAGGCTTCGCCCAAGCCAACCTCATGGCACTCACCGTGAAGCTGACAGGTCTGCCCACCTGCAGCAGCATCAGCACCGAGGAGGAGCAAGAACGAGCAGTACCAGCCGCAGAAAGAAGAAGAGGCCGACGAACCGAAGCCACCAGCACCACCGACAGCAACCGGCAGCAGCGACCCAGGCAAAGGCGATGACCCGATCGGCAGACGCGGTACGCTGTCCGGCTTCGCCGGGACAGCTCACAGGCCGGGAACGACCTCGCCTCCGGCGCCGCGGCCGGGACCCTGCACCCGTCCGCGGACCGGCCGTTGTCGCGGCCAGACGGCCAGATCCCGCGGCGCTCGCCGTCCGCGTCAAGGGCGCTCCGCGGTCCTGCGGACCGGCCTTCGGCCGCCCTTGACCCGGCCGCCGCCGTCGCGGGCCGTGTCGACACGTCGCCCCCCGGTGGGCGACGGCACGCCGCCCGGCCGCGACCAACCGCGGCTGATCTTGATTCCGCAGGAATATTTCGCCGGAATCGGCGAGCGCTGGCACGCCCCTTCAGAGCGTGCCCTACGACAACGGAGCCACCGCGAGACCAGCCGCACCCCTGGCCTCCGGCGAGCCACGGTGACCGCAGCCGACACCGGCGTTGCCACGGTGCGCCGTCCGCGCTCGCGCCCTCACAGCGCCGGTGGGCGAGCTGACAGCAGCGTTACCGCACTGCTGACAGGTGCTGGTCAGCGGCTTAGTGGTGAGGCCGGCGGGCTGCGCTAGCACCTTCGTTGGCGGCCAGAGCGCCGGAATCTGCCTAATCAGCCGTTCAGTGAGCCTTGCGTGCAGCTCGCTCGTGTCAACTGGCATGCGAAGCGTTGGCAGCAAGAGCGGGGGAAGCGCGAGTGGGAGCGATGGCGGCACGTGCACGTCGCAGCTGTGGAGACGTGAGCTGCGTGAAGCGTTGCGACGCACGTGGCCAGTGCGTGGTCCTTCGCCGCGAGCGGGAGGTCCGTCGGTGACTCGGGCCGAGTTGCGCGAGGTCGCCGCCCGAATCATCGAGCGGAGTTGCCGTGAGCAGAACATCCCGATCCACGTCGAGGACGCTTCAGTTCTTAGCGAGGTTGCCACGCTCCTGCGAGCCCGACGCGAACACTCGTACAGCCAGCCCAAGTCGGACGGCAACACAAGGACTGCGCCCTCACACCAACCCCTCCGAATCGAGACGGAGAGCCGAGGGTCGAGGAGACGACCGCGACGGGCGAGTTAGAACGGATCGCCCGAGCCGAGGAAGCTGTCCTCGCTTTCATTCAGGTCATCGGCCGCCAGACGGTCTTTCGCATTTTCGCCTGCTTTGACGCAAGGATGACCGCCTGCGACGATCGGTGGTCGAACGTACATTCGCCGCCGCGCGGGAGTTGGTGTCACGATGTCGCCCGACCAACCCGGAGGAGATCTCCTCGACCCGAGCGATGACGACGGCTTCGAGTTGGCTCTACCTGAGAACGCCACGCCCGAGGACGTCATGCGACTCGTGAGAGAGCTGGAGGCCGTCTCCGCGCACCTGGAAGCGCTCCTGCACGCCAAGACCAGGCGTAAGCGGCGATGACTGCACGGGGGCGGGTCTCATGTCTGCTGGGGGGTGGCGCGGAGCTAGAATTTCCACTTGGGATCGATTCGGTCTTCGTCGATACCAGCGCCACGCCGGTTCGTGGAGGAGATGTTGGCCCGGTCAAGGATCGCCCGAGTGATCTGTCGTCGGCGCTCGATGTCCGCTGCTTCCCAGACCTCCCGCAGGTCGTCTTCCAGTCGCGGCAGGTCCATCAGCACGCCGACCGCTTCATCCTCCACCAGGATGCGTGTGGCCTCGGCGATCCGCTGATCGAGCTCGGCCTTGACCTCGGCATAGGCGCGCGGCTTCAGCATGGGCTCACCATTCGTGTCTCGGAGAACGAACCGCTGTCGGGCTGCCTCGACCAACGCCTCCTCGTCGCGGCGCTTCTGCTCGGCAATCTTGCGGTGCTCGTCGCTGGCGAGGTGGCGCTCCAGGTTGACGAGCGCCGGACCAGCCAGCCGCTGAATCACCATCTCGCTAACCAGGTCGTCGAGCGGCCGAGCCATGATCGCGACACGACCGCAGCCGGGCTTCTCCTGTCCCACGCGCCGGGTACGGGCAACGCGAGGTGGCAGGCAGCGGTAGCGCATGTGGCCCTTGTCCCCAGAGGTCTCCATGTAGCCGCCGCACTCTCCGCAACGGACGATGCCGGGCAGCAGCCACCGGGTCGGCGGGCGCCCGCCGCGCTTGCGCTGCGCGAACAGCCGGTCGACCCGCTCGAAGGTGTCCTCATCCAGGATCGGCGGCCAGATGCCATCGGCAACGATCTCGCCGTGGTAGGCGCGCTTGGCAGCCAGGCGCGGGTTCGTCATCAGCTTGGGGAGGTTGGAACGAGCCCACAGCCCGCCTCCAGGAGCGGGGATCTCCGCCTCGTTCAGCCAGCGGACGACCTCGCCGACGCTCTTGCCGGCGAGCAGCCGGTCAGCGATCTCGCGGACGATCGCGGCCTCCTCCTCGAGGATCTCGAGGCCGCTCTCGTTCGTGGACGCCTTGTACCCGTAGGGCCGGCGCCGCTTGCCGCCGACCCAGGGCTTTCCCAGACGCGCCCGCTGCTCCGCCTGAGCGGCCACTCGCAGTGCGATGGTCTGCGACTCCATCCGGGCGAAGGTGACCAGCAGTCGCGCGACCGCCTCGCCCATCGGGGTGGACGTGTCCAGGGGCTCGGTCACGGACGCGAGCACGGCTCCATGCTTCTCAGCGACCGACAAGGCGCGCTCGAAGTCGCCGTGGTCACGAACGAACCGGTCGAGCTTGAAGAACACGATGCCCCTGATGACGCCGGCCTCGATATCCCGCAAGGCGCGCTCGAAGTCGTCGCGTCGCGGCGCTCTCGCCTGGCCGGGCTTGCGATAGGCCGGGTCGACGTCCTGGTAGAAGCGCATTGGCGTCCAGCCCTTGCCTTGGCAGAAGGCGACGCATCGCTCATGCTGCCGGTCGATGGCGAGTTCGGTGAGTTCCTCGACTGGCTTGGCGACCGACAGCCGAGCCAGCAGGCCGACGGGGAAGGGCGGCGGTTCCGTGGTCACGTAGTCCTCGTCCGAGGCGGAGCTGGGCGGCTTCGGGATCGCCCGTGAGGACAAGCGGGCGCAGTGGGGGGAGGCGCTGGAGGTCGTCACCCGGATGCTGGTGGAGGAGCCGTTCGCTGGCCACCAGGGGAAGTTCGTCGAGGTGCCACCACGCAACGTGGTCCCCAAGCCGTTGCAGCGCCCCCACCCGCCGCTGTGGGTCGCCTGCTCCCGCCGCGAGACCATCCACCTGGCCGCTACCAAGGGCATCGGCGCGCTGTCGTTCTCGTTCATCGAGCCGCCCAGGGCCAAGGAGTGGGTCGACGACTACTACGCCACCATCGCCTCGGAAGCGTGCGTGCCGGCGGGGTTCGCGCTCAACCCGCAGGTCGCCTGCGTGCTCCCCTTGATGTGTCATGAGGATGAGGAGACCGCCATCGACCGGGGCCTGGACGGCGCGCACTTCTTCGGCTACGCCCTGGCGCACTACTACGTTTTCGGGACCCACCGGCCGGGCGTCACCAACATCTGGGAGGAGTTCCAGGCCAACCGCTCCTCGTTTGGCTTCGACCGCCAGATCG
>WNGE01010318.1_pt1 | contig 20907 bp, 15 predicted proteins | sample 5400651 | NCBI WGS metagenome assembly WNGE01 (sample SAMN13153370, study PRJNA577476) | soil metagenome | isolation source: 60 cm soil or saprolite under grassland replicate 2 | place: USA:California | collected 2016-06-15 | reverse complement strand
GGCCAGAAAACATTGGCACACGCGGCGGTACGGTACCGGGAGCGGTAGCGACCGGGTACCCGTCGAATCGCTCTCTCCGCCGGCGCCCGGTCGCTACCGCTCCCGGTACTGTACCAATGTTACCTGGTTTGATTTAGAAGCAGATACGTCAAAATCTCCTGAAGTTGTTTAGATTGAACGACCAGACAGGCGCATCAGATGAATTCCTTTCGGCGCCGCCCACAATTTTCTAAAAATGTGCGATACCGCATAGACGTCCGACGCTTGCCTGGGTATTTTGTATATGCTGACTTATCTATTTGTAATTTCCTGAAATATATATAGCACAATAGGTCGTTTGTTTTAACTGGGTAATTTTGATCAGTCCTAGTTGTTCCATCGAAATCAAGGAATGTGTCTGGGGTAGCCTGCGAGTTCTCGACGAATTGGCGACCGCACTTCTTGCATAGATAGTTCTGTTCGCCATTCAACATTACATTTTATGCACTACTGAAAGATCAGCTATGGATTATATCCAGCAATTCTCGGTTTGAACGTACCTAAAGGGTTTACAGCAGAGCCTCTGCCGCTAAGCCTTTTGTTTTCGCCTAAACCGAGAATTGCTGGGATTACCCACAATCACCCTCAGAAAGGAATTGTATGGAACACAAAAAGGTTCTTCGGCGATGTAGAACGCCCATCTTAGTGTGCCTTACGACAGTTCTGGCGCTTCTGTTTATGCCTGGGGGCGCCAAAGCACAAACTTGCGGGCGCACGATCACCGCTAACGTCGTGGCGTTCGACCAGGTCTTCTTCTGGAATCGGTTAGGAACGGTTCAGCCGCAGGGCATGATCTTCGCCCTGAGGCGGGACGTCGTGCCGATCGACCCGGCAAGAGGGCTTGTCGCCGGTAACGTTCAACTCAGAGCAGACAAACGCCCACGACCGATGGTCCTGCGCATGAATGTGAACGACTGCCTGCGAATCAACTTTCAGAATCTCTTGAATCCCACGCCGGTTGACGACGAACAGCCGGCCACGCGCACGGCTTCGGTTCACGTCGTGGGTCTGCAACTGGTCGGGAGCATCGCTTCCGATGGCTCCAATGTCGGACAGAATACGAGTAGCCTGGTCGCTCCGGGCGGTTCGGCCACCTATACCTTCTATGCCGAGCGCGAAGGCAGCCATATGCTTCACAGCACTGCCGCGAACACCGGTGGAGAAGGTGACGGCGGCTCGCGCGCGCTGGTTCCGCAGCCAGGTGACGGCAGCGGATCTCGCCCTCGCCACCACCGGGCAGACACCCGATGGACATCCCATAATCAATTACAACGCAGTCTACCCTGCGGGGCACCCGCGTGCGGGGACGCCGATCCTTGCCATGCTGCAAGGCACGGAGATTGTTCACACGGACATCAACGCCGTCGTCGCCGGTTCCGACCCGATGGGAACGAGCCATGGTTTCTTTCCCCCCGGCGCCTTCCACCCGACGCCGGTCAATCCCAACCGCGATCAGCCTTACCGCGAATTCACCGTGATCTACCACGACGAGATCGGCGCTGTGCAGGCTTTCCCGCAGTTCGAGGATCCGGTCTTGAAACATACTCTGCACAGCGTCCGGGATGGTTTCGCGATCAACTACGGCACGGGCGGCATCGGGGCGGAAATCCTGGCCAATCGCCTGGGTGTCGGCCCGATGTTCGAATGCACCGAGTGCAAGTATGAGGAGTTCTTCCTCTCTTCCTGGACGATAGGCGATCCGGCGATGGTCGTGGATATTCCGGCCAACGCTCCATGCACGCCAGAGAGCATTCGATTGGGCACTTGCACGCCGACTCCCGGACCGAAGGCCACCAAAGCGCTCTATCCTGATGATCCGTCCAACGTGCATCACGCCTACCTCGGCGATCATACGAGGTTCAGAATCGTGCACGGCGGGTCGAAAGAGCATCACATTCATCATCAACACACTCACCAGTGGGTGCACACGCCCGATGATGACAACTCCACCTATCTCGACAGCCAGGCGCTGGGGCCAAGCAGCTCGTTCACGTTGGAGATGACCTATCGCGGCGCCGGCAATCGCAACATGGCGGTGGGCGATTCGATCTTTCACTGCCACTTCTATCCGCATTTCGCTCAAGGGATGTGGGAACTTTATCGCGCGCACGACGTCTTCGAGTCGGGCACGGCGCTGGACGGGAATAAGCCCAGGCCCAGATCGTCAATGGGCAGATTGTGCTGACGGGCGCGGGGAATCCCGGCTATCCGTTCTTTGTCCCGGCTCGGGCCGGCCATCGTCCGCCGCATCCGCCGCTCGACACCGTAGACGACGGCGGATTGCCGCGTCATATCATCATCGGCGGCACGACCGAGCATGTGGAGACCCGGTTGGATTTCCACAAGAACTTACTGACGGCGAACGCGACTGCCATCCCCGAAGCCGGAGCGCCAGTCGAGCAAGCCGCCATGGCTTACCACGCGGTCCGCTCCCGTGCGAGCTTCACGCCGAGTGGTCAGGCGGCCACCTTCCTCACCAATGGTCGGCCGGCAGCGGCCGGCGCTCCTTATGCCGACCCTTGCGTGAACGACAGCGGAGGCGCCGCGGGAGTTCCGCGCCTTTACAAAGCCGCGGCCATTCAGTTTGACATCAAGCTGAATAAGGTCGGCTGGCACTTCCCGCAGCAGCGCATCCTCACTCTTTGGGGCGATGTCGCGGCGACCCTCGACGGAACCCGTCCGCCAGAGCCGTTCTTCTTCCGCGCCAACACCAACGACTGCATCACCTACCAACACACGAACCTGGTACCCAACGAGTACAAGCTGGACGATTTCCAGGTCAGAACTCCAACCGACATCCTTGGCCAGCACATCCATCTGGTCAAGTTCGATGTGACCGCTTCGGACGGGGCGGGCAACGGATGGAATTATGAAGATGGCACGTTCAGTCCCGACGAGGTGATTGAGCGCATCAATGCCATCAATGCGACCGGCGGACTGACGCCGTTCGGCGGCGGCGCCCAAACACATCTGGCTCCGAGGGCCCATCCGTTCTTCGGAACGCTCGGAGCGCAGACGACGGTGCAGCGGTGGTACGCCGATGCGACGCTTAATAACGCCGGTAGTGACCGGACGCTCAGAACCGTCTTCACGCACGACCACTTCGGCCCGTCAACACATCAGCAGGTAGGGCTCTATGCCGGGCTGGTGATTGAGCCGCAGGGTTCGACCTGGCGCGATTCCGATACCAATACACTCCTCGGAGGTCGTTTTGATGGTGGACCGACCAGTTGGAACGCCAACATCTTGACGGCCAACACCGCTGACAGCTACCGCGAGTTCATGATCGAGTTTGCGGACTTCCAGCACGCCTACCAGGCCGGCGGTGGAGGGACTGCCGCCAATCCGGTTCCCGATCCGGCCAAGGCGGTTAATCCGCCGGGCAGAATCGAGGTGGGCTTGCCTTTCCTGTTTGCCAGACCCGATCAATGCCCAGGCGGAGTGCCTCCGCCTTGCCCCGAAGCGATCGCCTCGGCTGACGTCGGCACGATGGTGGCCAATTACCGCAACGAGCCGGTACCCCTCCGGGTGCGCAACCCGCAGACTAACCAGCAAGCGGCGGGAGACGCGGGAGACTTGTCCCTGGTGTTCAGCTCAGACCCGAACATCGTCCGCGCCGATCCGCTGCTGAGGGTGCAGCCGAACTTCTATCCTCCACTGACCGCTGGGGTCGCTCCCACGGATCCTTTTACGCCTCTGCTGAGGTCGTATGAGGATGACAAGGTCCAGATTCGCATCCTGGTGGGCGCGACCGAAGAAGGTCACAACTTCAGCGTGCATGGAATGAAATGGCTCTTTGAACCTTCCAGCGCCAACTCCGGTTACCGGAACAGCCAGATGATGGGCATCAGTGAGCACTTCGAATTTTTAGTGCCGAGGATCACGCTACCCAAACCGTCTGACAAGTCCGCGGACTTTCTCTACGAGCCTGGCTCGTCAGTTGACGATCTGTGGAATGGCCTGTGGGGAATCTTCCGCACTTATCAGGGCGTGCAAGACGATTTGCCCGTTCTGCCCAACAATATCGACGGCCGGGCTCCGAGCCCCACCAACGGCGCCATCTATAACCCGCGCACCTCCCTGGGCGCGGCTAATCCTCCGGGACCGCTCAACGATCCGACGGCAATCCTCGTGGTTCCGACCGACGACCTAAATCGCGATGGGACACTCAAGGCCGGAGTTCCGATTGAACCGCTGGTGTTGCGGGCCAACGCGGGCGATTGCATCCAATTCTTTTTGCGCAACAGGCTCTCGAACCCGAATCCGGACCTCGACGGTTTCAACGGTATGCAGATGCTCGTTGACAACTTCAATGCCAACCAGGTCAGGCCTTCAAGTCGCATCGGATTGCATGCGCAGCTCGTGGACTACAACGTGAGTGATAGCGACGGAGCCACGGTCGGATTCAATCCTTCAGGTACCGCCGGTGTCAATGAATCGATCTTCTATAAGTGGTATGCCGGAAACGTGAATCTGTCGGGTAACACGCTGGTGGCTACTCCCGTTGAGTTTGGGGCTATCAACCTGATCCCGTCAGACCCGATCAAGCATAGCAACAAAGGCGCGGTGGGAGCCTTGATCATCGAGCCGCAGGGTTCCACCTGGACTTTGGACGCGGGCACGCGCGCCGCGGCCACCGTCGACCCGCCAGGCGCCGGGAACACATTCAGGGACTTCGTCGTGCTTTTCCAGAACGACATAAACTTCAGGTTCGGCGACGGGTCCCCTGTTCCACTGACTGCAGATCTGGAGGACCCCGAAGACGGCGCCGGCATGGCGTTCAACTATCGCACCGAGCCGATGTGGACACGCCTGGGCTTTGCGCCGAGTACCCCGCTCGGTACCACGCGCACGTTCGACTTCACTAACGCGCTGTCGAACGCGCAGGTTGGTGGTGACCCCGTCACCCCGATTTTCACTGCGAGAGTGGGGACCCCCGTGCGCTTCCGGGTGCTACACCCGCAAGGGCACCAACGCAACAGTATCTTCACCGTCCACGGCCACATCTGGGAGGAGGAGCCTTACGACAACGGCTCTACCGTCCTGGGGTCGAATCCATTCTCCGAATGGAAGGGCGCTCAAATGGGTCACGGCCCATCTAATCACTTCGATGCCCTTCCCAAGAATGGGGCGGGTGGCAAGTTCCACGTCACGGGTGATTACCTGTACCGGAATTTCCAGGCGTTCCAGTTCGATAATGGGATGTGGGGCATCTTCCGCGTCACTCCGTAGTTTTGGAATGACGACCGGGAGTGGCGCGGACTTTTGCCTGCGCCACTCCTGGTTGTTCCGATCTAAATCAAGCCACGCAACATTGGGACACCGGTACAGTACCGCGCGCGTAAGCAAGCGGCCGTCCCACAGGTCAGCCGCTTGCTTACGCGCGCGGTACTGTACCAATCTTGCGTGGTTCGATTTAGACGGAAACTCCGGCAGGAAATCTCTGTCGCTCAGGAGAATGAATGATGATGACTCATGACAGAACCCAATCCACTGCTCCCCGGCGTGCGCTTGATATTGTGATACGCCTTGTTTTTTATTCTTCTCTCTTCTTCGTGTTGGCGCTTGGCGCGGTCCGGGCCGGCCAATCGTCCGGCGCCGAGGCGCGTTCGACCACAGGCGCCACGGCTCAAAAGCAAGAGACCCCGGGGATCGCGAAAAAGACCGAGGCCGCCCAGACCGGCCCGGCGGACAAATCTCCAACGAGCCCGCCAAATCCGGAAGCGAGCAGAATCGTCCGCGAAGGGATCGCCGTAGAATTCAGCATCGATCCGGTAGGTAGCGAGCAGGAGAAATCAGCCGCACTGCTGGAGGAGGAGGAGGCGATTGTCCGCTTCAAGATCGTTGACACCACCTCCGGCGCCCCGCTGACCAATCTGCGCCCCTCGGCCTGGATGGACCTGCGCGGCAAAGATCAACTCACGGGACCGAAAGAGTGTCGAGAAAAAATCAAATCGTTCCTGCAAGCCAGCCTCAATTCTCGCCCGGATCTTGACTTGAATAGCTATTACATTCTGGCTTTGAATCAAGAGGCGAATATCACGGTCATTGATCCGCTGCTCAGCTTTGGGAGCAGCAAACTGCTCACCATGGTCTTCCTGAAGAGCCCGGGCGAGGACTGGGTCTTGAGCCGTGATCGGAGAAGACTTTTCGTCAGCATGCCGCTGGCCAACCAGGTAGCGGTGGTCGACGCTGCCACCTGGAAAGTCGTGGCAAATATGGATGTGGGAGACAGGCCCACTCGCCTCGCCCTCCAGCCCGACGAGAAATATCTCTGGGTCGGCACTGATGCCGCCAGCGAGGCGGGAGATGGGAGTGGGGTGACGATTATCGACTCGGCAGAGTTGAAGGTGGTGTCGCGCCTGCCGACCGGCGCCGGCCATCACGAGATTGCCTTTACCGCCGATAATCGCTACGCCTTTGTGACCAATCAGCGAGCGGGTACCCTCTCGATCGTCGACGTGCCGAAGCTGGCCAAGATCAAAGACCTCCAGACCGGGCCGGCTCCGGTCTCCCTCGCGTTCTCTCCCCTGAGCCAGGCGGTTTATGTCGTTGACGAAGCCGAAGGCGCCGTTACCGTGATAGATCGTCAGCGGCACGAGATTTCAGCTCGCCTGAAAACCAAGCCTGGGCTGAAGGCCATTCGCTTGACGCCGGATGGTCGCTGGGGATTTGTGACAAATGGGAAAGAGAACGTGGTTCACATCTTCGATTTATCCACCAATCGCCTGTTGCAAACCCTGAGCGTCGGCCAGGAGCCTGACCAGATCTCTTTCACCAATAACTATGCCTACATCCGCTCGCTGGGCAGCGAACATGTCAGCATGATTGAGTTGAGAGGCCTGGGTAAAGAGGGTACAACGCCGGTGAGCGACTTCCCAGGCGGGCAAATCGCCCCCGGACAAAGCTCAAGCCGCGCCGTCGCCAATACGATTGTGCCCGCGCCGGAAGGAAATGCGGTGTTGGTGGCCAACCCGGCGGACAAGATGATCTACTACTACGCTGAGGGGATGGCTGCTCCGATGGGCAGTTTTCAAAACTATCGGCGCGACCCCAGGGCCGTGCTCGTGGTTGATCGTAGTCTGCGCGAGACCATGCCCGGCGTCTATGCGACCACGGCGAGGATGGCGAACAGCGGAACCTATGATGTCGCTTTTCTGTTGGACTCTCCACGGATTGTCCATTGCTTTGAAGCCTCGGTGAAGGCCAATCCGGCGCTCAAACAGCGCCAGCAACCAGTGGCGCTGCGCATCGAGCCGTTGCTTGAGGAGCGAACGTTTCGTGTGGGAGAGACGATGCGCTTGCGATTCAAGGTAACGCATACGGAGACCAGGCAGCCCAGCACGGGCTTGAAAGACGTCGGCGTCTTGACGTTTCTCGCGCCAGGGGTATGGCAACAACGCCAGTGGGCCATGCCAGTCGGCGAAGGCATTTATGAGGTAAGTTTCGCCGCCCCGCAGTCAGGAGTCTATTACGTCTTTTGGGAATGTCCTTCGCTGAAAGTGCGCTACAACCAGCTGCCCCCGCTGATTCTGCAAGCGACGAATGAGGCGCCAACGGCGAAAACCGCCAAGAAAGGAGATGGAAACCAATGATAAAAACCTCCTCCGGAAAACTAAACCGACTGATTTCGATGCTGAGAGCGACAGCGATCTCCCTTTTCTTCGGCGCGTTCTCACTGTCCGCCGGCGCGAGCGGCGCCCAGCAGCCTGCTCATGCGCTGGAGCTATCAGCCAATCGGCAGGATGAGCACAGGCGCCATCACCCAGCGCCGGCGGGGGCTGCGCCAAAAGAAGAAGCCGCCGTGAAGATGTCGATTCCTGACCTGCCGCTCCTCGATCAGGATGGAAAGCAAATCCACTTCTACCGCGACCTGATCAAAGGCAAGGTGGTGGTCATCAATTTCATCTTCACCACTTGTACAACGATTTGCCCTCCGATGGCGGCGACGTTTTCCAGGGTTCAGAACCTGATGGGGGATCGGCTCGGAAAAGATTTTTATCTGATTTCGATCAGCGTCGATCCGGCGGTCGATACGCCTCAGCGGCTGAAAGCCTGGGGGGCCAAGTTCGGCGCCAAACCCGGCTGGACCTTCGTAACCGGCAATAAGCCGGAGATGGATCAACTGCTCAAAGCCTTGAGCGGCTACAGCGCCCGCAAGGAAGACCACTCGCCCACCATCCTCATTGGCAACGATGCGAAGGGGGTGTGGACTCGCGCCTATGGGCTAGCCAAACCGGCCTTGTTGGTCCAGCTCATCGAGGCGGTAATGAATGGAAGCGAGGTGGAATCGATAGCGAAGGAGGCCAATTCAAAATGAGATTAGCTATAGGCTGTGCGCTTAGTTTATTGGCCGGGCTGGCGGTGTTCCCGGTTCACGGGTTGCGGGCAGTTCAAGCGCAGGATCCTCCGCAAGCCCACGATCATCACGCTCCGTCGCAAGAGAACGCGGCGGCCCGGAAATATTTCTCCGATGTCGTGTTGCTTAACCAGAACGGCGAGCAGATGCAATTCTACAGCGACCTGCTGAAGGGCAAGGTGGTGATCATCAACTCTTTCTTTACCTCTTGCGCCAGCGTATGCCCGCTCATGAACCGTACCATGGAAAAGATCCAGGCGGCTTTCGCGGAGCGCGTCGGCAAAGACATCTTTCTCATCTCGATCAGTGTGGATCCAAACACGGATACGCCTCCGCGGCTCAAAGAGTATGCGGAACGGTTTCATGCTAAACCCGGATGGTACTTTCTCACCGGCAAGAAAGAGAATATCGACCTGGCTTTGTACAAGATTGGGCAATACGTCGAGGCCAGAGACGACCACAGCACGGTCATCATCATCGGCAACGAGCGAACCGGGCTGTGGAAGAAAACCCTTGGCCTGGCGAAAGCGGAGGACCTCATCAAGATCGTGAAGGAAGTGGCGGACGATGGAACGTGACGCACAGATGACACACAGTCGTAGCGCTGTTCCGCTCCTGGCGGTCTTGATCGTCTGGCTCTTGAAAGTCTCTTTGGCGGCTGCCTCGGCGCCATCAGCGAGCAGGTTGACGCAGCAGGAGAGGCGAGGCAAACGCATCTATTTGAGTGGGCGCAGCGCCTCGGGCCAGGAGATCAAAGTCTTGCTTGGCGAGGAGTCGATGGAATTACCGGCGACCACGATGCCATGCGCCAACTGTCATGGGGCTGATGGCCGGGGCAGGCCGGAGGGCGGCCTCGATCCTGGGGACATCACCTGGGAGTCTCTGACCAAACCGTATGGCCACACTCACACCAGCGGACGAACGCATCCCGCTTATACCGACCGCTCGCTGGAGCGCGCGATAATGGACGGTTAAGACCCGGCGCAAAACAGACTGCTCGCGGCCATGCCCAGATATCGTCTGAGCCGGGATGACCTGGCCGATCTGGTCTCCTATTTGAAGCGACTCGACGCCGACCAGGATCCGGGGTTGACGGCTGACTGTATTAAAGTCGGAACGATCCTCCCGTCGAAGGGCCGCCTGGCCGAACTCGGCCAGGCGATTAAGTGGGCGCTGAACGGCTATTTTGACGAGATCAACCGGCAAGGCGGCATCTACCACCGCCGGCTTGAACTCCAGGTACTCGAAGTCCCGGAATCGCGCGCCATGACCACGGCTCACGTCAAAAGGCAACTCCAGGAGCAAGAAGTCTTCGCTCTGGTCGGGGCTTTGATCGCCGGCGACGAGAAAGAACTGGCCGCGCTAGTGGAAAACGAGGAGGTTCCATTGATCGGGCCATTCGCGCTGGACCCTCAGATTGGCTTTCCGCTTAACCGGCAAGTCTTCTACCTCTTCTCGGGACTCAAGGACCAGGCGCGCGCCCTGGTTGACTTCGCTGCCCCAAAAATCCAGGCGGCAAATCACCGGCTGGCAATAGTCTATCCTGAGAACGACATTGCCGTGGGGGCAGCGGAAGCCGTCGAAAGACAATGCCAACAGTCTGGCTGGACGCTGCGCGCGAAAGTCAGTTACCAACCCGGCCGATTGGAGGCGGCGAAACTGGTCCTGAGATTGAGTCAGGAAGAAACTGAGGTGGTCTTCTTTTTCGGGTCGGGGGCAGAGCAACAGACATTCATGCAAGAAGCTGAGAGGCGGCGCTGGGCGCCTCAATTGTTTCTGCTTGGCTCATTGGCAGGAAGGGAAGTGCTCGACGCCCCCTTGAGCTTCACCAATAAGATCTTTCTCGCCTACCCCTCCCTGCCGTCAGATCAAACTCGCGCCGGCATCATGGAATATCGCGCGCTACTGGAAAAGCATCAGCTTCCGGCGCAACACATGGCCACTCAAATCTCCGCTCTGTCTGCGGCCAAAATTCTGGTCGAGGGGCTGAAGCTGGCCGGAAAGGACCTAAGCCGGGAGAAACTGATCACGGCTCTGGAAGGACTCTACGAGTTTGACACGGAGTTGACTCCGCGAGTGACATACGGCCCGAACCGTCGAATTGGAACCCTGGGAGCATATGTTGTCGCGCTCGATGTCGAGAAAAAGAGATTCATTCCCGTCAGCGCGTGGATCACACCGCACTAAGTCCGGAGCGCTGGCTCCCGAAGATTTGGTTTCAGCTAGCACAAATCATTATTTCTAGCGCCTCGAAGCTCAGGACTGCTGGAAATGGAGGAATCTATGAACCGCTCATTATTGATTTTTGTGATCACCCTACTCACTTGCGCACCCGGCGCGTTAGCCCAGGCCGGCGCCGCCGGAAAGATTTCAGCGCCGAGCGTCCCACCCTCATCGGTCAACGCTCAGCCCGCTCCTAAACCGGATAGTCAGCCGGTAGAAGATTGTGGTTGTGAGGCCAAGGCGCCGCCTGATGTATTGGCGGTGGTCAATGGCGTGAGAATCACCAACAAAGAGATTGACGAACTGATAAAAGAGAGCGTCAACAGTCTCCAGCGCCAGGTGATCGAGGCGCGCCGGCGCGAGCTTTATCTGCAGATCAACTCCAGACTGCTCGAGGCTGAAGCGAAGAAGCGCGGGATCAATTCAACCAAGATGCTGGAGGAGGAAGTTATCGCGAAGGTCAAAGAACCGACCGAAGCGGAGGCGCGCGCCTTCTATGACCAAAATAAAAACCGCATCTCGGAGGAATTCAAAGATGCGAATCCTGCCATCGTCAACCATCTGCTAACTCAGCGGCAGAGCGATGAGGCGAAGAAGCTGGCTGACCGTTTGCGCGCCGCGGCCGATGTGAAACTTTTGGTTGAGAACGTCACTCCGCCCGCAAACGAAGCTGAGAGAGCGCGCATTCTCGCCACCATTAACGGCGCGCAGATCACCTCTGGCGCCATCGAGGACAGCCTCCGCCCGTTGATCTTCGAGGCGCAAGAGCAGATTTACCGTCTGCGGCGGAAGGAGCTTGACTTGAAGATCAACCAAACGCTTCTGGAGCAGGAGGGACAGAAGCGGAAGATCACCAGCCGGGCATTGCTTGACGATGAAGTGACTGCGAAATTGAAGCCGGTGACCGAGGCGGAGGCCCTCGCGTTTTATGAGCAGAATAAAGACCGTATCGTCGGCGACTATCCGAAACTGAAGGATCAGATTATCCAATATCTCCAGCGGCTCGCCGGGCAAAATGCCGAAACGGCGTTCGCCGAGCGACTTCGCAGCGCAGCCTCCATCGAAATTTATCTGACGGCGCCTGAGCCGCCGGTTTATGAGATCGCCACGGATGACCAGCCGGCGCAAGGTAGCGCTGAGGCGCCGGTGACGATAATTGAATTCACTGACTATCAGTGCTCAAGCTGCGCCAAGCTCCGGCCAGTGATGGATCGTTTGCTGGCCGAGTACAGTGGGAAGGTGCGGCTGGTGGCTCGCGAATTCCCGCTGCAAAAGCACCCCTACGCCTTCAAAGCCGCAGAGGCCGCCGAGGCGGCGCGCGAGCAGGAGAAGTACTGGGAGTACACCACAATCCTGTTTCAGAACCAGGGGGCGCTCGGCTCGGATCAGCTCAGAGAGTATGCCAGGCAGTTGCGACTCGACGTCGAGAAGTTCGATGTTGCGCTCGCCTCCGGCAAGTTTGCCCAAAAGGTGCAGCGCGATTTTCAGGATGGCTTGAGGATAGGGATTCAAGCTACTCCGACAGTCTTTATCAACGGCCGGCGCATTTCAGAAAATACCTATGAATCCCTGAAAGCAGCTATAGAAAGCGCGCTCAGGGCGCCAGCCAAGAAATAACCGCTATGGCTTGATGGCCACTTTGAGCGCTCCGTCAAGCCGTTCGCCAAAGACCCGATACCCTTCCTTGATCTCGTCGAGTGAGAAGGTGTGGGTCAGCAGCGGCGTGAAATCTACTCGCCCGCCCCTCACCACTTCCATCAGGCGTCTCATGCGCTCCTTGCCGCCGGGACAGAGCGTAGTCGTGATTCGGTAGTCGCCTATCCCTGCGGCAAAAGCGTCGTATGGAACCTGGAGCTTGCCCGAATAGACTCCGATCTCGTCGCTGTCCACACCGATGATCAGTGACGCGCCCATCAGTTTGGCTCCCGCTGTCGCACACAGGCCAATCGGCCCTTGCGCGAAGACGACCACTGAGTCCCCGATCCGTACGTTGCCCGATTCAGCCCCGCTGAAGCCGGTAGAAACTATGTCGGCCAGCAACACAATCCGCTCGTCGGTCAGCTCATCCGGTATCTTCGCCAGGTTCGCTTGCGCGTACGGCACGAGCAGATATTCCGCCTGTGCGCCGTTGATGGTGTTGCCGAATCGCCAGCCACCTATAGCTTCATAGCCCTCGCCGTGACCGCATTGGGACAGTTGCCCGGAAAGGCATGCGCGGCACTGACCACAGGGCGTGATCGCGCCGACCAGCACACGGTCACCGACCTCGAAACCCGTGACGCCCGGGCCGAGTTCTTCAATCACACCGACCGGCTCGTGCCCGATGATTAGTCCGGGCTTGACCGGATACTCCCCGCGCACAATATGAAGGTCGGTTCCGCAGATAGTGGTGAGAGTGATTCGAATTACTGCCTCGCCGACACTGGCGCGCGGGCGCGTGACTTCGTCAACTCTAATATCGTTCACTCCGTGAAAAACAAGCGCCTTCATTTTCTCCATTTAATTTCACTCCTCCATAAGAGAATGTGTTCAACTTCTCCTTTTTTACATTGCCACGATTGAGGAACCGCAACAACGGCGCCCGCCGAATTCTTTGCGGTAATCAAAGATAGAAACGGCGCCGGCTGTTTCAATTGATCTTCCCTGGCATTCAATATTCGCTGAAAGGCCGCTCAGTAAGCGTGCATGTGAAGCGTGAAAAAGATCGCTGCGCCGGCCAACAAAAGGCGAACGGGGAAGCGCAATCAATACGACCTGGCCACGATCAAGAAGTGGCTGGAAGTCTTCCTCTACCGTTTCTTCAAAACGAGCCAGTTCAAGCGCTCCTGCCTGCCCAACGGGCCGAAAGTCGTGTCCTTTCGGCAAGAAAGTGTATGACGAAAAAATAAAGCACTCCCGCTCGGAACAGTGACAGGTGCGAGGTGAGCATGGTAATAGGAGTTCCGGGAGAATTTTTGAGAAATGTTACGGTAAGCCCTATCAATGTATAGATATTCGGCCAGGTGATACTGCGTCCCGTCGTCCGGCCGCCAGAGCCGTTGTTTCAGCGGACCGATCCTTGTTTCAGCGGACCGATCCGGCAAATACGGAGTCATTGCTGTAGGGGGAGTCTTGAGGTACGAAGTTGACGTGATCTTGCTTGAGCCTTATCGTGCTGTCTACGTTGAGACACCGAAGGTCGCATGTACAAGCATGAAGACGGCTCTTGCAGAGGTCCTTGGCATCAGTCTCAGGTCAGCGAGCGGCGACCCTCATCGCGTCGAATGGCCGACGGCAGAGAGGTCCTCAAGTCGCTCAGGGCGGCTCTTTCCAGGCCTATTTTCGTTTGCGTTCGTTCGCAATCCTTGGGATCGGCTCGTGTCCTGCTATCGCGACAAGATTCGAGGTGAGGTTGAGGGGTACACGTATTTTACGATTCGACCCGGCGTGGCGAACTGCCTAGCTCGGTTTGACGCCTTCATTCCAGGCATGTCGTTCGCTGACTTCGTCGTGGCGGTGGCGTCGATACGCGATGAGGATGCGGACGGACACTTCCGATCGCAGCACACTTTCGTCACGGATGAGGAGGGTAAAATCGGCGTCGATTTTATTGGCCGTTTTGAGCGGTTGGCCGAGGACTTCCGATTTGTCCAGGAGAGAATCGGGCTTCCGCGCAACGAACTCCCTTGGCTTCAAAAGGCACGCGCCGCAGCGAGGTATACCGACTTTTATAGCAACGAGACCCGGCAAATCGCCGGTGAGAGATTTCGGCAAGACATCGAAATGTTCGGATATGAGTTCGGGGCGGCCTGAGACAATGCGAGTCTAGGCGCCGTGCCGTAGAAACGGCTCTTAGGGTAACATTTCTCAAAAATTCTCCCGGACCCCCTAATGGTACGGCTGAAATGGTGGCTGTAAAACTATCTTACTCGGAGAGAGCAACCGCTGATGGCCAAAGGCCCTGAGATTCCCAAAACCGATTCGGCCGAAATCGAGATTCTGATCGAACGTCTCAAACAGAACAAATTAGAGCAACGTGATGTCGAGCTGATCGACCGAAGTATCAGGTTTGGGCAAAATGACCTCGGTCGGCAATTTGAAGAAGGCGGTCTGCGGCTTTTTCAGAGAGGTCTTTTTCAGAGAGGTCTTTTGTCGCGCTGGTTTGGGGACCGGCTTTTTTAATCGCTGCGGATCAAGCTTCAAGACTCGCCCCACGAGCGCTGGCGAATATCGCTGACTCATTTCTAGAGCGGCGTGGCGGAGATCCTCCGGAATCGGTTGGCGGATATATGGGCGGATTGAGCGCCAGTGGTCGAACTGAGCTTTGAGCTCAAGCAGGTCAGCAGGCAGGGGTGAATTCATCAATGGTCCTCCGGAACAAATGGAATTGAATTGCGGAGGTGAGAGTAAGAGCAGCGGCTAAGCCAAGTCACGCCTGGTTACCGAAATAGCGTGTGCGAGATTCCCAAACAGAGAGCAGTCTGGATGCCGAAATGCCGAGTCAAGCTTCCTCACAGCGGGGACACCGAAAGTCGGCTCCGGCGGCTCGCTATCGCCGCGCGGAGATTGGCGCGCGCCGAGTGATTCCGAGGCCGTCGTCTGGTTGGATGAGTTGCGGCGCAACGTGCCGGATTTATAGGGGTACTTTCGCCCGCCCGTGACCGGCGATCGAGGTGAGTCGGCGGCGCGCGAGCCTGATCAGCTCATCGTGACTGCACGGCATCGCGCGATATTTCGGCAACACGCCTGTCAGAGGGGCGGCCGCGATCCTGCTCTGTTCCACCAACACGGGAATCTCCGCATGCTCCTTGCTCGCGCGAAGATTTCCGAGCAACGGCTCCAGAAGCGCCGGGCCGACATCAACCACCGCCAGGTCGTGCCTGTCGCCGCTGACATATCCCCACTCTTCGGGAAACACGGCGCTGGCTATCTCGACCTCCTGCGCATCGAAGCCAATTTGCAAATGTGGGATACGCTCCGCCGAGTCGCTGACGATTAAAATGCGTGGACGGCTCACGGCTTCCGGCTGACGACCTTGTCGCTTCAACTTGAGGGCCTGATCGAGCGCGAAGCGCAGTTCCTCCAGGTTGATCGGCTTGCCGATGAAATCGTCGGCGCCGCCTCGCAGAGCCGCGACCGCGTTTTCGAACAGCGTCTCCGCCGTGATCATAATCACGGCCGCTCGCGGGCTGCGGCGCTTGATCTCGCGCAGCAGGTCGAGGCCGGAGCTGTCGGGCAGATTGATGTCGAGCAACACCGCAGCGGGCCGCTCTGTAACAAGGGCGGCCAGCGTCGCGGCTCCCGTCTCGGCTTCGACCGTCTCGTAATCCCAGCCGCGCAGAGCCTCGGCAAGCACCCACCGAATCGTCGGCTCGTCGTCTACGATTAACACTTTGTTCCAGGACTGATTACTCATATTTGATTACGTGTTGTTTCATCACTCTCTCCAACAGACAAATGGCAATAACCGTGCCGACCGAATTTCTCGCAATAATGAAGGCCGAAAGCGCAATCAGACGTTTCGATTGGCCTGATGCTGCGTGTTTTTGCGCAGTAAGGTGGGTAACTTTCCGCAGGAGGGCGTGGTTCATTTAGAACGACGAGGAGAACGCGAATACACCGAACGTTTCTATCTACCGGCGGCTGAGCGACAAGGGCGGTTGACGGCCGATGGGATGGCGCGCGCCAGGTCGCTGGCCGCCTGGAAAGATCGCGTGCTGGATCAGTGGTCAAGGGTACGGAGCGAATCGGTCACGGCAGGCTCGCTGTAGCCATTTTCCGCAAAAAGGGCGCTTTTACTTCAGCCAAACACGCTGTTTTCGAATGGCACATCCATTGCTTTTATTCATCCTCTTCTATTCAAGTCGCGCGGCGACAAAGGCGCGAAAATACGAATTTATGAACCCCTGGAGGAACAATGGGTGAGCATAATGTCTCTACCGAACACGACTCGCGTCAGGCCCAGGCTTTTATGAGGTCTCTGCTCACCGACGTGTCCGCGCTTGAACGGATGATCGAAGCGGGCAAGATCGAGAGCGGCGTGCGGCGTATTGGCGCTGAGCAGGAAATGTTTCTCATCGACCGCGCGATGCGGCCTGCGCCGGTGGCGATGGAAGTTCTGAAGAACGCTAATGATCATCGGTTAACGACGGAGATAGGCAAATTCAATCTCGAAGCCAATCTGTCGCCGCGCCCGCTCTCCGGTCTCGGTTTGCGCGAAATGGAGTGCGAGCTTTCGGAGTTGATCGCGGTCGCCCGCCGCGCCGCTCGAGGCTGTGACGCGGATGTATTGCTCACGGGGATACTGCCGACGATTCGGCAATCCGACCTGACGCTCGACAATCTGGCGCCGATCCCGCGTTACCACGAACTGAATCGCGCGATGAGTCAATTGCGCGGCGGCGCTTTCAACATTCACATCAAGGTGCTTGACGAGCTTCATGCCACGCACGACAACGTGATGTTTGAAGCCTGCTGCAGCAGCTTCCAGGTTCACTTGCAGGTCGGATCGGAGGAGTTCGCCCGCCTCTATAACCTGGCGCAGGCGATCTCCGCGCCGCTGCTGGCGGTCGCCGCGAATTCGCCGCTGCTCATCGGCCATCGCCTGTGGAGCGAAACCCGTGTCGCGCTGTTCCAGCACTCGACCGATGAACGTTCGAGCGCGCGGCAGGCTCGAAGCCATCCGCCCCGCGTGAGTTTCGGCGAAGGCTGGATCACTGATTCGGTTGTCGAAATCTTCCGCGAAGAGATCGCGCGGTTCCGCGTCATCCTGACCAAACAGATTGAAGATGATCCATTCGAATCGCTCGCCCGCGGCGAGCCACCGAGACTCGCCGCGCTGCGCCTGCACAACGGCACAGTTTGGCGGTGGAACCGCCCTTGTTACGGAGTCAATGACAGCATTGCACATTTGAGGATCGAACATCGTTCGATGCCTTCGGGGCCTTCGATAATTGATGAGATGGCGAACGCCGCGTTCTTTTACGGCCTGATGACGGCGCTCCCCGGCGAATGCGGCGAGATCGAAAAACTGATGACGTTCGACGACGCGAAGAACAATTTCTTCGCCGCGGCGCGTCACAGTTTGAAAGCGCAATTGACCTGGGTCGACGGGCGCGATTACTCCGCCTCGATGTTGATACTCGACCGTCTGCTGCCGGCGGCGCGCGAAGGATTAAAGCAAGCCGGCGTTGACGCGGAAGATCGTGACCGCTACCTGGACGTGATCGAAGAGCGAGTCGAGCGCGATCAAACCGGCGCGCAGTGGTCGTTGCGCTCTCTTGCGGCGATGGATGGGCGCGGCGCGCGCGAGACTCGACATCGCGCATTGACCGAAGCGATGCTGGAACAACAGCAGAGCGGGGAGCCGGTTAGCCGCTGGGCGCTCGCGAGATCGCGTGGGGCAGGGGATTGGATCCGCGGTTTTCAGACCGTAGCTCAACTGATGTCAACCGACCTATTCACGGCGCATCCGGACGATCTGGTTGATCTGGCCGCGAGCCTGATGGAGTGGAGACACATCCGCCACGTGCCTGTGGAAGACGATGAGGGCCGGCTGGTCGGGCTGATCTCGCACCGCGACCTTCTGCGATTGCTCGCGCAAGGTCTGCTGAGCCGCAGCGCGAAAGAAGTCACCGTCAAGGAAATTATGATCCGCGACCTGATGACCGTCGCGCCCGGAACCTCCGCGCTCGAAGCGATGGCGATCATGCGCCGGCGCAAAGTCGGCTGCCTGCCGGTGGTAGAAAACGACCGGCTGGTTGGCATCGTCACCGCATACGATTTTCTGTCGCTTGCGGCGGAGATCATTGAGGAACAATTGGGGGGATTGACTGTGAGTAATGTTGAAAACGAACCGACAACTTATTGACATTCAGCTTGGGCGCTTAACGCCTATGCCAGAATCGCCGCGTAGCGGCAGGATGAATTTAGGCCGGCGTTGATGGTCTTTGAAAATTACTGGTACTAACGGATTTTGTGGTTTGTGGCCGTTGCCCGGTCCTGGAAAGAATTTTAGCCACGAATGAACACGAATATTCACGAATAGAAGCGAGAAAATGGCAGCCAAACAATTTATCAGACCGGAAATAATATTCGTGTTCATTCGTGTTCATTCGTGGCTAAAAACATTTCGCCCCTCCGGGAGTCGCGCCACAAAATCCGTTGGTATCAGGAAAATTAAACGCAACCACGTAGGGGCGGGTTTTCCCCGCCCTATCGCCTCGATCACGGACCCGGGCGGGGAAAACCCGCCCCTACGTTGGATTGCGTGGTTGCGTTTAATTTTCAAAGACCATCAACGCCAGCGCCGCCATCCATCACACATTGCGTCACGTTTGGAGAAAACCTGGACAGTGTAAATTCGGCGCGGCGGCGACAAACGCTCGCGTCAATGGTTGCCGGACGCGCTCATTTCCGCAAGGCCGCTCTCTATCGAATCACACTGGTCGGCGCCGAAATCCGCACGCTCAACGCGCACCGACTGGACCGGTGAGGTCACAGTGCGCTGACCGTTCGAGTAAATCTCCATCCGAAGTCCGACGCCGAGCCAGCCTGCCTTGAGCATGCAGCCACCGAAGGTCGAGCCGCTCACGGTCGCCTCCACAGGCTCAATGAAACATTCCCCGCCTCGCAACAGCGCGCGCCCAGATTTGGGGTCAAGCAGGAAGATTGCATAGTCGCTGTTGCGCGTCCGCACATGGATCGTATCGCAGGCTTCCAGTGTCGTCAGCGACACGCCTTCAAACAACGGGCTGATCTCAATGACTCCATCTAAATCGCAATATCGCGGTATGGTGTACATGTTTTTCTCGACGCTTGGCCGCTCACGCGAACAACAAGCATTCGTCCTTTCAATACTGTCGAGAAGCAATAAATGTGCCCGTCCTAAGCGCTTGATTTCTGGCGTGTGAAGATCGGCGGTTAGGTCAAATTCCCCACCTGCTGAGGAATATCACTCAGCTTGGTCCGCGGATCAATCCACGGTCGATTGAACGAAACCTTGAAAATGCCTGGACTTTGATGCGGCGCGCCAGCCGCCTCTTCAGCGGCACATCTGTTGCCGTCAGTTTGTGTGGACCGGGTCGAGCGTTAGAGGAGAGGAGGTGAGTTAGTAATGAACCGGCCTATGCGCTTAGTTAGCAAATCGGAGACAACCGAAATCTGTTCAGAGATTGGTTTGCACAAAAGGTGCTTCCTTTGCGATCTTTCCGGAGATTCCCTGCGTGACTTCGACGCGATATCTCTCGCCGGCTTCTACCCCCGGGGCGCAAAGTTATTTGTCGAAGGGCAGCGTCCCAAAGGAGTGTTTATTCTTTGCAGCGGCCGCGCGAAGCTATGCATCGGTTCGAGCAATGGCAAATCACTTATGCGCATCGCCGAACAGGGAGAGATTTTAGGATTGAGCGCGACTTTATCTGGACATCCCTACGAAGATTCAGCTGAGATGCTCGAATCAGGGCAGGTCAATTTCATCCGGCGGGATCATTTCCTGAACTTGTTGAACAACCAGGCCGAAGCGAGTTTGCGCGTGGCTCTACATCTCAGTCACGTTTACGCGGCTCTCCACGAACAAATGCGCGCGTTAGCCCTGTCGGATTCCGTCGCCGAAAAGTTGGCCAAGCTGTTACTGAGTTGGCTCAAGAAAACCGGGAGACAGACGGAGCATGGCGTTCATCTGAAGCTTTCACTGACGCACGGAGAGATCGCGCAGATGATCGGCGTGTCGCGTGAGACGGTCACACGGCTGCTGGGCGAGTTTCGGAACAAGGGACTGATTCAGCTCAAAGGGTCAGACCTGGTGATTAAGAACAAAGCGGCGCTTGAGAACATGGTCTGCTCTTAGCGCCGTTGGTGGGAATGAAGTTCCGAAGCTCTTTTGCGCCGGCTCCTGAAATGTGGCGGTCGCGCTCATTTCAAGCTATTGAGATAAGCGACAATCGCCCTGATCTCTTCGTCTTTGATAGTCAATGGCGTCATCCCTCCGTCTTTCATTTTGTCAGTAGGGTTTCGCAATAGGCCCGCCAGTTGTTCAGGCGACATTTTCGCCCCGACGCCGATGAGCTTAGACCCGGCAGCTGTGCCCTCGCCGCCTTCGCCGTGACAGGCGCTACAGGATTGCGCTTCAAAGAGAGCTTTACCTTCCGTTACGAGCGGGTCGGCAGGTGCGGCGGCGGGTGATGCCCCCATCAGTTCTGGCTCGAAGGGCGCGCGCATGAACTGCTCGGTCTCTTCGCGTTGTTTTGCGAGCTGTTTGACCAAGCCCGGATCCCCGTGATCGTCGCGGTAGCTGAGCGCGCCCAGCGCCA
>WNGE01002825.1_pt1 | contig 20907 bp, 25 predicted proteins | sample 5400651 | NCBI WGS metagenome assembly WNGE01 (sample SAMN13153370, study PRJNA577476) | soil metagenome | isolation source: 60 cm soil or saprolite under grassland replicate 2 | place: USA:California | collected 2016-06-15 | reverse complement strand
TCCCGCGTCTATCACCTGGACCGTGGGTACGAGCGGCTCGAGGTGAGGCTGCAATCCCTTGGCGCCTCGATCAGGAGGCTGCGATGACCGCGGCCCTCACGCTCGCCCTGCCCAAAGGGCGGCTCCTCGATCCGGCCCTGGCCCTCCTCGGCGGCATGGGCGTCAAGGGGCTGGGCGCGGACTCGCGGCGCCTGCTCCTCGCCGACGAAGCGATGGGCCTCCGGTTCATCTTCCTCAAACCGGCCGACGTTCCCACGTACGTGGAGTACGGCGCGGCCGACCTCGGCATCGTGGGCAAGGACATCCTGCTCGAGCAAGAGCGCGACGTGTACGAGCCGGTGGACCTCGGCTTCGGCTTCTGCCGTCTGGTGGTGGCCGAGCCCAAGGAGCTGTGGGAGCGCGACGACCCGGCCAAGTGGTCGTGGGTGCGCGTGGCCACCAAGTATCCGACCCTGACGGAGCGCTACTTCTCCGCGCGCGGCATCCAGGTCGAGATCGTCCGTCTGGACGGCTCCATCGAGCTGGCCCCGCTGGTCGGGCTGGCCGAGCGCATCGTGGACCTGGTGCAGTCGGGGGAGACGCTGCGCGCCAACGGCCTCGTCGAGGTCGCCGAGATCCTGACCTCGACGGCGCGCCTGATCGTCAATCGCGCCTCCCTCAAGACCGCGCACGCACGGGTCAACGCGTTGATCCACGCGATGCGCCAGGAGGTGTCTCCGGCGCCTCCGAGGGCGACATGATCCGCCGTCTCGACGCGCGTTCGCTGGGCGTGGCGGGGGTGATCCGCGCCCTGGAGCGGTCGCCGTCGACCGTGGATCCCGGGATCCGGCGTCGGGTCGCCGAGATCCTGGCCGCCGTCCGTGACAAGGGCGACGCCGCCCTGCTGGAATTCACCGAGCGCTTCGACGGGGTCTCGCTGACGGCGGAGGAACTGGCGGTAAGCCCCGCCGAGTACGAGGCGGCCGAGGGCCGGCTAGGAGAAGCGACCGTGCGTTCCCTGCGCTATGCGGCCGAGCGCATCGAGGGCTTCCACTGCGCCTGTGCCCCGCGATCCTGGAGCATGCGGGATGCCAATGGCTCGCGCCTCGGTCAGGAGGTGCGGCCGCTCGGGCGCGTGGCGGTGTACGTCCCGGGGGGGCGCGCGGCGTACCCGTCCACGGTGCTGATGACGGTGGTGCCCGCGCGCGTGGCCGGCGTCAGGGACATCGTCCTGGCATCGCCTCCGGCGCGGGACAAGTCGCTCGACCCGGCCGTGCTGGTGGCCGCGCGCATTGCCGGCGTCACCGAGGCGTACCGGGTGGGGGGCGCCCAGGCCATCGCCGCCCTGGCCTTCGGCACCGAGACCATCCGGCGGGTGGACAAGATCGTGGGGCCGGGGAACATCTACGTGGCCCTCGCCAAGAGTCAGGTGTTCGGCGAGGTCGGCATCGACATGGTCGCCGGTCCCAGCGAGGTGGTGGTCGTCGCCGACGAGAGCGCCGATCCGGCGTTCGTGGCGGCCGACCTGCTGGCGCAGGCCGAGCACGACCCCATGGCCCGGGCCGTGCTCCTGACGCCCTCGGCGCGGCTCATCGACGAGGTGGCCGCCGAGGCCCTACGCCAGCTCGCCCGGCTTCCGCGGCGGGAGATCGCCCGGAGCGCGCTCGAGGCCGGCGGCGCCCTGGTGCTGACGTCGAGCCTCGACGAGGCCATCCTGGTGGCCAATGGGCTGGCGCCCGAGCATCTCGAGCTCCTCGTGACCGATCCGGGCGCGTTGCTGCCGCGGGTCCAGAGCGCCGGCGCCGTCTTCCTCGGGCGGTTCACGCCGGAGGTCGTGGGGGACTATGTGGCCGGGCCGAACCACGTGCTCCCGACGGCCGGGACGGCGAGGTTCGCGTCCGCGCTCTGCACGGACGACTTCGTCAAGCGCCTCAGCGTGATCGAGTACTCGGCCGAGGGGCTCCGGGAGGCCGGACCTCATGTGGCCGAGCTGTCCCGCGTCGAGGGGCTCGACGGCCACGGCACGGCGGCCACCGTCCGTCTCACCGGAGCGGGAGGAACGGCATGAAGCCAGCGCGTCGAACCACGGCGACGGAGATACCGCGCCAGGCCCGGATCGAGCGGAACACCAAGGAGACGCGGATCGTGCTCCAACTCAACCTGGACGGCGCCGGCGCGTCCAAGGTCGAGACCGGGATCCCCTTCTTCACCCACATGCTCGAGGCCTGGGCCAAGCACGGCCTCATGGACTTGAGCGTCGACGCCAAGGGCGACCTGGAGGTGGACCTGCACCACACCGTGGAGGACGTGGGCATCTGCCTCGGGAAGGCCTTCAAGGAGGCGCTCGGGGACAAGAAGGGGATCGTCCGCTACGGCGCCTCGTTCCTCCCCATGGACGAAGCGCTGTTGCACGCGGCCGTGGACATCTCGGGCCGGCCGTACCTCGTCTTCAACGTGCCGCTGCAGCGGACCCGGATCGCCAACTTCGATCTGGATCTCCTCAAGGACTTCTTCCGCGCCTTCGCGTTCAGCGCGGAGATCACGCTTCATGTCACCATGCATTACGGGGAGAACCTGCACCACATCGCCGAAGCCGTGTTCAAGGCGGTGGGACGCGCCCTCGCCGAGGCGGCGCGGTTCAACCCGCGCGTGGCCGACGTGCCGTCGACGAAGGGCACGCTGTAGTGACCAAGGGCACGCTGTAGCCAGGATCATTCGTATGATCGCCGTCGTCGACTACGGCCGGGGCAATCTGGGCAGCGTGGAGAAGGCCCTCGATGGTCTCGGCATGCGCGCCGTCGTCACCCAGGACCCGCTGGCGGTCGGCGACGCGGAGGCGGTGGTGCTGCCCGGCGACGGCGCGTTCCACGACGCCATGGCGACCCTCCAGGCCCTCGGGCTGCTGGAGCCCATCCGCGGCTGCCTGGACGACGGGCGCCCCTTCCTCGGGATCTGCCTCGGCTACCAGCTCCTCTTCACCGAGAGCGAGGAGTTCGGACAGGGCAAGGGGCTCGATGTGATCCCGGGCGCGGTGCGCCGCTTCCCGCCTGGGCTCAAGGTCCCGCACATGGGGTGGAACGAGGTGGAGCATCGGGGCGACCTGTGTCTCTTCGACGGGATCCCGACGGGCGCCCACTTCTACTTCGTGCACTCGTACTACCCGGAGACCACGGACTCGTCGCTGGGCAAGGCCACGTGCACGTACGGCGTGACCTTCCCGGCGGCCGTGGAGCGGGGAGCACTGTTCGCGACGCAGTTCCATCCCGAGAAGAGCCAGCGGTGGGGCCGGCGGCTGCTCGAGAACTTCGCCGCCTACGTGAGAGATCGACGGCGGTAGGGCGGCGTTCGACGACGCCATGGGTTTTGAGATCGTTCCGGCCGTGGACGTCAAGCGCGGGCGCTGCGTCCGCCTCCTCCAGGGGCGCGCCGAGGCCGAAACGGTGTTTGCCGATGATCCGGTGGCCATGGCCGGCAGGTGGCAGGCGGTCGGGGCCTCGCGCCTGCACGTCGTGGACCTGGACGGGGCGTTCGAGGGCAGGCCCGCCCAGACCGCCATCGTCCGCGCGATCATCCGGGCGCTCACGATCCCCGTCCAGGTGGGTGGCGGGCTCCGCGAGCTCGCGGACGTGGAGGCGGTGCTGGAGGCGGGGGCGCGCTGGGCCATCGTCGGGACCCGCGCCGCGCTCGAGCCCGCGTTCCTCGGTGAGGTGTGTGATCGGTTCGCGGACCGTATCATCGTCGGCGTCGACGCCTGCGACGGCCGCGTGGCCGTCGATGGCTGGACGCGTGTCCTCGATGTCGATGCCCTCGCGCTGGCCCGGGAGGCGGCCGGCGCTGGCGCCGCGGCGATCATCTACACGGACATCGCCCGCGACGGCACCCAGGAAGGACCGAACCTCTGGAGCACCGCGGCAGTGGCCCGCGCGGCAGGGGTCCCGGTCTTCGCGTCAGGCGGCGTGGGCTCGGTCGACGACATCCGACAGCTGGCCATGGTGCCGGGCGTGGCCGGCGTCATCGTCGGCCGCGCTCTCTACAGCGGCGCGGTGGACCTGCGGCGCGCGCTCGCCGAGGTGGGCTGATTCGCATGCTGTGCAAGCGGCTCATCCCCTGTCTCGACGTCAGGGATGGACGCGTGGTCAAGGGCGTCCGGTTCGTGAACCTCCGCGACGCGGGCGATCCGGTGGCGGCCGCGCAGGCGTACGACGCCCAGGGGGCCGACGAGCTGGTCTTCCTGGACATCACGGCGTCGCATGAAGGCCGGGCCATCATGCTGGACGTGGTGCGGCGCACCGCCGAGGGCATCTACATGCCGCTGACCGTGGGCGGCGGACTCCGCACGCTCGAGGACGTCCGCACGCTCCTGCGCGCTGGCGCCGACAAGGTCTCGCTGAACACCGCGGCCCTCGAGCGTCCCGAGCTGGTCGGCGAGGCGGCGCGCGCCTTCGGCAGCCAGTGCATCGTGGTGGCCATCGACGCCAAGCGCGAGGGGCCCGCGGACAACGGAAGGCGGTGGGGCGTCTACACCCACGGGGGGCGCCGGCCCGCGGGTCGCGACGCGCTCGAGTGGGCCCGGCTGGTCGAGGAGCTGGGGGCGGGCGAGATCCTGCTGACCAGCATGGACCGCGACGGCACGGGAGGCGGCTATGACCTCGAGCTCACCCGGGCGGTGTCCGAGGCCGTGTCGGTGCCGGTGATCGCCTCGGGCGGCGCGGGGACGCTCGAGCACCTCCGCGAGGGGGTCACGGAAGGCAAGGCGGACGCGGCGCTGGTGGCGTCCCTCTTTCACTTCGGCCGCCACACCATCGCCGAGGCCAAGGCCTACCTGCGGCAGTGCGGGGTACCCGTGAGGCTCGAGCCGTGAGCCCGACCGACGAGCTCCGCTGGGACGAGCGCGGTCTGATCCCCGCCGTCGTCCAGGAGACGGAGACCGGGGAAGTCCTGATGGTCGCCTGGATGGACCGGCACGCCCTCGAGGCCACCACGAGGACCGGCCTGAGCCACTTCTGGTCGCGGTCGCGCCAGTCGCCGTGGCGGAAGGGCGAGACCTCGGGCCATGCCCAGCACGTGGACGGCATCTACGCCGATTGCGATCGGGACACGCTGCTCCTCCAGGTCCACCAGGAGGGCGTGGCCTGTCACACGGGGGCGCGCACGTGCTTCTTCACGCGGCTCTCGGAGACGGGCGCCGACTCCCCGCGCGCGGGCGGCGCGGGTCCCGCTCTGCTCGAGGTGGTGGAGCGCGTGCTGCAATCGCGCAAGGCTGGGCATCCGCCGGACTCCTACGTGGCGGGCCTCTTCGACAAGGGCGAGTCGCAGATCTGCCGCAAGATCGGGGAGGAGGCCATCGAGGTGGTGACGGCGGCCCTGGGGGGCGAGGGGGATGAGCGGCTCGTCTCCGAGGTCGCCGACCTCTGGTTCCACAGCATGGTGCTGCTGGCCGGGCGCGGCATCCCGCTGCGGCGCGTGTTCGCCGAGCTCGACCGGCGGCATGCCGAGCGGCGGAGCGCCGGGTGATGGGCCAACCGTGCGTGAGCCGGGTGACGCAGGCCCTGGGTCTCGGACTCCTCCTGGCCGGCTGCAGCGCGAGCCGCATCGAGAACGGGACGTTCTACTCGGCGAAGGGCTACCAGGTCGGGCTGCCGCGGGACGGCTGGCGGGCCGAGCCGGGCGCGAGGGTCGACCTCGAGCTCGCCCGCACGGCCCCGCCTGGCGGCATGCTCGTCGACGCGACCTGCGGGGGGGCCGCGCTCGAGCGGCCGCTCGCCGTGCTGGCGCGCCACCTGACCTTCGGCCTCACGAACCGGCTCACGGTGGAGAGCGACACCTGGACGGTGGGAGGGCGCCCCGCCGCCCACGGCGTGATCCGGGGCCGACGCGACGGCGTGGAGGTGGCGGTGGAGGCGGTCGTGCTCAAGGGCGAGCGGTGCGTCCACGACTTCCTCTACGTGGCGCCGGTCGACGGGTTCGAGGCCGGGCGGAGCGACTTCCGGGTCTTCGTCGAGAGCTTCGCGGGAGACCCGTGATGACGCTGGTGGAGTACGTGAAGATCCAGGGCCGCGACGCCGCCATCTGGTACGGGGGGCTGGGGCTGCTCGCCGCGCGCGTCGCGCGCAACCTCGCGCTGCCGCCGGCCTATCTGTGGCTCGTCGCGCGCGAGATCGACGTCATCGGCGTGCGCTCCCTGGTCGTGGCGCTCACCGCCGCCCTCTTCACCGGCATGGTGCTGGCGCTGCAGAGCGCCGTCAACATGGCCCGGTTCGGGGCCGAGAACTACGTGGGCCCGGTCGTGGCCCTGTCGATCCTGAGAGAGCTGGGACCGGTGCTCACGGCCATCCTCGTGGGAGGCAAGGTCGCCTCGGGCATCACCGCCGAGCTCGGCTCCATGAAGGTGACCGAGCAGATCGACGCCCTGCGCGCGCTCGGGGTCAACTACATCAAGCGGCTCATCGTCCCCCGGCTCCTGGCGGCGCTGCTCGTCTTCCCGGTCGTCACCGTCCTCGCCGACGGCATCGGCCTCGTCGGCGGGATGCTGATCTCGGTGTTCGACCGGAACGTCGACGCGTACCTGTACTGGAACACCATCTCGTACTGGGTCGTGCTGAAGGACTTCCTGACCGGCGTCGGCAAGAGCGTGGTGTTCGGCGCCATCGTCACGCTGATCGGCTGCTACAACGGGCTCGCCACCGAGGGAGGAACGGAGGGGCTGGGACGGTCGACGACGGCCACGGTGGTCCAGGTGGCCATGGGCGTCATCATCTCCGACTTCTTCCTGACCAAGCTCTTCCTGTTCCTGTTCTGGTGAACCGGCCATGCTGGCGCCGCCCCTCGTCGAGCTGCGGGACGTCTGGAAGTCCTTCGAGGCCAACCATGTGCTGCGGGGCATCAGCCTCGAGCTCCACCGTGGCACCACGCTGGCGGTGATGGGCGGTAGCGGGGCGGGCAAGACCGTGCTCCTGAGGATCATCGCCGGCCTCGTCCGACCCGATTCGGGCGAGGTTTCCCTCTTCGGGACCCGGATCGATCGCATGCGCGAGGAAGCCATGCTCGCCCTGCGCCGGCGCACCGGGTTCGTCTTCCAGGGGGCCGCGCTCTTCGACTCGCTGTCCGTCTTCGAGAACGTCGCGTTTCCGCTCCGCGAGCACACCACCCTGTCGCTCGGCGAGATCACCGACCGCGTCCACCGCTTCCTCGCGCTGGTCGGGCTGCCCGATACCGACGGCCTGTTGCCGGCGGAGCTCTCCGGCGGCATGCGCAAGCGCGTGGGCATCGCGCGAGCGCTGGTCATGGAGCCGGAGGTGGTCTTCTTCGACGAGCCCACCGCCGGGCTCGATCCGACCAACGCGCGGCTCGTCGCCGAGCTGATCGCGGAGTTGCGGACGGGGGTCTGCGACACGGCGATTGTCGTCACCCACGACATCGAGTTCGCCGACATGGTGGCGGACCGGATGGCCATCCTCTACCACGGACGCTTCGCCGGCCTGGGCCCGCCGGCCGAGATCCACCGATCGGCGAATCCGGACGTCCGCCGCTTCCTGGCCGGCGAGCTTCGGGGAACCTAGGATCACTGTAGGCATGCCAGACGGCCGTCAGTTCTCGCTGCAGATCCGGATCGGCAGCTTCATCCTGGCCGGCCTCGGGGTCTTTCTCGCGATCATCTACTTGCTGGGTGCCCAGGCCCGCTACTTCGAGCGCAAGTACGAGCTGATCGCGGAGTTCACCGAGGTGGGCGGGCTCATCGAGGGGGCGACGGTCCGGCTGGCCGGCGTCCAGATCGGGCGGGTCACGGGCGTCAGCCTGCCTCCCCAGCCCGGGGGCAAGGTCCGCGTGACGCTGACCATCGCGCAGCGGTTCGCCGACCGTATCCGCCGGAACTCCGAGGCCCGGATCGTGACCCAGGGCCTGCTCGGCGACAAGCTGGTGGAGCTCACCATCGGAAGCGTCGACTCGCCGCCGCTCAGGCCGGGCGAGCACCTGACGGCGCACGAGCCCCTCGAGACGGGTCGGGTCCTCGCCGAGGCCGGCGAGGCGCTCGCCAGCGTCAAGCGGCTCGCCACCGCCCTGAACGTCGCCGTGGAGCGGGTCGACCGGAACGGGACCCTGGACCAGATCAACAAGCTGGCGGGGGCGCTGAACGCGGCGGTGGAGAAGGTGGAGCGGGCCGGGACCCTCGACGACTTGGGCGCCACCGCGAAGTCGGCGCGCCGGATCACCGCGCAGGTGGAGAAAGGTCACGGACTGCTCCATGCGCTGGTCTACGAAGAGCCGGAGGCGCTGCGTCGGCTGAACACACTCCTGAGCTCGACTCAAGATCTCCTGTCGAGGGCCCAGTCGGGCGACAGCGCGGTGTCCGCTCTCCTGTCCCCGGAGAGCGGCAAGGCGGCGCGCTCTCTGCTGGCCGCGATGGAGGCCCTCGGGCGCGGAGCCGAGAAGGCGGGGACCGGGGAGGGAGTTCTCTCGGCCCTGCTCTTCGACCCCGAGTACCGCGTGGTCGCCGAGGACCTGCGGACGGTCGCGCGGAACTTCCGGGATGTCTCCGAGAAGCTGGCCAACGGTCAGGGTCTCCTGGGCGAGCTGGTGTATGGTGGCGGGGAGACGCCCCTCGGCCAGGCGACGACCGACTTCCGCGCGGCCATGGCCAATCTGCGCGCGCTCAGCGATCGTCTCAAGACCGGAGACGGAACCTTGGGCGCGCTCATCGACGATCCCACGGTCTACGAGAACCTCGTGCAGTTCCTTGACGGCGCGCAGCGGAGCTTCCTCCTGCGCGCCCTGATGCGGTCGACTCTCGGCGGCGGCCCGGGCCGTCCGGGGAGCGGCGCCGCCACGAAATGATGGGGCGGGTAGGAGCCTGTTGGAGGAACGCGACGTGATCCTCCGAGTGTCCTGATGGCGCGAGAGCGGTCCGTGTATCGGTGCCAGGAATGCGGTCTGGGGGCCGCCAAGCCCGGAACCTGTCCCGACTGCGCCCGACTCGGCACCTACGTTCAGCTGGTGGAGGAGCGTGTGGCACCCTCTCGCGCGGGCGGGCGTCCGGCGGTCGCTGCGGCGGGGCGGCCGCTGCCGTTCGGCCAGATCGGCGTCGAGGGCGGGGAGCGGACGGCGACGGGGATCGGCGAGCTGGACCGGGTGCTCGGCGGCGGTGTGGTCAAGGGGTCCCTCGTGCTGATCGGCGGCGACCCGGGGATCGGCAAGTCCACCCTGCTGCTCCAGTCGAGCCGCGCCCTCGCCGAGAAGACGGGGCCCGTGCTCTACGTCTCCGGCGAGGAATCGGCGGGACAGGTCAAGCTCCGCGCCGAGCGGCTCGGGATCGCGCCCCCCGACCTCTACTTCGTCGCCGAGAACGACCTCCAGTTGATCGAGAGCCACGTGGCCGAGCTTCACCCCCGCGTACTCGTGGTCGATTCCATCCAGGCGGTCTTCCTCCCCGGCCTGGAATCGGCGCCCGGCAGTGTCAGCCAGGTCAGAGAGTGCGGGGCGCGACTGATGATGCTCGCCAAGGGAGCCGGCATCGCCACCTTCCTGGTGGGCCACGTGACCAAGGAGGGGGCGTTGGCCGGGCCGAGGGTCCTCGAACACCTGGTGGATACCGTGCTCTACTTCGAGGGCGAGCGTCACCACGCCTACCGGCTGCTCCGCGCCGTCAAGAACCGCTTCGGCTCGACCAACGAGATCGGCGTCTTCGAGATGGGGGAGACGGGTCTGGCCGAGGTGAAGAACCCGTCGGGCTTCTTCCTCTCGGAGCGCCCCCGGGGCGCGGCCGGGTCGGTGGTCGTTTCGAGTCTGGAGGGGACGCGCCCGCTCCTGCTCGAGCTCCAGGCGCTGGTGACGCCCGCCAGCTTCGGGACGCCGCGCCGCACGGTCCTCGGGGCGGACTACAACCGGGTCTGCCTGCTCCTGGCCGTGCTCGAGAAGCGCGTGGGCTTCCCGCTTCAATCCCAGGACGCCTTCGTGAACGTGGCCGGCGGCGGCCGCGTCTCCGAGCCGGCCGCCGATCTCGGCATCGCGCTCGCCGCCGCCTCCAGCTATCTGGACCGTCCCGTGCGCGGCGACGTGGTCGTGATGGGTGAGGTGGGGCTGACGGGGGAGGTACGGGCGGTGACTGCCCTGCCGGTGCGACTCAAGGAGGCCGCCGCGCTGGGGTTCGCCGCCGCCGTGGTGCCTCAGAACAATCTGACCGGCCGTTCATCCTACCCGCTGGACGTGCAGGGGGTGGGATCGGTGGAGGAGGCCGTGAAAGTGCTACTGACTCCGTGAACGTGAGTGTGGGGGTTATCATCGTCCGGACCATCGTCCTCGCGGCGGCGACGGCAGCAGGCCTGGGACTGGGTCCCGCTCTGGGCATCACCCAGAACAAGTGGTGGCTGGGCGGCGCCGGGCTCCTGATGGGCGTCCTCGCGGTGGTCCTCGAGTGGCAGGCGCGACGGGTCCCGGTGGATCGGCTGTTCTGGGGAGCCACAGGCGGGATCCTGGGCGTATCGTTCGGGGTGGGGCTTGGCACGGCGCTGGGCGCGGTGGTGCCGGGGGCGGGCCCGCTCGGGCGCGGGCTCTTCGCTCTGCTGCTCGCCTACCTGGGCTCGATGGTGGCGCTGGCCAAGCGGGACGAGCTCCAGGACATGTCGGCCAAGCTCTTCCCCAGAACCGCCGGCGGCCACGAGGCCTACAAGGTCATGGACACCTCCGTGATCATCGACGGCCGCATCGTGGATGTCTGCGAGAGCGGGTTCCTCGAAGGCACGCTCCTGGTGCCGCAGTTCGTCCTCCGCGAGCTGCAGCAGATCGCCGACTCCTCGGACGGCCTCAAGCGGAACCGGGCCAAGCGGGGGTTCGACGTCCTGGAGCGTCTGCAGCGCACCTCCAAGGTCTCCGTGCAGATCGACGGCCGGGACTTTCCCCATGTGCGGGAGGTGGACCGCAAGCTCCTGGAGCTGGCCAAGGCCACCGGCGGCAAGGTCGTCACCAACGACTATGCCCTGAACCGGCTCGCGGGCCTGTCCGGCGTCGCCGTGCTCAACGTCAACGAGCTGGCGAATGCGCTCAGGCCGGTGGTGCTCCCGGGCGAGCCGATGCAGGTCCACGTGGTGAAAGAGGGCAAGGAGGTCGCGCAGGGCGTGGCCTATCTCGACGACGGGACCATGGTCGTCGTCGATCACGGCAAGCGCTTCATCGGCCAGACGGTGGACGTGACGGTCACGACGGTGCTGCAGACCACGGCGGGGCGCATGATCTTCGCCCGCCCCCGCGAAGAGGACAACGTGTCGCGATGACCCGGGGCGGGCGAGGCGGTGAAACCGATCGCGCGGTGGCGGTGGTCCCGGCGGGCGGGATGGGAGTGCGGATGGGACACCGCCGGCCGAAGCAGTACCTGTCGCTGGCGGGGGCCCCGCTCCTCGTCCACACGGTGCGGGGGCTTCTGGACTGCAGGGGGATGGCCGGCGTGATCCTGGCGGTCCCGGCCGACCGGGTCGCCGCCACGCGCCGCGCCCTGACTCTGCACCGCGTCGCGGGCGTCCTGGAAGTGGTCGCGGGCGGGTCTCTGCGCCAGGAGTCGGTGTGGCTCGGGCTCCAGGCGGTCCCGACCGGCGTGCGATGGATCGTGGTCCACGACGCCGTGCGGCCGTTCATCGGGCGCGACCTGGTGGAGCGTCTGCTGGCGGCGGCCCGTCGCTGGGGCGCCGCGACCTGTGGGCTCGAGGTGCGCGAGACGGTGAAGCGGGTGAAGGGAACGATGGTGGAAACCACCGTGGACCGCGACGGGCTGTGGCTGGTCCAGACGCCGCAGGCGTTCAGCCGCGACCTCCTGTGGCAGGGGCACGAGCAGGCACGGCGCGACGGATTCACGGGGACCGACGACGCCGTCCTCGTCGAGCGCGTGGGGGGGCGGGTTGCGATGGTGCCGGGGCTCCCGCAGAATATCAAGATCACGACTCCGGAAGACTTGAGGGTCGCTCGGCTCTGGCTCACGACCCGGCGGACGTCGTCGCGATCATGATGCGCGCCGGGCTCGGATTCGATCTCCACCCGCTGGTGTCCGGGCGCCCGCTCGTCCTGGGCGGGGTGACCGTGCCCGCCGGGCGGGGGCTCGGCGGGCATTCGGACGCGGACGTGCTGACCCACGCGGTCTGCGAGGCGGCCCTGGGCGCGCTCGCCCTGGGGGACCTGGGCCGGCTCTTTCCCGACACCGACCCGCGTTACGCGGGCGTGTCGAGCCTCGCCCTCTTGCACGCGGTGATGGACTTGATCGCCACCAGGGGAGCGCACCTCATCAATGTGGACGCCACCGTGATCTGCCAATCGCCGCGCCTCGGGCCCTACCTGCCCGAGATGTCCAAGCAGCTCGCGGCGACCCTCGGGGTCGACCCCGACCGCGTCAGCGTCAAGGCCAAGAGCCCCGAGCACCTGGGCCTCTTGGGCCGGGAGGAAGGCATCGCCGCCATGGCCGTCGTCACCGTCGAGGCCAACTAGAGCGATGATAAGGGCCCATCTGCGGCGTTCTATCGGAGGGGGCCTCGACGGCCCCCTCCGAAGCCTCCCCCAGGAGTCGGTTGCGCGGGCGAAGCCCGCGCTCGAACGGGAACACCTATCGCTCGGCGCTGCGATCTCGGACCGGTCACCTGCCTGCCACGTACGAGCGTTCCGCTTTCGAGCGCCGGCTTTGCCGGCGCAACGATTCCTGGGGGGAGGTTTCGGAAGGGGGGCGAAGCCCCCCTCCGAGGAGCGTTGGCGCCCTCGGCCGCACGCTCAACGTACAGGAAGTACGCCTCGCGTGCGGCTCTCGGGCGCCGCCTTGCAGCTGGACCCTTCTCATCGCTCTAGCCAAAGCGTTTCTCCGACAGGCTCCTAGGGTGATGGGCATCCGCCGAAGGCCCAGTCGAGGTTCCAGCGCGGGCTTTGCCCGCGCAACGGACGGGGGGAGGGTTTGGAAGGGGGGCGGAGCCCCCCTCCGAGTTCAGGAAGGCATCGCCGCCATGGCCGTCGTCACCGTCGAGGCCCCGCGATGAGCCTCAGGATCTTCGATTCGCTCACCAGGAAGAAGGAGGACTTCGCGCCCCTGACGCCGGGGGAGGTGCGGATCTACGTCTGCGGGGTCACCGTCTACGACCTCTGCCACATCGGTCACGCCCGCAGCGCCATCGTGTTCGACGTGATCCGCCGCTATCTCCGCTTCAAGGGCTTCCGGGTGTCGTTCGTCAGGAACTTCACCGACGTGGACGACAAGATCATCAAGCGGGCTCAGGCGGAGGGCGTCTCCGCCGGCGAGATCTCCGAGCGCTACATCGCCGAGTACTGGACGGACATGGCCTCGATCGGCGTGCTGCCGGGCGACGTGGAGCCGAAGGCCACCGAGCACATCCCCCAGATGATCGACCTCATCGAGCGGCTCATCCGCAACGGGATGGCCTACGTGGTGGACGGGGATGTGTACTTCGAGGTCCGGCGGTTTCCCGCGTACGGCCGCCTCTCCGGGAAGAACCTGGAGGAGCTTCAGGCCGGCGCCCGCGTGGAGGTGGACGAGCGGAAGCGCGACCCGCTGGACTTCGCGCTCTGGAAGGCCTCCAAGCCCGGCGAGCCCGCGTGGCCGAGTCCGTGGGGGCCCGGTCGGCCGGGGTGGCATATCGAGTGTTCGGCGATGTCGATGGCGTACCTGGGCGAGGGATTCGATATCCACGGCGGCGGCGAGGATCTCATCTTCCCTCATCACGAGAACGAGATCGCCCAGTCGGAGGGCGCAACGGGGAAGCCGTTCGTGCGCTACTGGATCCACAACGGCTTCGTCAACCTGGGCGCGGAGAAGATGTCCAAGTCGCTGGGCAACACGCTCGCCATCAGGGACATCGTGCGTCGCCACGACCCCGAGGCCGTCCGGCTCTACCTGCTCGGAGCGCACTACCGGCACCCCCTCGACTACGCCGATGCGCGGATCACGGAAGCCGCCCGGGCCCTCGGGCGGCTGCGCTCTCTCAAGGACGAGGCGGAGCGGATCGCCGCGAAGGGGGCCCCTGCTCCCGGGCCCGACGGCGGGCTGCTCGACGACATCGCCGCGCACCGCGCGCGCTTCGAGGCGGCCATGGATGATGACTTCAATACCCCCCAGGCCCTGGCGGCGCTGTTCGATCTGGCGCGCTTGCTCCACAGCGCACGTGATCGGGTCGCGCAAGGGGCGGAGGGAGCCGGGACCTTTCTCGGGGGGGTGGGCGCCCTCGTGACGCTGGCGGGGGTCCTGGGACTGCTCGAGATGCCGGGCCGCGAGCCGCCGGCGATCGACCCCGAGGTCAGGACCCGCATCGAGTCTTTGGTTTCCCAGCGCGGCGAGGCGCGCCGGCGGCGGGACTTCTCCGAGGCCGACCGGGTGCGCGAAGAACTCCACCGGATGGGCGTCATCCTCGAGGACACGCCCGAAGGCACGAACTGGAAGCTCTCCTCGTGAAGCGTGCGTGAGCCCTCACGACGAGGCGCCGCTCTTCGGGCGCCATCCCGTGCTCGAGTTACTGAGGGCCGAGAGCCGGCGCATGGACGAGGTGGCCATCCTCGCCCACGGGCGGAGCCCGGCGCTTCAGGAGTTGCTCACCCTGGCCAGGAGCCGTGGCGTCAAGGTCTCCTTCCGCACCCGGGACCAGCTGACCGCCATGGCCGGGACGCCGCATCACCAGGGCGTGGTGGCGCGGGTCGCCGCGGCGAGCTATGCCGATCTGGACAACCTCCTGGCCGTTGCGTCCGAACGGGGCGAACCCGCCTTCCTCCTGGCCCTCGACCGCGTCCAGGATCCGAGAAACCTCGGCACCGTCCTTCGCTCGGCCGAGGCCACTGGCGCTCATGGGGTCATCCTGTCCAAGCATCACTCGGTGGGCCTGACCCCCGCGGCGGCCAAGTCCGCCACGGGAGCGGCCGAGTGGGTGAGAGTAGCCCGCGTGACGAACCTGGTCCAATCTCTGGAAGCCCTCAAGAAAGAAGGCGTCTGGATCTTCGGGACCGTCACCAGCGGGGGTGTGCCCCCCTGGGCCGCCGACCTGTGCGCCCCTTTGTGTCTCGTGCTCGGGGGCGAGGGGGAGGGGCTGAGACCGCTGGTGGCCCGGACCTGCGACCTGTTCCTGACCTTGCCGATGAAAGGCAGGCTGGGCTCGCTGAACGTCGCGGCTGCGGCGGCCGTCCTGTGCTACGAGGTGGTGCGGCAGCGGGGCGTTGGTGGCGGGCCAACTTCAACTTCAGAAAGGCCTTGACTTCGTGTAACCTGCAATCTAGAGTGAAGTTTTGCGACTGCTGGCGTAGCTCAGGGGAAGAGCAACTGCCTTGTAAGCAGTGGGTCGGGGGTTCAAATCCTCCCGCCAGCGCCAGCAATACCAAGGGGTTACGATTCGGGGAGCAAGCGGGGAGATACCCAAGTGGCCAAAGGGGGCAGACTGTAAATCTGCTGGCGGACGCCTTCGGGGGTTCAAATCCTCCTCTCCCCACCATTTCCCTGCGCCACGGGAAATATGTCGGGAGGGTACGCGGGAATAGCTCAGCGGTAGAGCGCCAGCCTTCCAAGCTGGGGGTCGCGGGTTCGAATCCCGTTTCCCGCTCCACCCGTTCTTCCGCTTTCTCTCGGAGAGAACACACGCGCGTCGGCAGTCGGGCCCATGTAGCTCAGTCGGCAGAGCGCGTCCTTGGTAAGGACGAGGTCTCCGGTTCAAGCCCGGACATGGGCTCCATCTCCACTATGACAAGAAGCTCGTGTGACATGTTCGCCGTGTCGGTAGCCGAGGAGGTCTCCTGAATGGCCAAGCAGAAGTTTGATCGGTCGAAGCCGCACGTGAACGTGGGGACGATCGGGCACATCGATCACGGGAAGACGACGCTGACGTCGGCGATCACGAAGGTGTTGCACACGAAGATGCCGACGGTGGCGGTGCGGGACTTTGGGACGATCGACAATGCGCCGGAGGAGCGGGAGCGGGGGATCACGATCGCGGTGAGCCACGTGGAGTACGAGACGGGGAAGCGGCACTACGCGCACATCGATTGTCCGGGGCATGCGGACTACATCAAGAACATGATCACGGGGGCGGCGCAGATGGACGGGGCGATCCTGGTGGTGGCGGCGAACGATGGGCCGATGCCGCAGACGCGGGAGCACGTGTTGCTGGCGCGGCAGGTGAACGTGCCGTACCTGGTGGTGTTCATGAACAAGGTGGACATGGTGGACGACCCGGAGATCTTGGACCTGGTGGAGCTGGAGGTGCGGGAGTTGTTGAAGAAGTATCAGTTTCCGGGGGACGACATACCGGTGATTCGGGGCAGCGCGCTGGGGGCGATGGAGAAGCCGGAGGACGCGACGGCGGCGAAGTGCATCTGGGAGTTGATGGAGGCGGTGGACAGCTACATCCCGACGCCGGTGCGGGTGGTGGACAAGCCGTTCCTGATGCCGATCGAGGACATCTTCACGATCACGGGGCGGGGGACGGTGGTGACGGGGCGGGTGGAGCGCGGAATCGCGAAGGTGGGGGACGAGGTGGAGATCGTGGGGTTTCGCGACACGCGGAAGTCGGTGGTGACGGGGGTGGAGATGTTCCGGAAGTTGCTGGACGAGGGGCGGGCGGGGGACAACATCGGGGCGCTGCTGCGGGGGGTGGACAAGGACGAGGTGGAGCGGGGGCAGGTGTTGGCGAAGCCGGGGTCGATCACGCCGCACCGGAAGTTCAAGGCGGAGGTGTACGTGTTGACGAAGGACGAGGGGGGGCGGCACACGCCGTTTTTCAACGGGTATCGGCCGCAGTTTTACTTCCGGACGACGGACGTGACGGGGGTGTGCACGTTGCCGGGGGGGGTGGAGATGGTGATGCCGTGGGACAACGTGACGATGGCGATCGAGTTGATCACGCCGGTGGCGATGGAGAAGGAGCTGCGGTTCGCGATCCGGGAGGGGGGGCGGACGGTGGGGGCCGGCGTCGTCGCGGAGGTGTTGGAATAGGCCATGCGCGAGATCATCTCCCTCGCTTGCACCGCGTGCCAGCGGCGGAACTACTCGCTCACGAAGAACCGACGGACGCATCCGGACCGGATGGAGGTCAAGAAGTTCTGCCGGTGGTGCCGCAAGCACACGCCGCACAAGGAATCCAAGTAGGGTGCCCCGCCCAGAGATATCAGGCGTGTAGCTCTAACGGCTAGAGCACCGGACTCCAAATCCGGGGGATGGGGGTTCGAATCCCTCCACGCCTGCCAGATTTCGCTCGGGTGGTGGGAACGGGGCGAGTGGTGCGGTGGGAGGTTAACAGAGATCGCGAGGGAGCATGGAATTCGTTGGGCGCGTCCAGCAGTTCTTCCGTGAGGTGACCGCCGAGTTCCGGCGGGTGAACTGGCCGAGCCGCGCCGAGGTGGTGAGATCGACGGCCGTGGTCCTGGCCGTGGTTGTCATCCTGGCGTTCTACCTGGGCGCGGTGGACGTGGGGCTCGCCCGGATCGTGGGGGTCATTCTGAAATGAGCGAGACCGGCACCGCCACCAAGCAGTGGTACGTCGTCCACACCTACTCGGGCTTCGAGAACAAGGTGGCGGCGGCCATCGAGTCGCGCGCGAAGATCTTCGGGCTCCAGGACATGATCGGCCGCGTGGTGGTACCGAACGAGAAGGTACGGGAGATCCGGAAGAGCAAGAAGATCGAGACCGAGCAGAAGTTCTTCCCCGGCTACCTGCTGGTGGAGATGGAGATGACCGACGACACGTGGCATCTCGTTCGCTCCACGCCCAAGGTGACCGGCTTCGTCGGCTCCGGGGCCAAGCCCGTCGCGCTCCCTCTGGCCGAGGTCGAGAGCATCCTGCGGCAGATGGAGGAAGGGGCGGAGAAGCCGAAGCTCAAGTCCACCTTCCAGAAGGGGGACAAGGTGCGGGTGATCGAGGGGCCCTTCGTGAACTTCCAGGGGACCATCGACGATCTCAACCCCGAGCGGGGCAAGCTGAAGGTCATGGTGGCCATCTTCGGACGACTGACCTCCGTGGAGCTCGAGTACTACCAGGTCGAGAGGCTCTGACATGGCGAAGAAGGTGCAGGCGATGGTCAAGCTGCAGATCCCGGCCGGGAAGGCCAATCCCTCGCCGCCCGTCGGCCCCGCCCTGGGCCAGCACGGGGTCAATATCATGGAATTCTGCAAGGGCTTCAACGCTCAGACGGGGAGCCAGGAAGGGTTGATTCTGCCGGTCGTGGTGACAATCTACGCGGACCGGTCCTTCACCTTCGTGGTGAAGACGCCCCCCGCCGCGGTGCTGCTCAAGCGGGCGGCGGGCATCGCGAAGGCCTCGGCGGTGCCCCACAAGGACAAGATCGGCAAGGTGAGCCGGGCCCAGGTGCGGGAGATCGCCCAGACGAAGCTGGTAGACCTCAACACCGACTCCATCGAGTCGGCCATGCGTACGGTGGAAGGCACTGCCCGGAGCATGGGCATCGAGGTCGTGTAGGCGGTGGTAGGGGAGAAACTCGCGCGACGTGATCGGCGTTAGGACCGGAGAGTGAAGACATGGCAGTCATGACGAAGCGGGAGAAGGCGGCGCGGGCGCTGTACGAGCCGGCCAAGTCCTATCCGGTCGAGGACGCGCTGGCGCTCGTGAGGAAGTTCCCGGGCGCCAAGTTCGATGAGACCGTGGACATGTCGCTGCGCCTGGGCGTGGACCCGAAGCACGCCGATCAGATGGTGCGCGGCGCCATCGTGCTGCCGCACGGCATCGGCAAGACGGTGCGGGTGGCGGTGTTCGCCAAGGGCGAGAAGGAGCGCGAGGCGCGGGAGGCCGGCGCCGATGTCGTCGGGGCCGAGGACCTGGTGGAGCGGATCCAGGGCGGCTGGATGGAGTTCGACTCGACCGTCGCCACCCCCGATCTCATGGGACAGGTCGGCCGGCTCGGCAAGGTGCTGGGCCCGCGCGGGCTCATGCCCAATCCCAAGCTGGGGACCGTGACCTTCGACGTCGGGCGCGCGGTGCGCGAGGTCAAGGCCGGGAAGGTGGAGTTCCGCGTCGACAAGGCCGGGAACATTCACGTGCCGGTCGGGAGGAAGTCCTTCGCGCAGGAGCAGCTGGTGCAGAACGCCATGGCCTTGCTGGAGGCCATCGTGAGGGCGAAGCCGTCCGCCTCCAAGGGGCAGTACCTACGTTCTATCACGGTCGCGCCCACCATGGGACCCGGGGTCCACGTCGACGTCCAGCGCGTCGCCAACCTGTTCAAGAAGTGACTCTGACCAGACAGGAGCGCCGAGGTGCCGACTGAAGCGAAGGTGCAGAGCGTCCGCGCCCTGAAGGAACGGCTGGGCGCGGCCAAGACGGCGGTGCTCACCGAGTACCGCGGGCTCACCGTCCGCCAGCTCTCGGACCTGCGAAAGCAGCTCAAGGCCACCGCCGCCGAGTACAGGGTGGTGAAGAATCGGCTGGCGCGTCTGGCCGTGAAGGATTCCGCGCTGGACCCGCTGGCGACGCATCTCACGGGACCGACGGGCCTCGTGCTCACCAGCCAAGACCCGGTGGGCGTCGCCCGGGCTCTCCAGGCCTTCGTCAGGACGAACCCGGCGCTGACCATCAAGGTGGGCTTCGTCGAAGGCACGGTGCTCCAGGCGCCGGAGCTCAAGGCCCTGGCGGATCTGCCGCCGAAGGAGGCCCTCCGGGCCCAGCTCGTGGGCGCTCTCCAGGGCCCCATGAGCCAGCTGGTGACGCTCTTGACCGCCCCGCACCGGGAGCTGGCGCATGTGCTCGAGGCCCGGAGCAAGGGCGCGTCGGAAGAGCGAGCTGATGCGAGCTGATCGAGGTTCGAGCGCCGGCTTTGCCGGCGCAACCCGACCCAGACCACACAGGAGGCACGGGACATGGCAGCCAATATCGAAGAGATCGCCGAGAAGCTGGATTCGCTGACCCTGCTGGAGGCAGCCCAGCTTTCGAAGCGCTTGCAGGAGAAGTGGGGCGTGTCGGCGGCGGCGGTCGCGGTGGCCGCTCCCGCGGCGGGTGCCGCCGCCGGTGGCGGGGCGGCCCCGGCCGCCGAGGAGCAGACGGAGTTCGACGTGGTCCTCTCCGCCGTGGGGGACAAGAAGATCCAGGTGATCAAGGTCGTGCGCGAGCTGACCGGGCTCGGTCTCAAGGAGGCCAAGGACCTCGTGGATGGCGCGCCCAAGCCCGTGAAGGAGAAGGTCTCGAAGGCCGAGGCCGCAGACATGAAGAAGAAGCTCGAGGAGGTGGGGGCTACGGTGGACGTGAAGTAACCTCCGCGCTTGAGCAGCGGACGTTAGACCGGGGGTCCGAAGCGAGGACCCCCACCACACTCAACGTGTCGCTCCGGAGGACCCGGCCGGATGTTCGGGCGAGGGTCCCCCGCGGGCGGGTCGAGGAGATGCCCCATCGGCCGGGGCGCGGAGGATGTATGGCAGGTACCATCGCGTGCGGGCGCCGGGTCCGGAAGGACTTCAGCAAGATCCCGTCCATCGTCGAGATCCCGAATCTCATCGAGATCCAGCAGCAGTCGTACGAGCAGTTTCTCCAGACGGACATCGCGTCCGAGAAGCGGGACGACATCGGCCTGCAGGCCGTCTTCAAGTCGGTCTTCCCCATCGCCGACTACAACGGCAACGCGACCCTCGAGTTCCACAGCTACCACTTCGGGGACCCCAAGTACACGGTGGAGGAGTGCCACGACCGTGGCATGACCTACGCCATCCCGCTGAAGGTCACGCTGCGGCTCAAGGTCGTCGACAACGACAAGGAGACGAAGACGCAGACCGTCCGCGAGGTGCGCGAGCAGGAGGTGTATCTCGGCGAGCTGCCGCTCATGACCGACAAGGGCACCTTCATCATCAACGGCACCGAGCGGGTCGTGGTGTCGCAGCTGCAGCGCTCCGCCGGCGTCTTCTTCGACGACGACAAGGGCAAGACGGTGGCGTCCGGCAAGCTCCTGTACTCGGCGCGGGTGATTCCCTACCGCGGGTCG
>WNGE01015128.1_pt1 | contig 20914 bp, 19 predicted proteins | sample 5400651 | NCBI WGS metagenome assembly WNGE01 (sample SAMN13153370, study PRJNA577476) | soil metagenome | isolation source: 60 cm soil or saprolite under grassland replicate 2 | place: USA:California | collected 2016-06-15 | reverse complement strand
CCAGTCGCGCCCCACCCAACCCCCCACACCCCAGCCAGGCGCAGGTCAGCCCGGCACGGGTCAGGCGAGTTCGTGGCAATCGGCGCCTGCGTATGGCAGCGTTCCAGGTCAGCCGCAGGGCAGGCCTCAGCAGAGTGCGCCACCCAAAGCCGGAACACCGCAGGGGTCGTCGCCTTGGAGCAATGCGCTGCCCGCGGGCGGACAGCAGGCTCGGCTGCCACAGGGCGGGCAGGGTGGTCCGCAGCAGAGCCGGGGACAGGGCGGCGGTCGGCATGCGGCGCCGTCCGGCCGACAAGCTGGTGGATTTGGGGCGCCGCCGAGCGCTGGGCAGGTCGGGCCGATGGGCCAGCCTGTGCAGCAGGCGCCGACATGGCAGTACCCGCCGATCCCGATCCCGCAACCACCAGGGGCCGGTCGCCGGCGCAAGCAGAAGAAGGTTCCCCGGGGACTGCTGATCGGCCTCGTGGTGCTCGCCGTACTGGTCGTCGGCTCCGGCATCACGCTGCTGGTCCGCAACCTCGGCAACGACGCGAGCCTGCAGGCGACGAACACTCCGACCGCGGCACCTTCTGAAACCCCGTCGCCATCACCGTCGGAGACGCCGACGACACCGGCCCAGCCCGCAGCGCCGTCCGCGGACGACATCGTCAAGACGAGCAAGCTCTACGCGGTCGGACCGATCGCGGCCTCGAAGTGCGCGGAGCCGCTGTTCGCGCCGATCAGCTACACCGCCACCCGCAACTACTACAACGTGCTGCTGCCCTGCCTGAACCGCACCTGGTCGCTGGCGATGAAGAAGGTCGGCGTGGCGTTCCGCCCCCCGAAGGCTGTCGTGTATGCCGGCAAGCTGCCCTCCCCCTGTGGCGTCCAGCGCAGCGTCAGAGCGGCGTACTGCGCTGCGAACGCGACCATCTATCTCCCCTGGGTCGTGGACAGCAAGTACTACAAGTCCAACCCGGTGTATGGCCGCGCGATCATGCTGAACACCTTCACGCACGAGTACGGCCACCACGTGCAGAACCTCAGCGGCATCCTCGCGGCCTCGCTCACCCGGCAGCAGAAGATGACGCCGAACCAGAAGTTGCTCGAAAGCCGTCGCCGTGAACTGCAGGCCACCTGCCTCGGGGCGGCGTACCTCGGTTCGGACGCGGCGTTCATCCCGATGCGTGGTCCGCTGCTGACCAACTGGCGCTTCCTGATCGCCCACACCGGTGACGACTACGCCCGGCCGCGCATCCACGACCACGGCAACCGGGTGAGTAACTACAACTGGTCCATCGCCGGGTTCAACACCAAGCAACCCAACTCCTGCAACACGTTCACCGCGACCGACGTCAGAGTCGGCTGAGACAACGCAGAAGCCCGGGTTCCCGCCAAGGGACCCGGGCTTATGCGTGCCTCAGAAGAGTCGGCGAGCCGTGGTCAGCGAACCGCCGAACGAGGTGACGAAGTTGCTGAGCGACTCACCGATGTCGGACAGGTGCCAGTCGTCCGGTCCGGAGTACCAGCCGATGCCCGCATCCGGATCGTCGTCGTCATCGGTTGCCGCGATCTCCAGCGCCCATTTCTCGGTCAAGCCGAGGACAGCGGCGTACGGCAGGCATCGCGAAGCGAACTCGAGCCGGTGGCTCTGCGGCAGGTCCGACGACGTCTCGTCGACCAGGTACTGCTGCAGCCCGGCCACGCGCCCGAGTACGGCGGCACCACGCGCGGTGCGAGCCGGCGCAACCTGACCAACCAGTGCGAGCACCAGTCCAGCGAGCATGACGGCAAAGCCGACCAGCGCGTACTTGCTAACAATGGCAAGCACGATGGTCAGTACGACGCCCGCACCGAGCAGCACCACACCCGCAGTCGTCCAACGGTTCCGTACGGCGTCCGGACGGCTGGTGAACCACCCCTGCGTGACGACATCGGCGTACAACTGCTCGCGCACCAGGTTGAGCCGCGGCCGCAACGACGGGCCGAGCTTGGAGACGACCACCGAGTCACCGTCCGCGAACACCGCGTCCAGCAGAGCCTTCTCGTACGGCAACAGCTCAGGGCCGCCCTGGTGCAGTCGCCGCAACTCCCAGTCCAGCTTGCCGAACTGGCTCTGGCGCGGCAGCTCCACGATCGTCAGATAGTTGCGCACGGCAAGGTCCAGCAAAGTGGCGGTGATGTCGACGACATCGGCTGACTCGTCCACGACCGTGCCGACCTGCCCCGGCCGGATCCCATCCGGTGCGGCGAACTGCGGCCCGTCCGCGCCGTCCAGCACCGGCCGCTCCGGCCCACCCATGCCGACCTTGGCCGCGTCGCGACCGCGGAAGAACCAGAGTGCGACCGCACCCAGCAGTCCGATGCCGAACACGATCACCGCGAGTCCAAGTGTGCTGGAGTCGACGGTGAACGCGCGGCCGAGGGTCCAGCGGGTCTCGTACTCAGCATTCGGTTGCACCGACGCCTGGTCGCTCAACCCGGTCAGGAACGTCAAGCGGCCACCAGCAGGGACGCCGTTCTGCTCGATCTGCAACGCGGCCGACTCTGCCAGCTGTGACGACGTACACGGCACGCTCGATCCGACCCGGCCGGCGATGCAGGTCACCCAAGAGGCGAACGGCACGTTCACCGTGATCGCTGCCTTCGCGATCGACGCGCCGAAGCCCTGCACAATCGGCCAGCTCACCTCACGACCCTCGGTGGAATCGGCCACCACGTTGTCGACGGTGTAGCTGTAGACAATCTTGGACTGGCCCGAAACGTTCAGCGTGAGGCGGCGACCGCCGTCGGCGCTCTCGTTCTGAAAGCCCTGCGCCGGTTGACCGTTCACCGTCGCCGACACGTCACTGAGGCCGTACGTGCGGTCGCGCTCGGAGTCCGACCGTACTCGCGTGGTGAGCGTCCGGCTGAACGTCGTACTCCCTGCTGTCAGGTCGACCATCTCCTTGACCTGCAGCGCGCCGTCCTTGGTCAGCGTGGCCTCGGCCGAGTACGCGGTGATCTGATCGTCGGCGGCGTGCGCCGGCAATGTGCCAAGGGCAACGAACGGGGCGGTCAGGGTCATCAACAGGGCAGCCGGCAGGAGGCGGCGCTTCAGTGACATGGGTCGAGGGTAGTCTCGTGCCGGTTCGTCCAGCGAACTCGACCGACCGATCCCTACCGCCCGCGGGCGGCAGTTCAGTGCCAGGAGGGCAAGACCGTGAGCAGCCCGTACGGCGGCCGTCCACAAGACCGCCCGCCGCAGGGTTCACCCCAGCTTCCGCCGGGTGTGCTGCCGCCTCCGCAGGCCGTGCCATGGCAGCAGAGCCAGTGCGGCGGACCACCGCCCGGCCCTGGCCAGTTCCAGCAAGGAACGCCGTACTCCGGGCAGTGGGCTCAGCCGTACTACGGCGGTCAGGGCCAGTTCAACGGGTTCCAGCCGCCTCGGCGCAGGGGCGGAGCCGTGCGGCTCATCCTGCTCACGTTCATGCTGCTCATCTTTGCCGGCGTGTCCCTGGCTGTCGTGGGCTCTCTGCTCTCCAAAGGCAGCGACAACACAGCCGGCCCGGGAGCGACCGGGCCGTCGGTCGTGCCGACGCCGACCAGCAACCCGCAGAAGGGCACCGCCGAGGACTACCTTCTCAACGCCGACATCTATCGGGTCGGCGCGTTGCCGGAGCAGAACTGCAAGGCCGCGAATCTCGGCAGCGGCAGCCTCGCCGCGCAAAAGGTGTACTACCAGAAGCTGTTCACCTGCCTGAACGACGCCTGGCGACCGGTCTTCAAGGAGCTCGGCCAGGACAAGCCGGACCCGGGACTCGTCGTCTTCGACAAGCCGGTGATCACGCCGTGTGGCAACTTCGCGCCGCTGTCCGGTCGCGTACTGGCGTTCTACTGCTACGGCAACCAGGTGATGTACACCGACGTACAGCAGATGAACAAGGCGTTCGGGCCCGAAGAGGATCTGGCCTATCTGATGACGATCGCGCATGAGTACGGCCACCACGTGCAAGGTGTCACCGGGTTGTTCTACGCCCGGGCCGTCTACCTGCAGGATCACCCGGGCCAGAACCTTGAGAGCTCGCGCCGCAACGAACTGCAGGCCTCCTGCTTCGCCGGCGTCTTCAGCAGAGCCGTCGCCAAGACCTACCCGCTCACCGACCGCATGGACGAGTTCCGAGAGCAGTCCAGCAACAGCTTCGGCGAATCCCCCGACACCCCGCCGGACGAACGAACCCACGGCCTCGCCACCAGCCAGGGCTTCTGGATCCAGAACGGCTTCAACATCGGCGAAACCAAAGCCTGCAACACCTTCGCCGCCCCCGCGAATTTGGTCGAGTAGCTGCTGTCACGCCCGTCGACTCGTGGATCGGGGTCGACGACGCTGCGTTGCCGGCAACCGAAATCCACGAATGAGCGGTGCCTCAGTCGGTATCAGGCCGCGAACAGGTAGGGATGGTTGCGGGCGCGCAGGTCCTGGGCGATACGGGCGACGACCGTTTCGGGGGCGCGGAGTACATCGGCGGCGGTGATGACGCGGACGAGCCAGCCCTCGCGTTCGAGGTTCTCGCGTCGGCGAATGTCCCGTCGCCACTGGTTGCTGTCCAGCAGGTGGTTCCGTCCGTCGTACTCGATCGCGATCTTCAGATCTGGATAGGACAGGTCAGGTCTGGCCAGCCAGCCTCCATCGGCGTCGTAGACCGTTCGGCCAACCTCTGGCTCAGGCAACCCGGCGAGCACGATGAGCAGCCTCAGCCGCGACTCCATCGGAGAGTCGACCCCGTGCCGAACCAGCGCCGCCGTGAACGGCCGCTCCCCGCTCGTTTCCACCACCCCACCACGATCCCCGATTTTCGCGGCCTGCGGCGCCGGTCATCCACAGGAGGTCGCCGAGTCGTGGACTTTGCTCAATGAGAGCGACCGCTGCCACCCCAAATCCACGACTCGCCGACATCCTGCTCTGCCGTCTCACGGAAACTTGGGGTTCGGGGGTTGTTAACTGGGCGGCGTATTATCCGGCGCGTGACGTTGCGACGCGGGGAGCTGGCGCCACCCGCGCGGACGCTGGTGGACGTGCTGCAGGAGACTGCGGCCAAGTACGCCGATGAGCCGGCGCTGGACGACGGCAGTGTGAGCCTGACGTATCGCGAACTGCTCGCCCAGACCACCAAGTTCGCCGCGCGGCTCACCGAGGCCGGCATCGGACCGGGCGACCGGGTCGGCGTGCGGATCTCGTCCGGGCACAACGATCTGTACGTCGCCATCCTCGGCACTCTGCAAGCAGGCGCGGCGTACGTGCCTGTCGACGCCGACGACCCCGACGAACGAGCCGAACTCGTCTTCGGTGAAGCCGACGTCGCGGCGACCGTCACCGACGACCTCGAGCTCACCGTCACCCGCGCGCAGCAGGTTCCGCTCCAGGACAACGACAACGCCGACGGCTACTACGACTATCCGTACTCCGCACGCATGGACGAGCCGTTGACGGGTACGACGACAAGAGCACGAGCGGCTGGACCAGAACCCGAAGACGACGCCTGGATCATCTTCACCTCCGGCTCGACCGGCGTACCGAAGGGTGTCGCCGTCACGCACCGATCGGCGGCCGCGTTCGTGGACGCGGAGGCACGCCTGTTCCTCCAGCAGGAGCCGATCGGCGCCGACGACCGAGTGTTGGCCGGACTGTCTGTAGCGTTCGACGCGTCGTGCGAGGAGATGTGGCTGGCCTGGCGCCACGGCGCGTGCCTCGTCCCCGCACCGAGATCGCTCGTCCGCAGCGGCATGGACCTCGGCCCTTGGCTGGTCGCTCAAGGCATCACCATCGTTTCGACCGTGCCGACTCTGGCAGCGTTGTGGCCCGCCGACGCACTCGATCAGGTCCGGCTGCTGATCTTCGGCGGCGAAGCTTGCCCACCAGAGCTGGCCGAGCGACTGGCCGTCGACGGCCGCGAGGTCTGGAACACCTACGGCCCGACCGAGGCCACAGTGGTCGCCTGCGGCGCCCAGTTGACGGGTGAAGGAGCGGTCCGGATCGGTTTGCCCCTGGACGGCTGGGATCTCGCCGTAGTTGATGCCGAGGGCAACGAAGTCGAGCACGGTGGCATCGGCGAGCTGATCATCGGCGGCGTCGGCCTGGCCCGCTATCTGGATCCGGCGAAGGACGCGGAGAAGTTCGCGCCGATGCCGGCGCTGGGCTGGGACCGCGCGTACCGCAGCGGCGATCTCGTCCGCTGTGAACCAGAAGGCTTGCTGTTCCAGGGCCGCGCGGACGAGCAGATCAAACTCGGCGGCCGCCGGATCGAGCTCGGCGAGGTGGATGCGGCTCTGCAGGCGCTACCGGGTGTGTCGGGTGCCGCGGCCGCCGTACGGGCCAGTGCCGCGGGTAACCAGTTGCTCGTCGGGTACGTCGTACCGGACGATCCGGCAGGCTTTGACCAGACCAAAGCGACCGAGCGGTTGCGAGAGGCTTTGCCGGCGGCGCTCGTTCCGCTGCTGGCCGTCGTGGACACGTTGCCGACGAGGACCTCGGGCAAGGTCGACCGCAACGCGTTGCCCTGGCCGTTGCCCGGGATGGACACCGAGGGTCCGGAGGCGGACCTGGACGGGACGGCCGGCTGGCTCGCGGTGAGATGGACCAAGGTCCTCGGCGCCAAGGTGACCGGCGCCGACAATGACTTCTTCCTGCACGGCGGGGGCAGCCTGGCCGCGGCACAGCTCGTGTCGGCACTGCGGGAGCGCTACCCAGAGGTCACCGTCGCGGACATCTACGAGTATCCGAGGCTCGGCGCACTGGCCGACCGGCTCGACTCGTTCACCACCTCGCTCGAGCCGGCGGAGATTCGCGAAGTACGGCCGACGCCGAAGTCCACGCAGCTGCTGCAAACCGCGTTGACCCTCATCCTGCAGACAGTCGTCGGAGTCCGTTGGCTCGTCTACCTGTTCACGCTGAACAACCTGCTCGCCGAAGTCGCCGGTCCGCATCCATGGATGCGGACGGTGTCCTGGTGGTGGATCCTGGCTGGCTGGCTGATCCTGATCACGCCGGCCGGGCGGATGGGCATCGCGGTTGTCGGCGCGCGCATCCTGCTCCACAAGCTGAAACCCGGCACGTATCCGAGAGGTGGCAACGTCCACGTCCGCCTCTGGGCCGCCGAGAACCTGGCCGACGCGGCCGGGGCGGCGAACTTGGCCGGCGCGCCCTGGATCGCCTACTACGCAAGGGCTCTCGGCGCGAAGGTCGGCCGCGGCGTCGACCTGCACACGCTGCCGCCAGTCACCGGCATGCTCACGATGGGTCGCGGCGCGTCGATCGAGCCCGAGGTCGACCTGGCCGGCTACTGGATCGACGGCGACCGGCTGCACGTCGGCCCGGTGACCGTCGGTGCTGAGGCCGTCATCGGCTCCCGCAGTACGCTCCTGCCCGGCGCCGAGATCGGCCGCAACGCCGAGATCGCCGCCGGCTCGGCCGTCTCCGGCAAGGTCCCCGCGAGCGAGCGCTGGTCCGGTACTGGGGCGTGCGGTGCGTGACACCGACACCCTCGGTCAGGCCGCGCTCAGGGCGCTTGCCGTCGTACCGCTGATGACCGTGATCGGGTTCGCGACGCTGGCAGTGCTGACGTTGATCGGCGTACGGCTGCTCGGCATCGGGATCAGACCCGGCCACTATCCGGTCCGGAGCCGGATCGGATGGCAGGTGTGGGCGACTGAGCGACTGCTGGACTCGGCCCGGACCTTCCTGTTCCCCCTGTATGCGAGCCTGCTGACGCCGTGGTGGTTGCGGGCGCTCGGCGCGAAGATCGGCCGCGACGTCGAGGCGTCGACGGTGCTGCTGCTGCCGAAGATGACGACTGTCGGTGAGGGTGCGTTCCTGGCCGACGACACGATGATCGCGTCGTACGAGCTGGGCGGCGGCTGGCTGCACGTGGCGGGTGCGAAGGTCGGCAAGCGGGCATTCCTCGGCAACTCCGGGATGACCGCGCCGGGCCGGTCGGTGCCGAAGAACGGCCTGGTCGCCGTGCTGTCGGCGGCCCCGAAGAAATCGAAGGCCGGTACGTCGTGGCTCGGCTCGCCGCCGGTGAAGCTGCGGCGGCAAGCGGTCGAGGGCGACCACAGCCGGACGTTCAACCCGCCTGGGAAGCTCAAGGTCGCCCGCGCCCTGGTGGAGCTGTGCCGGTTCGTCCCGATGATGTGCACGTTCGTGATCGCCTTGGGCGTGCTCTTCGCTCTGCAGGCGCTCGATCTGTGGCTCGGTCCGTCGGCCGCGCTCCTGCTGTCCGGCGCGGTGATCCTCGCCGCCGGTGCAGTCGCGGGCGGGATGGCGACGGTCGCCAAGTGGGTGATCGTGGGCAAGACGCGCGCGGTCGAGTATCCGCTGTGGAGCTCGTTCGTCTGGCGCAACGAGGTCGTCGACAGCTTCGTCGAGCTGGTCGCCGCGCCCTGGTTCGCCAACGCAGCCGCGGGTACGCCGGTACTCACACTCTGGCTGCGGACACTCGGGGCCAGGATCGGCAAGGGTGTCTGGTGCGAGACGTACTGGCTGCCGGAGGCCGACCTGGTCACCCTCGGCGACGGCGCCACGGTGAATCGCGGTTGCGTGCTGCAAACGCACCTTTTTCATGATCGAGTTCTCTCCATGAACACAGTCACCTTCGGGCCGGGAGCAACGCTCGGGCCACACGGCATCGTCCTTCCGGCCGCCACCGTCGGCGCAGCGGCTACCATCGGCCCGGTGTCGCTGGTGATGCGTGGTGAAGGTGTGCCGGCGGGGACGCGCTGGGCTGGGAACCCGATCGCTCCCTGGCAGGGTTGATGGTTGCCCCCAGCAAAAGGCAGCAGAGCAACGGACAGCCCGGTGCGGCGAGCGCCGGAGACCCCTACGTGCCGACCCACGGCAACGGCGGCTACCGGGTCGCGTCGTACGAGCTGGAGCTGGACTACCGGGTCAGCAGCAACCGGCTGAACGGCAAGGCCCTCATCACCGCCGTCGCCACCCAGGACCTGTCCAGGATCAGCTTCGACCTGTCCGGTCTGCGGGTGTCGAAGGTGTCGGTCAACGGCCGCCGGGCCCAGCGCTACACCCATCGCTCCGGGAAGTTGCACGTCTGGGCGGACATCGTGGACGGCGCGGAGTTCACCGTGGACATCCAGTACGGCGGGAGTCCGGAGCCCGAGGACAGCCCGTGGGGCGATCTCGGCTGGGAGGAACTCACCGAAGGCGTGATCGTCGCCAGCCAGCCGAGTGGCGCGGCGACCTGGTTCCCGTGCAACGACCACCCTGGCGACAAGGCGCACTACCGGATCAGCATCACCACGGATTCGCCGTACCACGTGGTCGCCAACGGCCGGCTGGTCTCGCGCCGGGTGAAGGCGAGCCGGACCACCTGGGTCTTCGACCAGGCCGCGCCGATGGCGTCGTACCTGGCGACCGTCCAGATCGGCCGGTACGACATCGTCGAGTTGGCCTCTGCACCGGTGACGACCCGGGCCGTCCTGCCCGCGTCGCAGATCCGTGACTTCAGGGCGGACTTCGGCCGGCAGCAGGACATGATGAAGCTGTTCTGCCAACTGTTCGGGACCTATCCGTTCGGCGGTTACACCGTCGTCGTGACGGACGATCCGCTGGAGATTCCGCTGGAGGCGCAGGGGATCTCGGTGTTCGGCAGCAACCATCTGGACGGCCGGCGCGGGTCCGAGCGGCTGGTCGCACACGAGCTCGCGCATCAATGGTTCGGCAACAGCCTGACCCCAGCGACCTGGCAGCACATCTGGCTCAACGAAGGCTTTGCCTGTTACTCCGAATGGCTGTGGTCCGAGGCGTCGGGTGGCCTCACGGCGGCGCAGCAGGTGTCGAAGGCGCACACGCGGTTGAAGAGCCTGCCGCAGGATCTGCTGCTGTCGGATCCGGGGCCGGAGCTGATGTTCGACGACCGGCTCTACAAGCGCGGCGCGATCACCTTGCACGTACTGCGACAGCATCTCGGCGACGACGCGTTCTTCGAACTGCTCCGGGCCTGGACCAAGTCCTATCGCCACGGCTCGGTGACGACGGACGACTTCGTCGCGTTGGCGATCACGTTCAGTCCGGACGAGGACGCCGTACGACGGTTGTTCGCGGACTGGCTCGACTCACGCGATCTCCCACCCCTGCGACGGAAGACGGGCTAATCCGTCCGGGCGACCTCGGCGGCGGCTTTGACGAAGCGTTCGGTCAGTGGGGTTCTGGTCGACCAGGCAGCACCGATCCACCACGTGGCGGCCCGCCCGGGAAGTGGGATCAGGCAGCAGCAACCAAAGCAAGTACGGTCTGCAGGTCGTCGGCCTCCTGAAGCATGTGCGGACGGCAACCGAGTTCGTCGTACAGGCCGTCAATCTGTGCGGCCAGCCCCGGGCCTCGCGCAGCCGTGAGACGGACGAGAGGCCGGTGGTCGAGCCATCTGCCGATGTCACGCGGTACGTCGTCCTCTGCACGCACCGCGAGTGCGAGCCGATCCCTTCGTAACCGTAGGTGTTCAAGGCCTGCGGGCACGGGCAGCCGGACGAAGCCGATCTGCAGACTGCCCGCGAGCAGGCGTTCGCACTGCACAGCCGACGACATGTCATCCAGCGACACCGAGACACCCGGCCAGCGGCTGCGGAACAGTGCGACCGCGCGCGGCGCGAGGTCGATCCCGGACAATCCGAACCCGACCGCAAGCGATCCCTCGTCACCCACTGCGACCTGCGCGGCTCGGCGATCGAACGCCTCGGACCGATCGAGGAGGTCCAAAGCATCCGGCAGCAACAACTCCCCGGCCGGCGTCAGCCGAGCACCATGGCGACCGCGAGTGAACAGCACCGACCCCACCCGGCGCTCGAGCACCTGGATCTGTTTGGTCAACGCAGGCTGGCTCGTCGACAACTCCTCGGCCGCCGCCCCGAAGTTCCGCAGCCGGGCCACGGTGACGAACGCCCGCAGCAATCTGAGATCCATAACCTCAGGATATGAAATTTGGTCGAATGGCTATTGGACGTCATGGAAGCTTCAGCGTTTCGATGGACGTATGAGCCTCTTTCGCAGCGCGGTCGTCCAGTTCGAGGCGGTTCCGGACCAGCCGTCGGCCAATCTCGCGACCGTCGAACGGCTGGCCCGGGAGGCGGTCGCGGGCGGCGCCCGACTCGTCGTCTTCCCGGAAATGTGTCTGCTCGGCTACTGGCATCTCCGCCGGCATACCGCCGAACGCCTTCACGAGCTGGCGTCACCCGCCGACGGGCCGTTGATCAGCCAGGTGCTTGCCCTCGCCAAGGAGCTCGACGCGGGGATCGGCGTCGGGTTCCTGGAGAATGCCGAGGGCAAGCTGTTCAATGCGTACGCCGTTTGCCTGCCGACCGGTGAGGTTCACGTCCACCGGAAGCTCCACGCGTTCGAACACGAGGCGATCGCGAGCGGATCGTCGTACACGGTGTTCGAGACGCCGTGGGGTTTCAAGGCCGGGGTACTCATCTGCTGGGACAACAACCTGGTCGAGAACGTCCGGATCACCGCGTTGCTCGGGGCAACCGTGCTGCTCGCGCCGCACCAGACCGGTGGGACGAACTCCATCAGCCCGCACGGGATGAAGCGCATCCCGCTGGAGATCTGGGAGAGCGGCGATCAGGCGGCGATCGAGGCCGCCTTCAACGGGCCGAACGGCCGCGGCTGGCTGATGCGCTGGCTGCCGTCCCGGGCCCACGACAACGGCCTGTTCGTCCTGTTCAGCAACGGTGTCGGCCGCGACGACGACGAGCTCCGTACCGGCAACGCGATGATCCTGGATCCCTACGGCCGGATCGTCGCGGAGACCCCAGTACCCGCCGAGTCTGTGGTGATCGCCGACCTCGACCTGGATTTGTTGCCGCTGGCAACGGGCCGCCGCTGGCTGCGCGGCCGCCGCCCCGAGCTCTACGGCCTGCTGACACAAAGGACCGGCGAGGAACTGGATCCCCGGGCGGCCCGCTTCTCGACCGATCCGGTCAGTAGATGAGGGCGGTGGCGATGGCCGCGATGCCTTCGCCCCGGCCGGTCAGACCAAGGCCGTCTGTAGTGGTAGCTGAAACGGAGACCTCCGCGTCGCAGGCAGCGCTCAACGCCTTCTCCGCCTCCTCGCGACGGCCCGCGAAGCGCGGACGATTGCAGATGATCTGCACCGACACGTTCCCGATCTCGAAGCCGGCGGCCCGGACGCGGCGCGCCGACTCGGCCGCCAAGGCAACACCTGAAGCGCCCGCCCATTGAGGCTCCGAGGTGCCGAAGTTCGAGCCGAGATCACCCAGCCGCGCCGCGCTCAGCAGGGCATCGCAGATCGCGTGAGCCGCGACGTCGCCGTCCGAGTGACCCGTCGGCCCGGCCGTCTCCTCCGGCCACAGAAGACCGGCCAGCCACATCGGACGGCCTTCCTCCAAAGGATGTACGTCGACGCCGGTGCCGACCCGTGGGACCTTCACGTCAGCCGCCTCCCGCCAGCAACGCCTCGGCCACCAGCAGATCCCACGGCCGCGTCACTTTGAACGCCTCCTCGGATCCCTCGACCGTCACGACGGTCACCCCGAGCCGCTCACACATCATCGCGTCATCCGTCGCCCCGACGACACCGGCAGCATGCGCACGACGCAGTACGACGGGATCGAATCCCTGCGGAGTTTGTACGGCGACCAGCGTCGACCGGTCGGGCGTGTCGACAACCTCACCGGCCGGGGAGACCCGCTTGATCGTGTCCGTCACCGGCACGACCGGTACGACGGCAGCGGCGCCACCACGAACCGCGGCGACAACACGCTCGACAACGGAGGCCGGGACGAACGCGCGGGCCGCGTCGTGGACGAGGATGCAGTCGATCCCGTCGACCGGGACCAGGGCCAGGGCCGCCCGGACGGAGTCAGCCCGCTCGGTGCCACCGGCAACGACGAGCAGCCGGGTCTCACCGACGTACGGCTCGAGATCCTTCAGGACCGCGTCCTCGGTGCCGGCCGGAACGGCGACCACCAGACAAGCGAGGTCGGCGGCGGTCGCTGCCTTCAGTCCACGAACGGCGTGGACCAGCAGCGATTCGCCACCGACCTCCCGGAACGCTTTCGGTGTCTCACCACCGAGTCGTAGCCCGAGACCGGCCGCCGGGATGATTGCCGCGGTACTCATTCGGAGTCCACGCAGGACGGCAGGATCACGTGTTCCAACTCGACCTGATCGTGCTGCTGATCAGGAGGCGAGAACCTCATCGAGGATGGCTTCCGCCTTGTCCTCGTTGGTGTGCTCGGCCAGGGCCAGCTCGGAGACCAGGATCTGACGTGCCTTCGCCAGCATCCGCTTCTCACCGGCGGACAGACCGCGGTCACGCTCACGGCGCCACAGGTCGCGGACGACCTCCGCCACCTTCAGCACATCACCGGAGTGCAGTTTCTCGAGGTTCGCCTTGTAGCGACGCGACCAGTTGGTCGGCTCCTCCGTGTGCGGCGCCCGCAGCACGTCGAAGACGCGCTCCAGACCGGCCTGATCCACGACGTCACGCACGCCGACGAGATCGAGGTTGCACGCGGGGACCCGGACGACCAGGTCGTTCTGAGCGACGATCCTCAGGACCAGATAGGTCCTGTCCTCACCTTTGATCTGACGGGTCTCGATGTCCTCGATGACGGCCGCTCCGTGATTGGGGTAAACAACCGTCTCGCCGACTGTGAAAGTCATATGTCACGTGCCCCTTTCCGAGATCCATCCTACCACGCGGTCGGTGGTCCGGCCGGGGCGTTTGCGCTGGTCAGGGGCCACTTCCGCCTTGACAAACGCAACCCGGCGTGCCTCGTGCGCGCGCGCATGGTTGCCCAGGACACCCTCGCGGCACCCCGGAACGGCCATCCCGCCGTCGGGTCCGGATGCCGCGAAGGCTACGCTGTGGTGCGTCGGGCCCGGCGTCGAACAGCTTTGCAGGAGAGGGATTCCAGTGCCGATCACGTTGTCCTCGCGGTCGCTTCGGCGGACCGCGCTGGCGGGTGCCGCCGCCACCCTGAGTATCGCGCTGGCGGCGTGCGGCGCGAGCTTCAACGCGCAGACCTCGCAGCCATACCAGGCGGCCGAGGGCACGAACGCCGACTCTGGGTCGATCCACGTCCGCAACATGCTGGTGCTGGCCGACGAGGACGGCAAGGGTGAGTTGCACAGTGCGATCGTCAACGACGGCACCGACGACACCCTGATCAAGATCGAGCAGGCACCAGCCGGTACGTCGGACGGCCAGGCCGGTGGCGACCAGCCGGGCGAGGTCACCTTCGGCAAGGTGAGCCCCTTGGACCTGAAGGCCGGCACGTCCACGCTGCTGCCGCCGGCGACCGGCGCGGAGTCGGAGAACGGCGAGCAGAACGGCGAGCCGATCACGGTCACCGGCGCCAAGCCGGGCCAGATGGTCAACGTGGTCATCACCTTCGGCAAGGCCGCCCCGATCACCACCTACATCCCGGTCCTGACCCTGGACCACTACTCCCCGTCGCCCTCGGCCGGGTAGCTTCAGGCTGCCGAAGCGGGCCGCCCCTTTGCGGGACGGCCCGTTCGTCGTACCAGTACGGCGTTGTCGCCGTACCGGGGCGTGTCGCAGGGTCAGTCCGCAGCCTGGGCGGCCTTGGACAGGCTCGGCAGGATCTTGTCGAGCACCCATGGGACGCTCAGCACGCTGACCGCGCTCATCCCCGAGATCACCTGCTGGTCCTCCATCGCGTAGACGCTGCCGCGCTTGACCGCGGCGAGTGACGAGTAGACCGGGTCGGCGGCGAACTTCTGCGCACCCGACCCGTCGACGTACGCGACCAGCACGTCGGCGTCGACGTCCGGCACCTTCTCTTTGCTGACGGTGACCGCGAACTCCTTCTTGGTGTTGGCGGCCTGCAACTTGTCCACGCCCGGCGCGTTCACGAAGCCCATCTCGTTCAGGATCTGCACCCGCGGGTCGGTCGGCATGTAGACGTAGTTCTCCGGGCCGAACGAGCCGACCGTGATCGTCTTCCCCTTGAACTCGGGGTGCTCGGACGCGACCTGCGCGACTTTGTCCTTGATGCCGGCGATCAGCTTCTCCGCCTTGGCCTTCTTGCCCAGCGCCTCACCGACCAGCAGGGTTTGGTCCTGCCAGGTCGTCTGCCACGGCGCGCCCGGGTAGGCGACCGTCGGCGCGATGTCCGACAGCGTCTTGTAGGTCGCCGCGTCGAACCCCTCGTACGGCGCCAGGATGACGTCCGGCTTCAGCGCCGCGATCTTCTCGAACGGGACCTTGTCGCTGGTGTCGAGCAACTCGGTCTTGGCCGGGTCGAACTTGCCCGCGTCCCACGCCGTAACCCCGGCTGCCGTGGGGCCGTACGTCACCTTCGGCATCCCGACCGGCGTCTCGCCGAGCGCGTAGACCACGTCCTGGGCGTTCCAGCCGAGCGTGACGATCCGCTCCGGCTTCTTGGTGATGGTGGTCTCGCCGAACGTGTTCTTCAACGTGACTGGGAACCCGGCGGTCGCCGTACCGGCAGAGCCACGGGCCTGCTCGTCAGCGTCGCTGCCGCACGCGGCCAACGTGGTCGCGACCAGTACGGCGACCGCGAGCGCGGCGGTTCGGGCCGGCCGCAGGGCCGCCCGGGTACGGGACCAGGACATGGGGACGCTCCTTAGCGACGATTGCCTCAACTAAGGAGAGCCTAAGCTAACTTCCCGACTGGTCGCAGCCGACGGGAGTGTGACTCCGGACTCGGACCGGCCCAGTGCGACTCAGGATTCGAACTTGTAGCCGAGACCGCGCACCGTGACCAGGTGCTGCGGGTTCGACGGATCCTTCTCCAGCTTCGAGCGGAGCCGCTTCACGTGGACGTCGAGGGTCTTGGTGTCACCCACGTAGTCGGCGCCCCAGATCCGGTCGATCAGCTGCCCGCGGGTGAGCACCCGGCCGGTGTTGCGCAGCAGCATCTCGAGCAGCTCGAACTCCTTCAGCGGCAGCCGGATCTCGGTCCCGGACACGGTCACCACGTGCCGCTCGACGTCCATCCGGACCGGACCGGCCTCCAGGGTGTCAGGCAGCAGCTCGACGTCCTGACCACGCCGCAGTACGGCGCGCACGCGGGCCAGCAGCTCGCGCGGGCTGTACGGCTTGGTCACGTAGTCGTCCGCACCCAGTTCCAGGCCGACAACCTTGTCCACCTCGGTGTCCTTGGCGCTGACGATGATCACCGGGACGTTGCCCCGGCTGCGCAGTGCCCGGCACACCTCCGTGCCGGACAGACCCGGCAGCATCAGGTCGAGCAGGACGATGCGCAGCACGTACGACAACGCGTCGCTGTAGCTCTCTTCGTCTTCGACGACCAGCACTCGGGTCACGAAGCTGCCTCCTTGGGTATGGCGGTCTGCATCGCCGGATGCTTCAGTGCCGGCGGTGTCCAGGTGGGTGCATCGCAAGGCGGAGGAGGTGCCTCGATGCGGTGTTTCATCGTGGCTCCTCGTCCAACGCAGCGAGGTGCCCGCCTGGGCGCCGCCGGTGCGAAGCATCCGGCGATGCAGACCGCGAGACTGACGGGGTCGGCGTCAGATAGAGGGCCGGCTCTTCCTGGCTGGAGGAGTCGGTCTGGCCCGGTGCGGGTTCGAACCGCAGCGGGAGTCTCACGGTGAAGGTGGAACCCTGTCCCTCGACGCTCCAGACGCGCACATCGCCTCCGTGGATCGAGGCGATGTGCTTGACGATGGAGAGGCCGAGGCCGGTACCACCGGTCTCACGGCTCCGGGCCCGGTCGACCCGGTAGAACCGTTCGAAGATGCGTTCCAGGTCGCTGCTCGGGATACCGACGCCCTGGTCGCTGACGGTGACCTCGACGAGGTCGCCGATCGGGTGCGCGGCGACCGCCACCCGGGTGCCGTCGGGGCTGTAATTGACCGCGTTCTCGACCAGGTTGCCGATCGCGATGGCCAACTGGTCCTCGCTGCCCATCACCTCCAGGTCCGGGTCGGTCTTCACCACGATCTTGATGTCGCGGTCCTCGGCGTCCACCCGGCAGCGATCCACAGCGGACTCGATGACAGCGTTGATGTCGACCGGTCCGGGGTTCTCCAGCGGGTCGTCGCCCTGAAGCCGGGACAGCTCGATGATCTCCTTCACGAGCCGGCTGAGCCGGGCCGCCTCGACCCGCATCCGGCCGGAGAACCGCTGCACCGCCTCCGGGTCGTCGGACGCCTCCGAGACCGCGTCGGCGAGCAGGATCAGGGCTCCGATCGGGGTCTTCAGCTCGTGGCTGACGTTGACGGTGAAGTCGCGCCGGATCGCCTCCAGCCGGCGTTCCCGGGTCCGGTCCTCGACCAGGACCAGCACGAGCTGGCTGCCCAGCGGCGCCACCCGGGCACTGACGTACTGCGTCGCGCCGAGCCGGCCGCGGACGATCTCCAGATCCTGCTGGCGGATCTCGCCGTCGCGGCGGACCGCCCGGACCATGGTCAGGATGTCTTCGACCACCAGCCGCTCGCCGCGGACGATGCCGAGCACGTGGGCCGGGGCGCTGGCCTGGAGCACCTGGTCCTCGGGGCCCATCACCACCGCGGAAGAACGCAGTACCGACAAGACAGTGGCGACGCCGATCGGGACGATCGGGTCCGGGGACTCCGGGATCTTCTGCTGGGCCCGCTCGCTGAGCATCATCGCGCCGAGCGAAAGCAGAGCCAGGGCCGCGCCGATGACGCCGCCCAGCACCGCAGCCAGCGTGGGGTCCACGGCAACGATGCTACGCGGGCAACCAGCAGGGAAAGACCGCGTGATCGTGGGATGACCGGGACACGACCTAACTGTTCATCGATCGTTCACCACTCGTCGCCGTCCGGCAACCTCGACGGCATACCGTCACCATTGAGCGGGTACCTTGCTGATGCCTGCCGCTCCGCCCAGCGTGGCATCCGGACACCACAGATCGGAAACGAACACAATGCGTGACAGCTACCACGAGCAGCTCGACGACATCCTCGTTGAGCTGGAGCGGATGACCCGGACGGTGTCCACCGCCGTACGGCGCTCGACGGCGGCGCTGCTGGCAGCCGACATCCGGCAGGCCGAAGAGGTCATCGCGGCGGACATCCAGCTGGATGCGGCCGGCGAAGGCGTCGAGGAGAAGGTCTTCGAGCTGATGGCCCGGCAGTCGCCGGTCGCCAACGAGCTGCGGATGCTGGTCGCGGCGCTGCGGATGGTCGCGGACCTGGAGCGGATGGGCGACCTGGCCGCACACGTGTCCAAAATCGCCCGGATGCGCTACCCGGCGCCGGCGATCCCGGACGAACTGCACAGCGTCATCGAGGAGATGGGCTCCGTCGCGGGCAAGATGGTCGACGCCGCCGGCGACGTGATCAAGACGCGCGACGTCCAGGCCGCCGGCAAGCTCGAGGCCACCGACGACGAGATGGACAAGCTGCGCAGCAACCAGTTCCGGCTGATGATGGACGACTCCTGGCCGCACGGCGTCGAGGTTGCCGTCGACATCGCCCTGCTCGGCCGGTACTACGAGCGCATCTCCGACCACGCCGTGTCGATGGCCCGCCGGGTCGTCTACCTGGTCACCGGCGAACTCCCGGTCGCCGTCGGCGGTACGGCGGCAGGCTCCGGCGCCGGCGCCTCCACCCCCAACCCCAACGGCACCAACTGAGTCAGCCACACAAAGGCGCCCCCAGCACAAGCTGCCGGGGGCGCCTTCACGTGTCGTCGATCGCCCACCTAGGCCGCTCCGCCTCCACTTGACGGATCTCCGCGCTTGGTCGTTTCCATCGAGTGTGGCCACCGCGTCGACGGCAAGCGCTTACCGACGGCAAGGTCCTCACGCTCGTTGGACCCAGTCCTCGCGCTTGCACGGTGGCTTCAGTGGCGAGCGCCAGGCACAGCGTGTCTGAGGCCGTCGACACCGGACTGGAGTCGACCTTGAGCACCGGTTCGTCACCGATCGGGCGGATTCATGGTTGAGCGGTGCTCAAGGTGGCGAGCCAGGACTGTAAAGCGGCAGGCCGGGACGCCGGGGTCAGCCGGTCGGCGACTCCCACGAAAACGGCTGAGAGCCGAATATCTCCTGACATAGCTGGGTTTCCGCCGGATCGGCGGCCGCCTGTCCACAGCGGATGAATCAAGCGTCGGCCGGCGGCACCTTTCCCGACAGCCTCCCGGACATGGACGAATCGCTGACCGACCGTCTGATCAACACCGACTTGTCGGCCATGAATCACAGCCAGAAGCTGGCACATCTCGACGCGGTGGAACAGCACATGAGAGATCTGCTGGGGACCCAACTGACTCTGCTGGAAGAGAACCCTCAGCTCGTTGCTCAGCGTCCCGAACTGCATGCCCGGCGTGATCGGCTTCGCGGCCTGAACCTTGACGCTGACAGCGATTCTTGACGGTGTCTCCAAGGGCTCGGCGCGATCCAACGGTGAACACCGGACTTTCGGCAACCGGCGGCCACAGAGATCCACATCGGCTTGTCCACAGCGTCCGAAACGCACAAGGGCTAGCCGGCGGAAATCGATAACTTCACCGACATGACGGATTCAGACATCACGCAGTGGCTCGACGCGGACATTTCCGCGATGGGCTTGACGGAACTCATGGCCAGCGCTGCAGCGCATCACCAAGCACTGAATCGGAGTCGAGGTAGGTGCTCAGGCTCCTGGAGGAGAACCTGGAGGCGGTCGCGCAGCATCCTGAGCTGCATAACGAGCTCGAGCGCCTCCGGGCTCTCACGCCAGAGGAGATCAGCGGCCTTGGTTCTTGACGGCTTCGATGGCTTCTTTGGCGGCGGCTGGGTCGAGGTACTCGCCGCCGGGGGTGACGGGGTGGAAGTCCTCGTCGAGTTCGTAGTACAGCGGGATGCCGGTCGGGATGTTGAGGCTGACGATGGTCTGCTCGTCGAGGTTGTCCAGATGCTTGACCAGGGCGCGCAGCGAGTTGCCGTGTGCGGTGACCAGGACAGTCTTGCCGTCGAGCAGGTCGGGCACGATCGCGTCGTACCAGTAGGGCAGCATCCGCTCGACGACGTCCTTCAGGCATTCGGTCGACGGCAGCAGCTCCGACGGGAGTCCGGCGTACCGCGGGTCGCCGGCCTGGTCGTACTCCGAGCCGCGCTCGATCGGCGGCGGCGGGGTGTCGTACGAGCGCCGGAACAGCATGAACTGCTCCTCGCCGAGCTCCTCCAGGGTCTGCTTCTTGTCCTTGCCCTGCAGGCCGCCGTAGTGCCGCTCGTTCAGCCGCCAGGACCGGCGTACGTCGATCCACTGGCGGTCGGCCACCTCGAGCGCGATGTTCGCGGTGCGGATCGCCCGGCGCAGCACCGAGGTGTGCAGTACGTCGGGGAGCAGGCCGCGGTCGCGCAGCAGCTCACCACCGCGCTGCGCCTCCTCGACACCCTGAGCGTTCAGGTCGACGTCGACCCAGCCGGTGAACAGGTTCTTGGCGTTCCAGTCGCTGTGGCCGTGGCGGAGCAGGATCAGGCGATAGGTCATGGCTGAAGCCTACTGGGGCTCCAGCCAGCCCTTGAAGGCGTCCAGATTCCGGGTGGACTCGCCGCGCGAGAGCCGCCACTCGTACTCCTTGCGGATGGAGGAGGCGAACCCCAGCTCGAGGATCGTGTTGAACGACGAGTCGGCGTACTCGAGCACCGCACCGAGCAGCCGGTCCACCTCGGTCGGCGTGATCGAGTGCAGCGGAACTCGCCCGTCCAGGTGGATGTCGCCGAGGTGGTCGACGGCGAACGCGACGCCGTACATCTTCAGGTTCCGCTCCAGCAGCCAGCGGTAGACCGCCTCGTGGTTCTCGTCCGGCTGCCGGGCGACGAAGGCGTGCACATGGACTGCCTGCGGGCCGACCGTCAGCATGACCGTCGTCTTCAGCTTCCGCTCCCCCGGCAGGTCCGCGGTGAAAGCGCCGGGCTCGCCCTCGGTGAAGTCGAGCCCGTTCTCCTTCAGGACCTG
>WNGE01002824.1_pt1 | contig 20914 bp, 19 predicted proteins | sample 5400651 | NCBI WGS metagenome assembly WNGE01 (sample SAMN13153370, study PRJNA577476) | soil metagenome | isolation source: 60 cm soil or saprolite under grassland replicate 2 | place: USA:California | collected 2016-06-15 | reverse complement strand
TCACCAAAGCGCGGGTCACCGTCCACAGCTTCAACTTGGTTCGTATGCAGGAAGACATCCTGGCGGGTCTGAAGATCACCGACAAAACCTACCAGGAAGGCAAGGCCGCCCTCGCCGAGCGCGATTATCGCCGCAAGGGATTGGGAATCTCTCTTTTCTTCATCGTAATAGTTCTCGTCGGACTGCGACTCTACACGCGGCACATTGAGCGCGGGCAGGACTGAAAAAGTGTGGCGCGGACACTCCTGTCCGCGTAAAAGCCAGCATCGTGCACGCCCTTCCCTGCAGGCAAGTACTTCTCTAGAGGCTTCCTGAGACTCTCGTCCCTCGAAACAATTCTGTGCCTCGGCTTTTCGCGGCGGGTTTGTTCTCGACTGAGGCGCTCTAGCGGACGTCCCCTCGGACGAATCGCATGGCCTCGGCCACGCCTGGCTCATCCCCGTTTCGTTTGTCGGCTCCGGAGTCGTCCGGAACGTTCGCGGCTTCGCCTTCTCCCGGTGCCAGGAACAGATTGCTCTCCAGCCCATGCTGTTTGGTGTACAGGTCGAAGTAACGTCCGCGCAGGGCATAGAGTTCTTCGTGCGTGCCACGTTCGACAATTTGTCCCTGCTCGACCACCAGAATCTGATCGGCGCGCCGGATAGTCGACAAGCGGTGCGCGATTACAAACGTTGTGCGGCCCTGCATCAGGTAGGAGAGGCCTTGCTGGATCATCTGCTCGGATTCGGAATCGAGGCTGGAGGTCGCCTCGTCGAGAATCAGGATGCGGGGCTCGGCCAGAATGGCGCGCGCGATCGAGATCCGCTGCCGTTGCCCGCCCGACAGCTTGACGCCGCGCTCACCGACGATGGTGTCGTACTTGTCCGCAAAGCTCTCCGCAAATTCATCGACCCGAGCGATACGGCAGGCGCGCATTACGGCCTCGTCACTGGCGTCGGGCCGCGAGAACGAAACGTTCTCGCGAATCGTTCCGTCAAACAGAAATGATTCCTGCAACACGACTCCAAGCTGTGTGCGGTAGGAATCGAGCCGTACTGTGCTCAGATCGATGCCGTCCACTAAGATTTTGCCGCTGGTCGGAACATAGAAGGCGGAAATCAATCCGATGGTCGTGGACTTGCCAGATCCCGACGATCCCACCAGCGCAGTCACGGTGCCGGGAGCGGCGTGGAACGAAACGTCGTTCAACACCGTGCGGGCGCCATCGTAGCTGAAGGTGACTGTCTCGAAATCAATGTTGCCCCCGATCATGGACAGCGTGACGGTGCGCCGGGGATCGCGGTCCTCCGCAGGTTCTTTCAGGATTTCGTGAGTGCGCTCCAGCCCAGCCAGCGCTTCGGTGATCTGCGTGCCGATCTGAACAATCTGCATGATGGGAGCGATCAGGAAGCCCATGAACAATGTATAGGTAAAGAAGCCGCCAATCGTCAGCGCACCGGCCAGAATCTGCCTCGCTCCGACAAACATGATGACCGCACCCACCACGCCCAGCAGAACGCTGGCTGAGAGCCCCATAACGGAAGTCGCCGTCAGAGTGCGCATCACGTTAGCGAGCAGCCGCATCACTCCGAGCGAGAAGACCTTTTCCTCACGGTCTTCGGCGTGATAGCCCTTCACCACCCGCACGCCACCGAGGGATTCGGACAAACGCCCGGTAACCTCAGCGTTGATTTTGCCGCGATCGCGGAAGATCGGCCGGATGGTCTGGAATGCCTTTCGTAAGGCGAGTGCAAAACAAGACAGAAAGCCGAACGCCAGCACCGTCATCAGCGTGCTGATTCGGAACAAGACCACCAGGGCAATGGTTGCGGTAAGCAGCCCTCCGACCAAGTCCACCAGCCCGGTACCGATCAGGTTGCGCACACCTTCCACGTCGGTCATGATGCGCGAAACCAAAACTCCGCTCTTGGTCGAATCGTGAAATGACACCGGCAGCCGTCCGACATGAGCTTGCACTTTCTGGCGAAGCTCGGCGATCAGGCGCTGGGCGGCCTTGGAGAGCAATTGCGTGAGCGAAAACGAAGTAATCCCTTGTACGACGGTCGCGAGCAATACCCCAAGCACCAGTGGCTTGAGCAGATCAGTGTTGCGCTTGAGGATGACGCTGTCGATCAGGAATCGGGTGGAGTAAGGCAGCACTAAAGAGGCAACCCGGTTGATCGCCATCAAGATGAAGCCAATCGCCAGCAGCCCGCGACGCGGACCAATGAGTTCCCACACCAACGGCAGAACGGCACGCAGTTGAGGGCGCGAGGCCCGGGGCGCTTTTGAGCCAGAAGGCGCCATGGTTGATTAGACACTGCCGTTCCGCGTGGGGTTCAATTTGTAGGCGATGATCGCAGTGGCCTAGGACGGTTAACGCGGGCAATACGATCTTGCTAACGGATGCGGCCGGCAAGCCCCAAAGAGGAGACCGCGAACACGACATTTGCCTTATTCGAGCCTTCCACCGCGGTTTGATAGGCGGCCCCGATGTTGATGTCCTTAGCAGCCAGCTTCGCGGCAAAACGAGAGAGCGCTCCCGGCACGTTGGGGAGTGTAACGTGCAGCACTCGCTCTTCGTAGTAGGAAATCCCTTTGGCCTTCAGCACTTTCTTAGCCCGGTTGGGGTTGTCGACGATCAGTTGCACATAGCCCATCGCGCCCGCACTGCCAGCATTAAAAGCCAGAATATTCACCTTCGCGTCACTGAGAATTCTTGTGAGCTCTGCCAGCGTTCCCGGACGGTTTTCGCAGGAAACGGTCAGTTGATTCATTTTGGGCATGACGAGTCCCTCTGATGACGAATGTCCGGCATGCTATCAGAGGGCTGTATCGAGGAATACGAAAATCTCCGCCCTGCTGCCGGAGAACAGGGCGCTCCATTTTTCCCAGGAGGATTCCAAAGGAACCGGCCAAAGCGCACCGCGATGGAATGGTGAGGGCGAGGTGTCGCGCCCACTCCTTCAACGGCTTAGGCTTGCACTAAGAAATGTGAAACAGAGGGAGCGGATATCTGCATTCGAGAAAGTCGCAGGATAGTCCATGGAGCTGGCCAATATTTTGTCTCGCAGCAAACCTTCAATGGCTCCCATCAGGGCCGAACGCAGTGCCTGCGGATGAACTTCAAGTTCTCCTTGGTGAGCGAGCTCCTGCAGGATTCCATCGATTATTTTCACGAATTCCAGGAACCCCGGAACCAGCACAACCTGTTTCCCATCGTCCCGAATGCGACGTCCCTCTAAGAGGAAAAGTTTTCGAAGTTGCTCATCCCTTTCCAGAAAGTTAAGCACCATTTCGATCAGCATCTGGAATTTTTGGCGGGGCGAAGGGATGCTTTCGATGGCCAGCCGGAGGGCTGGGTTGACCTGCTCCCAGCCGTATTGGAAAATCGCCTCCAGAACGCCTTGTTTGTTTTCGAAGTGTTTGATGAGCTGAGACTCGCTAGTGCCGGCCAGTCGACAGATGGCGGCCGTGGGGGTGCGCTCGTACCCCCGTTCGGCAAACAAGGTTTTGGCCGCTTCTCTGATCCGGTCGCGGCTTGGGGTCATCACCCCGGTACTTTGATTCCGCATTTTTTCAAGCCTGCGTAGTTCTGCTCCGACTGAACCAAGCCGATTCCCTACTATTCTACGACGAAGTGATGCCACGCCTGAAATGAAATAATGGTAGTGTTTTCATCTATTTACGAACATTCCAAGATTCTCCTTGACATGCGAATAGGGGAAGTAGCACTATTTTTGCCCGTTATACAACTACTGACAGTAGTTGTGAAACTATTAGACTGACACAAAACCATTGGCGTTGGCGCCACCGTTGTTTCGGAAACCCGGATCAGCCCAAGAGGCTAAGGAGGAGAAGCAATGAAAAAGCTACGGATGTTGCTCTGGTTGGGAGCCGCGTTGCTACTTAGCGTCGCTCCCCTGGTCGCCCAGAACAGTGTTGATGTGCTCGGGGGCCCACAGCCGACGAACATGATCGGCTGCGCCATTAACCCAAGTTGTATTCCGGCGACGTGGTCCACAACCTCCAACGCGGGCGCGGACATTACCACGGCGATTACGGCGAACTTCGTCTTCGACTCCAATGGTGGGGCTTTGCCTACCGACTTTCCGGCTGCCACGAGCGGGCGAATCTGCCTGGCCGATACCCGTGATCTTACCGGGACTACTCTGTTCGCCCAAATAGCCGCACACTGTCAGGCTGCGGGAGGCGTCGCCCTCCTGCTCATACGTGACAGTGGAGTCACCGCCCCGTCGGCTATCCCGGTATTTACTATATCCACGGCGAACGGGGACTTTCTGAGGACTACCGTCGGGTTCAATACCGCGACCGGAACCTCCAATTTCCCGATTCGAATCAATGTAGCTGTGAATGTACCCCCCAGCAACCCAACCGGTCAGCACAACTGCCCGAATGGTCAGGCCGTCCCAGCGTTCGTTGGTTCGGGGACCGCGAATTACACCCCCAATGAGAGTCTGTGTCTGCCTGCGGGGGCGGGCCAGGCCGTCGAGCCCAGCATGACCGTGGACTCGCAGGGCACGGTCCACATCGAGTCCATCCGCGGAGTCCCAGGAGGCCTTGACCTATGGCGCTGGTTCAAAACTGCAGACGGTGGACCGAACGCTGACGGAACCCTGCCGTTTAAGTACGAAGGTCAGCCCGATTGCGGCATGTTCGTAACCACTTTTTGCACTACGAGCGGGTTGGCGCCGGGAGGTGGTGATGGGGACGTCGCCGTGAACCATCCGGACCCATCGAACCTGAACATTCCCAATCTAGCTGTGGTCAGCCTGACTGCAGCGGAAATTACAGGCAGCCAGTCCACCAACCGCGCGGACTCCTTCAGTACTCCGGACCCGGCCACCGCCGGGGTTCCCTTCGACGATCGCATGTGGATAGATGCCTTGGACGATCCGAATCACGTCTACATGGAATACCACGATTTTGGGACCACCTCCCAAATCTTTGTGCAACGCTCGAACGATGGAGGCGAAACCTATACCAACGCCCTGGGGACCGTAGTTGACGCTGCGACAGAGCCGAGCGTCGGTCCTCCTACCGGCAACATCGCCGGCCAGATCAAGGTGGACCGCAGTAGTTGTTCAAGCCACGGCAACCTGTACCAAATCTTCGTGGGTCCCGATAACCCGATCGACAACTCGAAGAACAGCAGCAGCTTTTTCAACGCTGCCTACGTGGGCGTGGCCTCGGGCGTGAGTCTCACGAGTCCCACACTGTCGTTCACTGACTACAAGATCTTCAGTTGCGGGGCGGGTTCAACGTGTCCCTCTGGGGCCGGCCTTGGCAATCTGTTCCCCGCGCTCGCGGTAGATAACTTCGGCTTCGTGTACGCCGTCTGGTCGGACAACACCGACATCTATTATTCGTTCTCGAGCACTCACGGGACGCGCTGGTCTCCGGCCATCAAGGTAACTCAGAACACGCCCCAAGCCGGAAAGTCGAACGTGTTTCCCTGGGTCGCGGCCGATGCCAATGGCCACGTGGCCATCGCGTGGTATGGTGCCGATGCAGCTGGCAATTCGAACACCGTCCCGGCGGCCAGCACACACTGGAACGTGTTCGTTGAGGAGAGCGTCAACGGCCACGCGCTCACGCCGGTGTTCACGTTCAGCCAAGCCACCGACCACGTCAACCACACGGGGCAGATCTCAACCGGCGGCCTGCTTGGCAGCTCCGACCGGAGCCTTGCCGACTTTTTCCAGATCGCCATTGACCCGACGAATCATCTCACCAACATTGCCTACGCGGATAACCATGCGGGTACTTCCGTCACGTACTTCACGCGGCGGAAGACAGCGATGTCGGGCATCGCCACCAAGGGCAAATGTGCAGGCACTTGCCACCAAGCGGCCGGGAAGGGCGACCAAGCCGGCAAGCACGGCGGCAGCGCCCACTTCGACTTCTCTCACGACGACTGCAATCAACAGCCGGACAGCGCGGCCTTCAGCGATCCCGGTTCAGGCGTTAATTTTCAAGCCGCGCAGGTCAATGGCGTGACTTTTAACGATGTTGCGCACAGCATCACTCTTACCGGGTCGGGAACCGACAATGGGTCACCGGTAACGTTCACAATCATCGCGGTGGATAGCTCGTTGGCTGCGCCAGGGATGTTCAGCATCACAATCAGCGACGGCTACACCAACGGCGGCAGTCTGCTCGACGGGAGCATCACGGTCCAATAGCACTCCGGAAGGCGGGTGGGAGGCCGACGTACAGCCGGTCTCCCAACCGGCCAGGGCCGGTGCGCGGGAGGGCCAGCCGCCGCCCGTCACATGGGCCGCACGTGCTTTGCGACGAGGTCAAGATGGCTCTGGCTCCGCAAAAATCGCAAGGGAAATGCGGGGCTGAAGAATGGATCTTCCTTCCCCAGAACTTAAGATCCTGGTAGCGGCTGATGACAGGCCAATCTTTCTATCTAAACTCTCAAAGTTTGATTTTGCGGGTTCGCAATCCGCCTAACGTGCGTGAAAGAATGTGTGCGGATCTAGGCATCGGCTACTACTTCGAAACGCCGAAATCCGATAGCGATGCCGAACTTACCTTCCTTCAATTCTTTTTCTACCCGAAGAACCTTCCCGAAGCACCACATCCGCCTACCTGCTGCCTCCGCATCCGCCTCCGCCTCCACCGGCGGCACGACCAATATCAACCCAATCTCGGTTCCTTCTTGGATGCGCTGATCGGCATACAGGAGAACCCCAGCTAAGGAGAGATTTCCAGTGATGGCCGGTACCTCGTGACCGTCATCTCCAATCATCATGGACACGGCTAGTTGGCGAGTGATGCGCTGGGCCCGGCGGCGGTCAGGGTCTGACATCTCCGATGAAACCCTCGGAAAAAGAAAGCGGCCTTGGCAGGCGCTCTGTCGGTCGCAACTCACAGAGGAGTGACGCTTCAATTTTACTCCTCGAGCCGTGCGGCGCACTTCTCCAACAACGGGCAGCAGCAAGGGCACGCGCCGGAACGGCTTTGAGGCTTTGCCAGCACGAGCGTAAACAGGCCCGAGACGATGTCCTGTACTTCGAGCCGAAATATGAGGGATTCCGGCCCGCGAGCCATCCCGCTTCGCTATACCGTGACGGTCGCCCACGAGGTGGACTGTTTCAGCCACTCACGCGCTTCTCCGAGCAACCGTTGTCAGTAGCCCGTGGTCAGGGAAAACCCAACGACTAACGACGTTTTCGAAAGAATTCTTGCAGGATTTCGACTGAGCGGCCCGCCAGTACCCCACCGCGAACATCCATCTGATGATTGAGCTGGGGGTGATTAATCACCGCAAGCACCGAACGCACGGCCCCGGCCTTGGAATCGTCAGCCCCGTACACCAGGCGGCGAACGCGGGCGTGGACCAGCGCCCCTGCGCACATCGCGCACGGTTCAATGGTGGCAAACAGCTCGCAGTCGCCCAGCCGGTAATTGCCGAGATTTTGCCCTGCCTCGCGCAGCGCGACGATCTCCGCATGGGCGGTCGGATCGTTGTCAGTTCGATTACGGTTCCAGCCGCGTCCGACGATGCGTCCGTCGCAGATGACGAGTGCGCCCACCGGCACTTCGCCCGCTTCCAGCGCGCGCTGGGCCGAGCGAAGGGCTTCTTCCATCCAGAGTTCGTCCGAATCAGTGGTCAGTGGCAGTGGCCAGTGGCTAGTTGCCAAAGCAGTTCTCAGTTCTCGGTTTCCAGTTCCCCGTTCCTAGGGACGGAAAAGCGGAGACTGACTAACCCATTCTACCGGGGCGGGAAAAGAGTTGGAATTCGAAGCGTGGCATTGAAATCAGTTTTCAGATGATGCGGAGCACGTTGCGTACGACTTCTGGCACGACGGTCTGGACGACGTGAGGGATAACTGTCATCAGGACGCAGCGGGCCATCATCAGAGCTGGCAAGGCAATCAGGGCCCAAGCGGTTGCGGAGAGGTGGGGAATAAACGTTCTCATCGGTTTGCCCTCGAATGTTGATACGTCGCCCAAGGGCCGCGAGTTCCGTGAATCGGGGCCACTCCCACAAGCCGCTTTTCATCATATAGTTGGCGGCTCAGCGGCTAATCATTGCGGCGGAACTGGAAGCCCGATAGTCGTGTGACTGATCTCGCACGCGCCGGTTTGCCGAAGTGGTATCCTAGGCTGGATATGGGAATGACGGCGATTCTGCGCAAAGTGTTTCTGGTGGATTTGATGCAGGGCCTGGGGGTGACGTTCCGCTATCAGCATCCCAGGGAGATCTACACGGAGCAGTATCCGCTGGAAAGGCCGCAGGTGGCGGAGCGCTACCGCGGCGCGCCGCGGCTGAATGTCAATCCCGATACGGACGAGACTCTGTGCATCTCCTGCGATCTGTGCGCGCTCGCTTGTCCGGAGAACCTGATCGTGGTCTCGAGCGAACGCAACGAAAAGACCCGCCGCAAGGAACTCACCAATTTCACCTACGACCTAAGCCGCTGCATGTTTTGCGGATTGTGCGAAGACGCATGTCCCACCGACGCGCTCGAACTCACGCAGGACTTCGAGTTGGCGAACTACTCCCGGGAAGGCATGATCTGGGACCGCGAGACGCTGGAAAAGGGACCGCGGCCGACCGTGTACAAGAAGTAGCTGCCGCCCGCAGGCCTCAAGTGGTTCCGGCTATTTCTTTTCCAGGGTCGCTTTCATATTAACTTCCGAGCCAGCGAACACAGAAACGCTCTTGCTCCAGTCGGCGTACCCGTTCTGCGAAACTTTCACCGTGTATTTACCTGCCGGAAGCTTCAGCGTGGCGGGGGTATTGCCGACGAAGTTGTCGTCGACATAGACATCGGCGCCATCCGGCAGGGAGTTCAGACTGACTCGGCCTTCTTCCTTCGGGGCAGGGGCGGCGTCGGCAGGTTTGGTCATGGAAGGCGCCGTCGGGACCGCTTTAGGGTCGGGGGTCGCAATCGCCTTCTCCGTGGCTTTGACCGCTGCGGCTTGCTTGGTTTCGCCAGCCAGAGTGTCGGATACTTGCTCGTAGAATTTGTCAGCCATGCGGTCGCCTGCGCCCCAGGACAGGCCCTTTTTGTTCTGGACGTTGATGATGAGCGTGGCCTTGTCGGTTCCCTCAGCCTCCACCGAAGCGTTGGCAACGAAACCTTCGGAAGTAAAAGAGCGGCCGGTTTCGAACGTGAACATCAACATTTTTTCGTTGACGTAACTCACCACGTGCCGCTCACGCGCTGTCCGCACGGCGGCGAGAAATACTTGCTCGGGTGAATTGTTGTAGGTTTTCTTCTTTGGCTTCGCTTGTGCACCGATAGGCAGCAGGACGGCAAGAGTGGCAAGGGCGACGAAACAGGGCAATGCTGAACGTTTCATGATGGCTTCTCTCCCGCAGCCATTGTATGCCCGGTCAGAACCGTTGGCAGTGATGCCAAGGCATAAGAACTACTCCGGCAGCAGCGGCAGTCCCTCAATATTCCAGGAAATGTGGTGGACGGCGTTGTTGGTGGCGAGAATCGCGGACTTGCCCGGAGCGAAGGCGAGCCCCACCAGACCCTGCCCCGAAACTTCGAGACTGGCTTTAGCGTCCGGCGTGATCTTCACGATGCCACGTTTGCCGGCGAGCGAAGCGGCGACGTAGAGATTGCCGTCCGAAGCGAAAGCCAGACCCTGCGGACGTCCGAGGCCGCGATAGAACAGGGAAACGCTTCCATGCGGATCCACCTTGTACACGCAGTCGAAGCTGGAAGTGGTTGGGCCGGTGACGAACAGATCGCCGTGCAGGCCAAAGGCCAGGTGATAAGCGGAGATGCTCGGCTCGATCGTCGCGAAAACGAAAATCTGGCGGTCGGGCGCAATCTTGAAGATCGTACCGCTGCGGTCGCCGACGTAGAGGTTCTGCTGGCGATCGAAGGCAATACCGGTCGCAACGCCCATGCCCTCGGTGTAGGACGAAACGCTGCCGTTCGGCGCCACTTTGTAGACGCTCTCGTCATGCCGCGAGGAAACGTACATCTGGCCATCGCGGTCGAAGGCGATGCCCGTCGCATTCATCATTTCGGTCAGGAAGGGGGTGACGTTGTAGTTGGTGTCGATCTTGAAGATCGCAACTGGAACTTTTTGTCCGCGGGAACCGGAGAACGTTACGTAGAGGTTGCCCTCATGATCGAGCGCGGGATTGGTCACAGGATGAAGGTTGTCGGCAACGGGGACCGCGACTTTGATGGAGTGGGCGTTGCTGACGTTTCCGTTGGTTCCGACGACGATCGGCCCGGAGACGGCGTTCTCCGGAACGCGCGCCACCAGGAAATCGTCCGAGCTGATTAAGACTGCGCCTTCCACTTCGCCGAAGCGGACGCTGGGGCGGCGGAATTCGGAGGGACGGAGAGCTCGGCCGATGATACGGACCTCGCCTCCCGGCAGGGCAAAGCTGGGGGCGACCGCCTCGATATGCGGCTTACCGTTCACGTTCTTCTTCCCCAGCAGGCGGTCGGAAATACTCATGCGACTCTTCCAGTAAAGCCAGAACTACTTTATTAGAAGTCCGAGATACAGCAACAGATGCATGACGAAAACGGCGCCAAGGCCCGCCCCCAAGTCATCCGCCATAATGCCGGTGCCTTCGGGCAACCGCTCGAGCAGGCGAATCGGGGGCGGCTTTAAGATGTCGAAGACACGGAAGAGTATAAGGCCCGCAAGGAACGTTTTCCAAGCGAGCGGTACGGCGATGAGCGTGACGAGTTGGCCGGCGACTTCGTCAATCACGACGAACTGCGGATCTTTCAGGCCGGATGCGCGCGCCATCTGCGTGGCGGCCGGGATTCCGATCAGGGTGACCAGCGCGGCCGCCGTGATCGTTGCCCAGGTACGTGCCTCGGGCGGGATGCGCGAACTGATCAGCGCCCAAACGATGACCGTTGCGACCGATCCCCACGTGCCCGGAGCGGGCTTGAGGCGGCCTATGCTGAAGAACGTTGCTATCAGAGTGGCCCACAGAGGGGCGCCAGCGCTACGGTTGGGGTTCGCTGCGCGTGCGAGGGTTGTGCGGGCGGATTCAGGCGATTGATTCACTGGGTTTCGTCGGGATCTTCGAGGTCAGCGTCTCGGATTGCTTCCTCTGCGTCGGCCACCGGTGACGCGATCACGTACGCTCCGCTGGCCCATTTACCGAGATCGAGTTCCCGGCAGCGTTCACTGCAAAAAGGGAAGTCGGGCGCACCGGCGTTGACCGGCTTCTTGCAAATCGGGCATTTCAGCTTCAGTGAACGCTTGCGGGGCATGGGTGAATAAGCTTCTGGCTGCTGGCTTCCAGCTGCTGGCGACCCCATACCGAATTGCTTGCCAGCCAGCAGCTAGCCGCCAGAAGCTGGAGGCGGATTTTCACATCTGCAATCTGACTTCTTACTTCTGAGTTCTCTTTGTCTTTACACGATCTCCGCCACTAGATCGTAATCGTGTGCCGCGGTGATCCGGCAGCGGTAGAACTCGCCTTTTCTTGGTTCCAGGCCCTCGGGATAGCCGTTCACGAAGACTTTGCCGTCGATTTCGGGCGCGTGCATGGCAGTTCGGCCTTCGAGGAGCAGATCGGTCTCTTCGGAAGGGCCCATAAGCAGAAGGTCGAATTCGCGTCCGACGAGCGGCTTCTTTTTTGCGCGGCTGATCTTCTTCTGGATCGACATCAGGGACTTGCGGCGGCTCTCGATTTCCCGCAGGGACAGTTTCTTTTCCAGAGCAAACGCGCCCGCGCCCTCCTGGTCGGAGTAAGCGAAAGCTCCCATCCAGTCGACCTTGGCCTCGCGGATAAAGTCGCACAGCTCTTCAAACTCTTTTTCGGTCTCACCCGGGAAGCCAACAATGAACGAGGTCCGCAGCGTCACGCTGGGAATTTCGCGCCGCATTTTCTCGATCGAGCGCAGGAACAGATCGGCCCCGCCGCCGCGCTTCATGCGCTTCAAAACCGAAGCGGAGGCGTGCTGCAGAGGCACGTCAATGTACGAGCAAATGTTCTCGTGCGCGGAGATCGTTTCCAGCAGCCGGCCGGTAATCTTGTTCGGATACGCATAGAGAAACCTGATCCAGCGCAGTTCCTCGACACCCGCGAGTTTTTCGAGCAGCAGCGGCAGGCCGTCATTCAATCCCAAATCTTCGCCGTAGCAGGTCGTGTCCTGTCCGATCAGAGTGATCTCGCGCACGCCCGATTGTGCCAGCCGTTGCGCTTCGGCAATCACCGACTCGAAGCGCCGCGAGCGGAACTGCCCGCGCAGTTGGGGAATAATGCAGAAAGTGCAGGGATGATCGCACCCCTCGGCAATCTTGATGTAGGCGGTATATCCCGGCGTCGCCAGCACGCGCGGGGTGGTCTCGTCGTAGAGGTAGTTGGGGAGGTCGGAGACGGCTCCATCCCAGGAATCGCGCGCGAAGCGGCCGCGGGCGCGACGATGGTCGCCCTCGGGGCGGGAGGTCAGAATGTGGAACGGGCTTGGTGTGGGAGGCGTCTCCGCGACTCCGGTTGCAGCCAGGATTTTCTTCAACTCGCCGGTGCCGACGACCGCATCGACTTCCGGAATGCTTTTGCGGATCTGGTCGCGGAAGCGCTCCACCAGGCAGCCGGCGACGACCAGTTTTTTCGCCTTGCCTCCGGCCTTGTGGCGAGCCATTTCAAGTATGGTATCGACCGACTCCTGCTGCGCGCTGCCAATAAACGAGCACGTGTTGACCACAATCACGTCGGCATCCTCGGCGTCCGCGGTGAGTTGAGCACCGGCCTGAGCCAGCATGCCCATCATGACCTCGCTGTCGACCAGGTTCTTAGGGCAGCCCAAGCTGACAAAACCTACCTTGGCCGGGGTAGTCTGCCCCGCAATCGCGGACATGTTTTTCTTTCCAGACACCGGGAAATAAGGAACGATGCGGTCTGTAAAGATTTTAGCATTGGCAGGCGCGGCATCGGGCGCCGGCGGGGCGCGAACCGGAAGCACCCTGCGGGGTGCCCGAATGGGTTCCGCCCATACGGCCATCGCGTGCTAATCTTGTTCAAACCAATCTACACATCCCTCGAGACACCCGGAGGAGAGATGTCGGCCAAACGGCTCGCAATTCTGGTTGTGTTGGTTGCCTGTCTTATTTCCCGTGCGTTCGCGCAAATCTATGAACGTTCCGTCGAGCAAAACAATGAGCTTTCCGTAACCGTGGGGCGCACCTTTGTCAGCACGCAGACCATCCAGAATTCCACTGTGTTCAATCCCCACATTCATTTCGGAAACGAAGAAAGCGTCGACTTCAATTACAGCCGCCTGCTGACAAGCCGCAGTCTCTTCGCACTGTATGGAGAACTTCCGGTCGCGATCTATCCGCGCATGGATCTGAACACCGAGCAGAATGTGATTCCGAAGGACATCGGGGCGCTGTTCATCGCGCCGTCGGCGCGCTTGAACTTTTTTCCCGGGCAGGGCATTTCGCCCTGGGTGAGTGCGGGCGGAGGCTATGGACGGTTCCGCGAAGCATCGCAGCTGAATTTTTTCGGGTCGAACCCGGGTCCGACCGGCAGCAATACCGGCGTGATCCAGCTTGGAGCCGGGTTAGACGTGTGGCCGTGGCGTGGTTGGGGGTTTCGACTGGAAGCGCGTGATTTTTACTCTGGCGAGCCCGCATTGAACGTCACTACCACGAACAGCCGCCAGCATAACTATTATGTGGGTATGGGAGTGATCCGGCGCTTCTAGCGCTTTTCGGCGCCAATCTCCTCTAGAAGTCCGGGTAGGGCACGGGCGTCGTCGACCGAGTGCCCGAAGCGTGCAGATTCGTAAGCGCGGGTAAACGCCGCCACGCCTTGCTGCAAGCCCGGTTCCTGGATCGCCACCACAAAGTCGCGCGGTGTCTGCGAGGGAGACTTGCGCCAGCCGTGCCGTGCCATCCGGCGCAGCATCTGTTCATACCACAGGGAGGCCGATTCACGCGGAGCGCGGTCGGGGTGGGCCCGGAGCCTGCGGGCGCGCAGTGCCCGGAGAATCGAGCGCAGGTTGATCAGGACAATCGGAAGCGCGGTTACCGCGAACGCCCCAGCGATCCAATGCGCCGGAGAACGAGTGATTCGTTGCTGAACGCTGCGGGCGGAGCGCAGCAGCGCGCGGTGCTGCCGCGAAACCCAGCGTCGCATTTCGTCCAGCAAACGCCGGCTGTTGGAGGCGGCGTCCGTGCCGAGCGAGCGCTGATGCTCGGCATCGTAATTGATGATCCATTCCCTCCAGAAGGACGCGGCCGCATCCGCATAGAGTTGAATCCGCGACCAGCCGTACCGCGTGGGCAGGCTTGCCGCAGGAGTCGGATCGAAGCTGACCCAGCCGGTTCCCGGAAAGTAAGCCTCGACCCAGGAATGCGCATTGCTTGCCCGCACTACATACTTGCCCGTCAGATCGTTGAATTCGCCCGTGCGGAAGCCGGTGACCATGCGGGACGGAATGCGAAGCGAGCGCAGCATCACGGCCATGGAACTGGCGAAATATTCGCAGTGTCCTTTCTTTCTTTCGAACAGGAAATCAGCCAGCGGATCTTCACCAACACGTCTTGGCAGTTCCAGAGTGTATCCGAAACCTGTGCGCAAGTAGCGCTCCACGGCCGCGGCTTTCTGGTAGTTACTGGGGGCCGAGGCTGTGATCTCCTCGGCCAGTTTTGAAATGCGGATATCCAGCGGAGGCAGCTTCAGGTATTCGTCCATGCCGCCAGGAATCGTATTGGGAGCCAAACGGAGTTCTTCTTCATCGGGCACGACGAGTTCAGACTCGGCGTCGTACCGATTAATGGGATGGCCGGTGTCGAGATTGTAGACCGCACCTCCGGCGTCGGTATTCGTCTGGCGGTAGTCTCCACTGAGAACGGTCGGCCTCTCAGCAGAAAGAAGACGTTGGCGCCCAACGGCTCCATCAGAACGCGGTAGCGGATTTTGCGGCCGGGAACCACCTGAGATGCGCCTTCGTCTGCAGCCGGCGCTAGCCGATAACGGCCGTCAAGTCCGGGCCGCATCAGGTTTGGCGCGAACGCATTGGACCACATCTTGCCGTCAAAACGGTTGAGGGCAACGCCGCGCCACTTCAAATCGTACGCACCCTGCAGATCATTCTGGATCTCGATGTGCATCACCACCGCGCTCGATTGCTGGATCTTCCCGATGCGGCCCAGCTGCACCCGGTCGGTGAAGCCGGTCGATAAATCGTTCGTCGGGGCGTAGGCACTGAGGTAGCGCGAGGAGACCCGGGGCAGAAGAAAGAAGATCAGGACGCTTCCCGCCATGATCAACAGCACCAGCAAGGGAGCCGTTGCCGCCAGAACGTAAGCCATCCGGCCGTAAGGAGAAGCGATATGGGGCTCTTGCGCGCGGGCCTGCTCTTCCGCCAGCGAGTGGCGCATTTCCATCAGCACAAAGGCGATCACGCCGACCAGCAGGAACCCGGCAAACGAGAACAGGAAGACGCTGTCCACGGTAAGCACGGCCGCTCCCAACACCATCAGGAACGAGAGCACAGCCAGCATGTAATGGTCGCGGGAGCGTTGCAAAGAGAACAGGCGGACGACCATCAGGAACAACACAAGGTGCACGGTCGCAGCCAGGAAGCTGCGTGAGACGAAAAAGTAGTCCGCGAAGTAGACGAAGATGTAGAGCAGCGTCAGATAGTTCGTCCAGCTGTCTGGGATCGCGAACTCCAGTCGCGCCGCTAACTGGCAGCCCCGGGCCAGCAAGGCAAGGCCAACCAGCACAACCCCAGGCAGGTCCAGACCGCCGGTTGAAGCCAGTGCGGCGAAGCCGGTCATCACCAGCAGGTAGAGTGCCACATTGAAGTAGCGCTCGATGGCATGAGCCATCGTGGGCTTGCCCGGGCTGATTCCGGTTGACGACACGATAACCCTCTATTGTTGGCCAAAGCGGCAAGGAAGGGAAGTGCCCGCGACATCCGTTGCGCGCCGCTGCCGTTCTTGCGGGACGAACAGGGCGATCGGAACGTTCATTGCGCCAGGTCCCAACCTTCATCCTTCATTTTGTGATTCCCCCAGGACTCCCTAACCCAAAAGGCGCGCTTTTTCCGTTCTTGTCGAACGCAAAATCCGCGACGCAGGTCTCACCAGAAATGCGTGACCCAACGACCCAGAATCCGGGATCCCAGTCACACCAGACTTCAATCAAAACCTGGTAGTCCGTCTTTCTTGTTTCTTGCAACTCATCTTAGCGGGCGTGCGAACGACAGTTCGTGTCCGTCCGGGTCAGTCATGTGAAAATAGCGCTCGCCCCATTGGGCATCCCGTGGGATTCCCGGATTAAATCCTTCTTCTTTAAGGTGCCTCCAGAATGCGTCCACGTCCGCGACATGGAAAATGAGCCGTCCCCACCTGTTCGCCGGATCATCCAGTTCCAGATTGAGGATGGCAGATTGCGCATCCTTCGCACGAAGCGAAGAGAAACATGCTGCTTCTCCGCCATAGAGAAGCTCCATGCCCAGAACGTTTCTATAGAACCGCACAGACTCGTGCACGGTGTTGTGGCAGTGCTCCCTGAACATCCCGCCAAAGTCCCGGAACTGCATGGTGAGAGTGACACTCCCACCCGGACGAAGGCGATAAAGGTCCTTGCGGCCTTTCTCCCACCCCGGCACGTTGCTGGCGCTGCCGTTCCGGGCCAAGACTTGGCCCTCCTCAAAGTGGATGTGGATCGGGTGATCCCAGCCACCTCCACCATTGACCAAGATCCGACCTCGCGGGTGCCATAGCTTGGCGCCGCCGACACCCGGCCGAAGTCCGCATTGAGCATGGTTCCGCCATCCGTCGCGATGCCCCAGGGACCGAAGAACGTCGTGACCGGGTCATTGGTTGTCTGACCGCCGCCGCTCCCGAACTCGAAAATCCGTGTCCGTGCCACTGGAATCTTCGCGCTTACGACGATCACCAAACCCTGCAACTGGCTCTGGACTTTGGTTTTATCCCCCGTTGTTCCACCTCGACCGAACCGACTGGAACCTCGGCAATATGACAAGGCGATGTATCGCAGGCGCAACGAAATCGAGCGGCACTTCCGTCGTCTCAAGGGCTTCCGCCGCATCTTCTCGCGCTTCGACAAACTCGATGTCGTCTTTCTCGCTTTCCTTCACTTCGCCCTCATCGTCGAAGCCCTGAGATTCCTAAATAGTGTTAACACGCCCTAGGGTGGTGGGACGATTGATAAACGACGGCAGCGACAAAAAAGCGGGACGACGCCGACTGGGGGTGGTCCTGATCGATCAAATCGCCGTGCTCGTACTTTTTTGGCTGTAGAATCGGTAGATTTGTGGATTGGAGACCTAACATAAAAAAGCTAAGGTTGCGGTCATCGCTGTCGGAGTCATGCACGAAAGCCGGCATTCGACCTCGCTCAGCAACCGGGGACTTCTGGGGCCACAAGCAAGGCAAAACACATGTACTCCCGCGAGACCAAATTCGCCATCCTGGCAATCTTCGGAATACTCGCGGTATTCATGTTTCACGCAGCATCTGGACCCTTCTCGGTCGTGCACGGGCCGGCAACGGCGCTTCGGGCACTTCGCAATGCTGGTTTGCTTATGTTTGTAATGATGGCATTCGCCCTAGCCAGCATTTGGAGATTCACAACCGTCTTGTACTTCGCACCACGCGGCACTCCTTGGGACGAACCGGATCACCCTGGAGCAGCCGATCACTTCTCCGTTCTTCTTCGCTGAAATCCTCTCGTCTTTCTCACTTACAGGCCTTGTTTCTGGCCGTCATCGCTAACACCCTTTAGTCCCCCCACTCCCCCTTGGGAACAGGCGATACGTGCACGGCTCGGAATAAGCAAATGGGCTGTTGAGGTGAGTTCGCACATCGACAGCCCAAAACGTCAACCCCGAGGCTGGTATCCCCGGAGCGGCGATATCTCTGATTTTACCAAGCCTCCAGCCGCTGTCGGTAGGCAGGATTTCACAAATCGGAGGGACAAGAATGTATCTCAATAAGAATGCGTCAGGAAGACGATTGAAAGAGGCGGAGAACGCACGCAAGAACCGGACGGAGATCGTTAAGGCGCTATCCCTTGGCCAGGTGACACGCCGCGATCTCATCAAGATGGGCCTGTTTACCGGTGCGGGCCTGTTAATGCCTTTGGGGGGGCTCAACCCCTTCGTGGGCAGCGCCCGGGCCGATGGCGGCTCGGGCATCCCGACGGGTCTGCCGCCGAGCCCGCTGTTTGGCGTGCCACCGTTTAGCCAGGTGATGCCCCGTTTCGATGTTTTGCACCGGAAGGCGTACGCATCGGGCCTGAACGTCATGGATCCACTCCCCATCTCAGGATGGGTGGGCGCGGGCCCCGACCCTCAGGCAGCGGCCAACACTACACCGCAGCTGCTGGATGCGGCGTATGGCTTGCCGGACGGAAGCACGGGACCGATCGAAGGGCGTCCCGGGGGCCCCATTTGGGCGCACCAGCTATTCGCCCAAATGCCGCCGAAAGTTGTCGTAGAAGCCTCCCAGATGGGGGCCACGGTCAATAACGTCTACGACCCCGGCGCCAGCATTCGCCGGCTCACTACCACCAAGGACCTCAACAACAACAGCCTGATCGGCAGCTCTATCCCCCCGGTCTTCCACCCTAGCCTGCCGGTGCAAAACTCCAACAAGTTTTGGACCTTTAATGGGACCATCCCCCCGAAGCTGGTGCAGGCGCGCTACGGCGAGCCCCTCGTGTTCCGCCATCACAACCAACTGCTGGCCGGCATCAGTGACAATGGTGGCTTCGGGCGTTACACGATCTCGACCCACGAGCACAATGGCCACCACGGCGCGGAGAACGATGGCTTCACCGGCGCCTACTTCTTCCCCAATCAGTTCTATGACTATCACTGGCCCGTGACTTTGGCTGGCTGGACCAGTGTCAACACCGGCGCCACGGATAAGCGTGCCGGCAGTCCCGACGGCAAGGGCGGCATCAATAAGGTCCCTGGCGACTGGCACGAGACCATGAGCACGCACTGGTTCCACGATCACATGTTCAGCTTTACCGCCCAGAACGTGTACAAGGGCAACGCCGCGATGTTCAACATCTACAGCTCCCTGGACCGTGGCAACGAGGGGCTCAAGGACGGTGTCAACTTCCGGTTGCCCAGCGGCACGGGCGATGACTGGGGAAACCTCGACTACGACATCAACCTCCTGCTGGCCGATAAGGCGTGGGACTCGAGCGGGCAGCTCTACATGGACATCTTCGACTTCGACGGCTTTCTGGGCGACGTGATGACCGTGAACCTCGCCTACAAACCGTACTTCGAGGTCGAGGCGCGTAAGTATCGCTTCCGCATCCTCAACGCCAGCGTGTCACGCTTCTTCAAGGTGGCCTGCGCTGACGTGCTGGGCAACGCCGTCCCCATGATTCAGATCGCCAACGACGGCAACCTGTTCCCCAACCCGGTGACCCTCACCGAATTGGACGAGCAAGGGATCGCGGAGCGGTACGACATCGTCATCGACTTCTCCACGCACCTCAACCAGAAGCTCTGGATGGTGAACTTGTGCGAGCACGAGGACGGCAAGAAGCCGGCCAAGGACCTTACGCTGGCCCAGGCTCTTTCCGGACAGTCGCCTGATCCTTGCGTCGGCCGTTTCCTCGAGTTCCGCGTGGTGCGCAGGCCGAAGCACAAAGACCAAAGCGTGGTGCCCAGTACCATGATTCCCAACCCCGACCTGTCCAACATTCCGATCGCGCGGGAGCGGACGTTCGTGTTCGGGAGAGGCGCGAAACAGACGACCTCCGACCCCATCAGTTCGTTCTTCGGGCCGTGGGGCGTCGGGACGGACGGCGGGGACGTGCTGGCTGCGGATTTCGGCCGGGTCTCGGCAGCGCCAGGCTACGGTACCCGTGAGGTCTGGACCCTGGTCAACGGCGGCGGTGGCTGGGATCACCCGATCCACATCCACTTCGAGGAGGGCCAGGTTCTCGCCCGCAATGGCAGCGCAAGCAACGTGCCGTCCTGGGAGAAAGGCCGCAAGGACGTCTATCGCCTCCACCCCAGCGGAAGTGTCACGCTCACCATGCAGTTCCGCGACTGGGGCGGGATGTTCATGGAGCACTGCCACAACACCATGCACGAGGACAATGCCATGCTGTTGCGCTGGGAGATTGACGACGGAGGGGCCCCGTTCCTGAGGCCGCTCCCGACCCCGATCCCGCAGCCGACCGGCGTGACCTTCGAATCGCCAGACGACATCCTGCCGACCGCGCTTTGAGTCGGGGGATGCAACATCATCGGCGGGCCACCAACGGTGGCCCGCCGGCTTTCAACCGAGGCTGGAATTTGGAAGCGCAGGGAGTCGATATGGCACAAAAAGGTTCAACGGTCGCGGCGGCAGTTGCCGCTTTGTTTATAGCTGCTTCGATCTTCATTCCCCTCCACACCGCCCAGGCGGGCGAGAGTCTTTGGGGGGCAAACTATTTTCCAAACGTTCCACTCACCACTCAGGATGGGAAGGTCGTTCATTTCTATGACGATCTGTTGAAGGGCAAGATCGTTGCCATTGATCTCATCTACACCCACTGTCACGACGCCTGCCCGCTCGAAACCGCGCGGCTGGCACAGGTCCAGAAGCTGCTGGGGGATCGCGTCGGGAAAGATATTTTCTTCTATTCGATCAGTATCGATCCGGAGCGGGATACGCCCGCAGAGCTAAAGGCTTATGCCGAGAAGTTTCATGCCGGACCGAGCTGGCTTTTCCTCACCGGCAAGCCGGAGGATATTGAGCTGATCAGCAAGAAGCTGGGTCTGTATTCGCCGAATTGGGACCGGGACGGGCACGCCCCCGATCTCATGGTCGGCAACGTCCCGACTGGACAGTGGATGCGGAACGCTGCCACCGACAATCCACGCTTCCTGGCCATCATGATTGGCGACGTTGTGAGCAATTGGAAAGGCCACAAGCCCGAGACGACGAAGAGCTACGC
>WNGE01002822.1_pt1 | contig 20920 bp, 22 predicted proteins | sample 5400651 | NCBI WGS metagenome assembly WNGE01 (sample SAMN13153370, study PRJNA577476) | soil metagenome | isolation source: 60 cm soil or saprolite under grassland replicate 2 | place: USA:California | collected 2016-06-15 | reverse complement strand
TCCGTCGCGTTCATCGCCCCGTTCGACTCGCTGCTGTGGGACACCGCCCTCGTCGCGAGCCTGTTCGACTTCGACTACGTGTGGGAGGGCTTCTTCCCGCCGGCAAAGCGCCGTTGGGGCTGGTACGTGCTCCCGATCGCCTTCGGTGACCGCTTCGTCGGCCGGATCGAACCGCGGATCGACCGGGACCGAGCCCGCGTGGAGGTGCTCGACGTCTGGTGGGAAGACGGCTTCGCGCCGCGCCGCGCCGACGGGTTCGTCGACGCGATGCGCGACGCGCTCCGCGCCTACCTTCGCTTCGCCAGCGCCGACCGCCTCGACTGGGCACCCCACCTCGCCACGGAGAAGCGGCTCTTCCTCACCCGCCCGTGACCGAGACGAGTGTGTACGAGTGGCGCGAGAGGTTCGACAACGCCGAGCTGAACGCACTTCCTGCCGACGCATTTCGACCGTCGGCTGCGGCAGTGATCAGGAATGTCCCCTGAGCGCTGGCGTTCGTCTACGAGCCCTCGACGGTTACCGACGAAAGCCCGATCCGGTAGCGCACCTCGGTAAGCGCTGCCCCGAGAGCGGTCCTGCTGCGCTGGGCTCCGTCCAGGCTCCAGCCGGTCAGCTCATAGAACTGCCTCGGCCGCTCATTCGCCTCTGCCGTCCACAACGTCGCTTCTCGATAGCCCGCGGCGCGCAAGTGGTCGAGCGCCGCCCCCATCAACGTGCGGCCGACGCCGCTGCCCCACACCGACGGCGCCGTATAGATCAGGTCGAGCTCGCCGGTCAGCCGATCGGCATCCGCATCCTCCGACCGCCGCAACACCGCGAAACCGACCACCTCTCGCCCATCCATCTCGCAGACGAGGTCGTCTCGGACCTCCAGCGCTGCGGCAGCGACAGACCCGCAAGCCCGTCCGGAGGAACGAAGTGCGCCCAAGCTGCTCGCGCCGCCTCGACGAACACGCGCTCTAGCGCGGTCTCGTCATCACGACGCGCAACTCTGACGGACATCTGCATCGACGAAGCGTAGAACGGAGGGCTCAACGAGCAACAGTTCCCTTCGCTGCGCCAGCGTTCGGGAATGTCACATGAGCTGTCGGAGTACGGCTACGTCCATGGCAGCTGCTCCCAGGACGATGGCTTGACCGGCTGGGGTGGCTCGAAGGGTGCGTACGCATCCTTGGGATTTGGCGTTTCCGCCTCGACGCTGGCGCCGTAGCGTGCCGCGAGCTCCGAGACGGGGTAGATGATCTCCCCGTCCTCTTTCCTCGCGCCGACCATGAGTATCACGCACGGTCCGTCGCCTGCGCCGACGCAAACATGCTCCGTTCCAGCCGGACAATGAAAGAAGTCCCACTGCCGCAGAAGCCTCTCCTCACCGTTGACGAGCAGCTTGCACTCCCCAGAAAGGACGAGGACACCCTCCTGTTGTGACTCGGAGTGGTAGAGGCAGTTCGGCTGGCCCGGCTCCAGGACCCTGAGGTTGATCCCGACCTGCTGAAACCAGGCGTTCTGGCTGTCGAACCTACAAACCGAACCGAACGTGTCCGAGCTAATCCACCGCGCGTTCCGCACATTCGAGACAAACCAACCCTCTCCAACGGGCGCCAAGCCGGAGCCGGAGTCCTCTAGCCGAGCCTCGGTCACGCGCTCATCCTAGTGTCCGGCACGATCGCAGTGCCCTGCGCCAGCGTTCCGCAATGACCCCTGAGCGCACGCCTCGATTCGAATAGGTCTCAGGCACCTTTCAAGGTGCGCGACATCCCGAGTGGCCACGGTTCCGGGATGCGCCCCGACCGGGGCAAAAAAGGATGCGTCGCGTTACCCGTATCAGCCGATCAAGACCACGGGTACTCGTCGTGCTGAGGCAGGTGGTCGAGGATCTCGTGCCACGAAGCCTTCGAGCCGACGAACATGTGCGCCGTCGGCTTGAGCGCCGGCTCGTCGATCAGTGACCCATACGGCACACGGATCTTGCCTTCGTAGCCCGTCCAATACATCAGCGAGAAGCACTTCTCGCAGCGCCTCGCGTGGTGGCCGTGGGCATCGCCAATCAATATCAACGAGTCCGCACCCTTGGTCACCCTCAGCTTCTCGGGCTCGATCTCGCCCCAGGGCAAGAATGCCGAGCCTGTCGCCGCACGGCAGTTCGAGCAGTGGCAGTTGTACGCGACGACGAACTCGTCCGAGACCTCGAACGCAACGACATTGCACGCGCAGCGCCCCCTCAGCACGACCGCACTCTAGAAGAATCTGGGCGCATGCGGGAACAACGCCTGCGCCTGCCCTCGGCTGAGCGAGCGTCCTCTCGCCTGAGCGGACTTTCGACTGAGCGGGACGAGCAATTTCGACCCCTCTCACAGGGAGGTCGTGTCGCTCAGCTCAGGCGACGCGGCCGTTCCCGGCTTTCCACTGGGTGCGACAGAAGTTCTTGGGCGACCGGGGCCTCTGTTGCGGTTGTCCGCTCAAGCTCCGCCATCGTCACGCGCCACCATCGCCAGCGGCGGTGTGTGCGAGGATCGCGTGGACGATGGGCTCCCAGTCGGCTCGATCGACTCCGTGCCCGGCGCCATCAAGAGTGAGCAGTCTCGCTCGCGGGATCTCCTCCGCCAGCGCCTGTCCGTGCGCGAGCGGGAACATCGGGTCCTCGGTGCCGTGGATCACGAGCGTTGGCACCGCGATCGACGAGATCGGTGCGGACGGAACGTCTCCCTCCGGGATCACGCTGTGGTTCTCGGAGGCGGCGATGTCACGCGCCCGCTCGACGTCGCGACGGACGAGCTCGCGCCAAACCACCTCGTCGAAGGGACGCGCGCCTCCCGCGAGCATACGCTCGTAGGCGACCAGGTACTCGATTGCCGACTCGTGATCCGACCAATCGACCTCAACTGAGGCCAGGAAGCCGTTGAAGCGCTCGGTCGCCGAGGGAAGGCTGCGTTCCCCGGGAGTCGCAGGAGACGTGCTGATGAGGACGAGCGAAAGCACGCGATCGGGACAGCCGAGCACGAGCAGCTGCGCGAATGCCCCACCCGCCGAGACGCCGACCACGTGCGCAGCCGCGATCTCGTATGCGTCGAGGACGCCGACGGCATCGGCCACCAAGTCGGCGCCGGTGTACTGGGGCCGCCCCGGCTCGTAGGTGACCGAGCGGCCGGTGTCGCGGTGGTCGTAGCGGATCACGAACCGGCCGCCCTCGGCAAGCAGCCGGCAAAAACCCTCCTCCCACCAGAGAATCGACGCACCGATGCCCATCACCAGCAGCACCGGCGGATCGCCCGGGACGCCGAACGGCTCCGTACAGAGCTCAACGCCATTCGCTTCGATCATGCGCTCGGCCACGTTGCCTCCTCCTTCAACTGCGAATACCCGCCGACGCACCATCCGACGGACGAAGCAACACGACCAGCCTGCCAATTCCGCGCTCCTCGACGTCGAATCGGGTGGAGCGTTTATGGAGGGCGGACGAGTGGGCTTACGATCCCCGCGTGAGCGCGGTACCTCTGGCGTTGACGGGCGATCAGTGGATCGCGCTGGCAGGTCTCGGTTCCGGCGCAATCCTCGGGGTCGCCAGCCTCGTATTCAGCTACTTCAACAGCCGGGCGGAGCGCTCACACGCGCGCACGCTCGCGCGCCAGACACGCCTCCACGAGCAACGCCTCGAGGCATACGAACAGCTCTCCGCGACGCTCGAACGCGAGCGGCTGTACGTCCAGCGAACGGAGCCAATCACCAGTGTTCCGGGCGAGGCTGGCGCGCCGGAACCGCTCAGCGAGGAAGGGTGGCTCGCGCTCCAGGGACGCGTCTCGGTCACGGGTTCGGCCGAAGTTGACGCTGCTGTCACCGCTGCACGGCAAGCCGCGTTCCGGTTCATGGTCACGGCCGCCCTCTATCGAAATGCCCAGGGGCAGCCGCCAACCTGTACAGCGAAGGCGGCCCGCGGGAGCAGATGGACGCGGCGCGAGAGACCGCCGACGAAGCGATCCGCGCAGCTCAGCTTGTTATGCGCGAGGAGCTCGCGAACCTCTAGGCCGAAGCGGAGCCGCCGACGGTCGAGCTGGCGGTGCCGAACTGAAGCGTTGGCGACCCGATCTACGTTCGGGGCGACTACGTGCTGCGCGTCGTTGACGTGCGCGAAGACGTGCTCGTCGTCGAGCGAGACGCCGCGAGCTGAGCGGGGCCGGCTGCGCTTGCCAATCACGCTTACCAAGCGTGAAGGGCTTCAAAACCTGGGTTCATCTTCGGGAATGCGCCGCTTTGCAGGCGGAATCGAGTTTTGACACCCTTCAGGCGCGCGCACGCTCGACGGACGCGGCGCGAGCTTCGCGCTAGGCCGGGCGCAGACGGGTGGGGCCATCGATGAGTCCTGGGTTCCGCGGCGGTCATATTGAGGCAGATAGCTCCTATCACGCGAAGTGAGGGCGTCAGTGTCTAGCCGGAAGACGATTGTTGAGAGGTACATCGAGGGGTTCCGCCGCAGCGACCACGCCCAGATCCTGTCCTGCCTGAGCGACAACATCGTCTGGAACTGCATGGCTACAAGACGATCCACGGGAAGGACGCCTTCGACGCCGAGATCGAGAACGAGGGTTTCGAGGGCAGCCCGACGATCACCATCGACCGGCTGATCGAGGAACGCGATAGCGTTGTCGCGACCGGCACGGGCAGCGTTGCACAGAAGGGTGGTTACCGGCGCGAGTTCGTCTTCGCGGAGGTCTTGACCTTCACCGCAGTTGAGGTCAGCCGTCTCGACACCAATCACGTCTGGCTCAGCTAATCGGGAGGAGCCCAACAAATGCGCATTCGCACCCGCATGTGTATGAGCGCCGACGGTTATGTGGCGACGCCAGACGGATGGCCGGCGCAACTCGCCGATCCGGCCTGGGACCCCGACAGCTTTGGCTTCGTGGAGTTCCAGGCGAGCTGCGACGGAGTGCTCATGGGCCGAACTACCTTCGAGCCCGCGCTCGCCGCGGAGGAGTGGCCGTGGAAGGACGTCGACGTGTTCGTTCTCGGCTCTCATCGTCCAGCCGGTACGCCCGACGACGTGATCGTCGACGGCGACCCGGCCCGGCTGCTGGAACAGATCCGGGCGGCGAATCGCGGCGGTGACGTCCACCTCATTGGCGGCCCGCGCACGATCGAGGCCTTCCGACAGTTTGGAGCAGTCGACGAACTGGGCCTGATCGTGCTCCCACTCCTACTCGGGAACGGGATGCAGCTCACACCGTCGCTGAGCACCGACACCAGACTGACGCTCAAGAGTGCGCACGCTCTTCCCAGCGGTGCCGTCGAGATCGTCTACACCTGCGCCTGAGACCGCAGTGACCCCCTCTCTATTACGGAAGGGGTCGTCGACCTCCACCTGCGGTCGTTGCCCGAGCCAAAGTGCGCGTTTTTGGGCCAATTGGGATGGAACAGTTATGGAACAGAGGGGGCGCAACCGGTGGCAAACGTTCGGCACGCGGAACGCCGGCTGGCGATGCTGCCGGTCACATCGGCGCCCGCGTCAGCAACGGCCGCACGGCGACATTTCGTGCAGCTCGGCCGCTCTCTCGATCAATGAGCGCGGAGGGGGCGGCTCGCGCCGCCCCCTCGCAGTCAGTCGTGTGCTGAACTCAGTGCGGGTTCCCGAGGTACGGGAAGGTACTGAGGGAGGTGTTGTCGTTCGCGACGCAGTCGGTCGTCACGAAGCCTTCCGTGACGAGTCCGAGCTCGGTGTCGATGACGTCGTCGTCCAGCCGACGGCCGTTCGGGAAGCCTGCTGAGCTCGACGTATCCAGCGTCAGGATGTCCGGCAGGAGGAAGTCCGCCAGACCGCTGATCTTCGCGGCGTCGTCCGACGGGTCGTCCGTTCCGCCGAGCCCGGTGGCGGGGTCGTTCAGGCTGAAGAGGAACTGCAGCGTGTCCACGACCTCGCCGCGGAAGTTCGCTTGGTCGTTGACGGGGTCGCTGTGGTTGTACGTGCTTTTCAGCGACGACTTGCCATCTGATACGCGATCCGGCGGGATCGGGTTGTTCGGAATGAACACAGTCGCGATCGCAGGGCGACCCATGCGATCGACCTGGAGACCCGGAATGTTCGTCGAGCCCCAAACGCCGATCTTCGGCGAGCCCGCAGTGAGGAGCCGGCTCGGCACCTCGAGCACGATCGAGGACGCGTTCCGGTTGGCGAAGAAGTTCCGCTCCGGATGCGACGTCGGCGAACCACAACCCACTAGCGAGCGGCCGCCGAGATCGAGGAGGTTCAGGAAGCCGACGAGATCGAAGAAGAACGGATCGTCGCGCCGTCCCGCGAACGCCGTGATGCCGCCTGCACCGCGGTTGACGACCGGCGCCGCCCCGAACGCAGTCGACTGCCCCTCCAGCTCCTTCTCGCCGTTCGAGCCCGTAAGCTTGACGCGCATGGCCTGCGAGCCGTCGGCCTTCGGCGCGCCGAACGCGACCTCGATGTTCACGTCAGTGACGGCGTCTCCGTTGTTGTCGACGTGCAGGTTGTATGTCACCGGCGTGGACGTCTTCACGAGCGGGATCGCTTGAGCGAACGTGCGGTCCGGGCCAGGCGCGGACTCGCCGGCGCTGGCAACTCCGTTCACGTTCAGTGCGACCACGGTGTTGTTTGGATTCGTCGGCGACCGGAACGCGTAGACGTCCGTTATGTCGGTCTGCACGCTGCCGCCAGGCGGCGTGAGCCCCGGAGCGTCGAGGTGGTCGGCCGCGCCGGCCGACGATGGCCCGCCCTTCTGTACGAGGAATGCGGCGAGGACGATCGCCCCGGCCGCAGCGACCAGCACCGCGAGTGCAAGCGTCCTCTTGTTTCCGAACGTCGTTGCTGTCATAGCCACTCCCTTCTTTTGTCCCCCATGACCTATGTCTGGCGCGGGTGGTTCGCCGACCGAGTTGTTTCGGTTCGAGGAAGCGAACCGGCGAGGCGCGCCGTACGAACTTGGAGGGCACGGCAAGCAACGGAGGAGACGGGATGAGGAGAAGGAGGGTCCTACTCGGGATCGCCGCCGCGGGGATCACGTCCGCGGTGTTCCTGCTCGGCGGCGTCTTCTCCAGCTCGCCCGCGGTCGATTCCCTCAAGCTCGCCGCCGCGCGGGCCATGCCCAGCGCGGCCGACCAAGATTCGCTTCGTCGGCTCCTCCAGGGTTTCTCGACGGGCGACACCGTCGGCTACGTGCGCAAGCTCGAGCGCCGCGTCGTGCGCAACCCGAGCGACGGCGAAGCGCTCACGCTGCTCGGTCTCGCTTATCAACAGCGGGCGCGCGAGACCGGCGACCCCGCCTTCTACCGCCTCTCGGGCGACGACCTGCGGCGGGCCGCGCTCGCGGGCGGCCCGCTTCCGCTGATCGTGCAGGGCCGCGCCTCGCTCGCGAACACTCGCCACCGGTTCAAGGAGGGCGTCGAGCTCGCGCGCAAGGCCGTCGAGCTCGACCCCGAGAACGCCTCCGCCTACGGCGCGCTCGGGGACGCGCTGCTCAATCTCGGCCGCTACGAACGGGCGTTCAAGGTTTACGACCGGATGGCGGTGCTCTCGCCCGGCATCGCCTCATACACACGCATCGCGAACGCGCGCGAGCTCATCGGGCGGCCGACCGAGGCCGCCGAAGCCGACACGCTCGCGGTCGATGCCGACCGTTCGGCGGTGCCCGAGCACGTCGCGTGGGCGATGGTGCAGCTCGGCAATGTTCACTTCAACACGGGCCGGCTCGCCGAAGCTGCGAGCGCTTACCGCAACGCTCTTCGCCAGCGGCCCGGTTACGTCCACGCCGAGGCGGGCCTCGCGCGCGTCGAGGCGTCGGCGGGTCACTACCGTAGAGCGATCGTGCGTCTGCGTCACGTCGTCGACGTGCTGCCGGTCCCCGCCTACGTGATCATGCTCGGCGATGTCCTTCATGTCTCCGGCCACGAACCGGCGGCTCGGCGAGAGTATGCGCTCGTGGGCGCAATCGAGCAGCTCTTCGCCGCCAACGGGGTTCGCACCGAACTCCAGACAGCGGTCTTCGACCTCGATCATGATCGCAACGTCGCCGACGCCCTCGATCGCGCCCGCGCGGCATACATAGCCGCGCCCAGCATCTATGTAGAGGACGCCCTCGCATGGGGCCTCTTCAGGGCCGGCCGCTGTTCCGAGGCGAAGGCACACTCGGCCCACGCGCTCAGGCTCGGCACGCGCGACCCGCTCTTCTACTTCCACCGTGCCATGATCGAGCGCTGCCTCGGCGACGCCTCCGCGCACCGGTGGTTCCGACGCGCACTTGCGATCAATCCGCACTTCTCGTTCCTCTGGGCGCCCGTCGCCCGGGGGGCGCTCGCCGCAAGCTCGTGAGCACAGGCTGGAGCGCGCAAAGCAGCATGCGCAGCGTAGGGCTCGAGGCCGTTGCCTCCGGCAAAGACGGCCTCGTCTGGCTCGGCGGCGAGGTCCGGGAAGCGCGCCGCTTCCGCGGCCGGCAGGTAGGGCAGATTTGCAACGACTAGATCGATCGGGCCCGGGATAGCATCGAGTAAGTCCGCGTGGCAGACGACGATGCGATCTGCGAGGCCGTACTGCCGCACGTTCGCGCGGGCCACTGCGACGGCGTAGCGGCTCGTGTCGGTCGCCCACAACCTGGCGTGCGGCGCGGCGGAGGCGATTGCGATCGCCAGCGCGCCCGTGCCGGTGCCGACGTCGGCGACGCGGGCAGGGCCGTCGTCAATCAAGCCGAGCGCTGCGTCGACGAGCTGTTCGCTCGCAGCGCGTGGTGTCATCACCTGACCCGGCGCGGTCATGAGTGGGAGTCCGTAGAAGCTCGTTTGATCCACACCCGCTTTGTGTCGCGGGCGCGGCGCGTCTTACCCCCCGAGGTCGGCTAGAGCGCCTGCTCGCCGCCGACGAGCGCGCGCAGGCTCTCGTGCTCTTCGCGGCAGGCGGGGCAGCCGGAGAGGTGTGCGCGCAGACCTGGGATCGCCGCGTCGGCGTCGTGGCCGGCGAGATCAAGCTCGACGTAGCGGTCGAGCTGGTCGAAACACTCGTCGCAGCCGACCTCGGGACCTGCGGGCCCTAGGAGCCGGCCCAGCGCCTGCTTCAGATCGGGTCGCTCCATCATCATTTCTCCTCCAACCAGGTGTTGAGCGCGAGTCCGCGCTCCTGTAGGTGTTCGCGGAGCTTTCGCCGCGCGTCGTGCAGAGTCTTGTAGAGGGCGCCGCGGGTCGTGTTCAGCCGCTCGGCGAGGACGTCGATCGGGACGCCGTTGAGGGCGAGGGCGGCGAGCACACGTCGCTGGTGCGGTGTTAGCACCTGTGCGATCGCGCTCTGCACGGTTTCGAGAAACTCGCTTTGCTCGGCTTCGGCGTCGGGCTCGAGGCCGGCGCTCGAGAACAGGCCCCAGCCTTCGGGCTCGAGCGGCACCTCGCGTCCCTGCCAGGAGCGTTTCCGCAGTTTCACCGCCGCCTCGAGCAGGGCGAACTTGTAGGCCCAGGTCGTGAAGCGGCTGGCGCCGCGGAAGTCGTCGAGGCGTCGAAGCACGCTCATGAGCGCGTCGTCGGCTGCTTCGGTTGCGATGTCGTCGAGCTCGTCGCCGCGCAGATGCGGCAGCGTCGGCCGGCGCCGGGCGACTTCAAAGCGCGCTGCGCGCAGGAGCAGGGCGTGCAGGCGTGCGATCGCCTCTTGGCCGGTTGCATCTTTCGCGCGTAGGCTCTGCAGCCACTCGCGTGACTCAGCGTCGAGGGAGGGTGGCGCCGGCGTCAGCGTCGGCAGAGGGCTTACGGGTTCCACGAGCCCCACGGTAGCCGCGTTCACGGCGTTCATGCCGCGGCTTCCTCCTCGACCGGTGCGAGGATGCGGACAGCGAGGTCTGGCTGGCAGCCGCGCTCGACGAGCTCGATCAGCGCGTGCAGGTCGTAGTGGGCGTTCTTGGCGATCCTGGCCGCCAGTGCGGTCGCGAAACCCGATTCCACCAGTTGCTCGCACCGCCAGCGGACAACCTCATCGACGGCCCGCGCGCTTGTCGTTTTCGTCTGCATGCCTAGTTGGTGACCTCCGGGCCCCGGTTCTTACCTCTTCGATTGGCGCTCCCGGCCGACCCGCCCGGGAACGTGTCCGCCCCGAGGTGTCTCGCCTCGGGGCGGAGGGGCCGTGCGTGCGGCTCGGTTAGCGGAAGCGAGCCGGGAACTGCTTGGTGATGCCCTGAGAGGGCATGTCCGACATGTGCAGGATGTGCTCGTGCACCTTGTCGTAGGCGGCGACGTCAGCGGTCCAGTTGCCCTGGAGCCTGGCGACAGCTTCTTGCGTCGTCAGGTCGAGGTGCCTGTGCATCTCCGCCTTCATCGCCCCGAGCTTCCAGAAGCGCGGGTTGACGCTGTGCAAGACAGCGGCGATCTGGTCTGCGTTCTTGACCCAGCGGGCCTGAGCGTCGGCGAGCTTGGTGCTGTCGCCGGCCTTCGCAGCCGCGATCACATCGGCGGCGATCAGGATGTGCGCTTGCAGCTGGCGGGTCAGCTCGTTGCCGGCGGCCTTGCCGTAGTAGGGCTTGATCGCGTTGCCGATGTCGGTCTGGTTTCGGAGCAGCCGGCCGACGGTGGCGTCGGTGTCCGGAGTGCCGCTCTCGAGGCTGATGATCGCCAGCCGCGTCCAGGTGATGTGGTCTTCCCACAGCTTGCGCATGTTCGTGCGCAGGCCGACCGCCTTCGCCGTCTGTGCCGACGAGGAGTGGACGGTCATCGTCATCTTCATCGGCGCCTGCGCGTGGTGGGGTGCGTTGCCGTGTGCCTGGGCCATGTCCATGCCGTTCGAGACGGCGAGGGCGGCGAGCGCGCTAAAGAAGGCGACCAACGCCGTTAGGGCGATCGGGATCGGGCGCGAGGCCCGTGTCGTGTTCATGTCAATGTTCCTTTCGGTTGTGCCAGGGTGATGGCGAGCGCCGGTCGCCGCAGGAGGCTTGCGGCCAGAACAAGTCCCACGGCCTCGACCGCCTTGGTGAAGAGGGCGAGCCCATTGACGGCTTCCGGCTCCGGGCGGAGGACGGGGAAGCCCGTCGTGATCGCGAGCGCGTAGCTGGCGATCAGGCCGGCGAAGACAGCCGCCGTCCCGAGGAGCGCGGGTTGCGTCGGCTTGCGGGTCAGGACGACGGCGAGGACGGCGAGCAGGACGGTCGCGACGACGAAGCCGAGCCCGGCTCCCATGCCTTCCTCGAAATGGTCCGGGACGAGGGCGCCGTGGATGCCGGCGCTGATCGCGCAGGTGAGGATGACGAGGTCGGTACGCAGCTCGGCGAGCGTCACGTGACGATCACCGTCCCATCCATGTCCTTGCTGTGCAGCGTGCAGACGTAGTGGTAGCTGCCGGGCTTGTCGAAGGTGATCGAGACGCTGTCGCCGCGGCCGACCTTGTGGTCTTCCTGGCCGTCGACCTTGACGGTGTGGGTGAAGTTGTCGTTGTTTGTCCAAGTGACCGTGTCGCCGGCCTTGATCTCGATCGTCTTCGGATCGAAGCGATAGCTCTTGGCCATCGAGACCTTCGTCGTCGCCACCGGCTCGCTGGTGCCCGTGCCACCGCAGCCCGCCGCGACCACGGTCGCGACGAGCACCGCGGCGGCCGGGAGGAGGAACCGGTGAAGGGTCACGAGTGCGTCACCCCTAGGGCGGGCCGACGTACGACCGAGTAGACGGCAGCCGCGAACACGAGCACGAACGCGGCCAGGTCGAGCACCTCGGCGATCGTGTGCGCGAACAGGAAGACGGTCCAGTCGAGGTGGTAGGTCATGTAGACGAGCTCCGCTACGGCGAACAGCGAGAACGCCGCGCCGAGCAGAGCGAGCTCGCGCTTGAAGGCGAGCCAGCCAAAGCCGGCCCCGAGCGCGAAGGCGGCGATGTGCACGGCCAGGAAGAACCCGGTCGGCAGATCGTTGACCCAGCTTCCGTAAGGCATTTGCTCCTCCTTTGTCTTTTGGGGTGTGAGTCAGTTGGTGCCGGGCAGACGTCCGTCCTTACCTCGCGTGCGATTTGCGCGGTCGCCTGGCGCCGGTCTCGGCTGCACGCAGCGCGTAAGACCGCGTCCTCGCCCGACACAGATCAGCGAGGCAGAAATGGGCCCAGCGGCGCGCGCGGCGCGCCAGGAGGAGGAAACCGATGATGAAGTTCGAGCTCGTGATCGCCGGCGGCGGCCTTGCAGCCGCACGCGCGATCAAGTCCTACCGCGAGTCCGGCGGTCGCGGACTAATTGCTCTGCTGTCCTCTGATCGCGGAGCGGGCGCCGGTGGACGCGCTCGAGCGCGGGCTGGTCGGCGGAGGTCGCAATGACATCACGTCTCCATCAGCTGTCAGCGCTTGGGCAGAGCGTCTGGATCGACTACCTGTCGCGCGACCTGATCGAATCCGGCGCACTCGCGAAGGCCGTCGATGAGGACGCTGTCGTCGGCGTCACCTCCAACCCGAGCATCTTCGAGAAGGCGCTCGCGCATGGGCGCGCCTACGACGAACAGATCGCCACCAGTACCGCAGGCGACGCCGAGAGCGTCTTCCTCAGCCTCGCTCTCCGCGACGTCACGGCTGCCTGCGATCTTCTCCGGCCCGTCTGGGAGCGAACCGAAGCCAGCGACGGCTACGTCTCGATCGAGGTCGAACCCAACCTCGCCGACGACACCGAGGCGACGATCGCGCAAGCGACCCGCTTCCACGAGGCGATCGCGCGGCCGAACCTGCTGGTCAAGATCCCGGCCACCGACGCGGGCGTCCCGGCGATCGAGGAGATGACCGCCCGCGGCTCCTCGATCAACGTAACGCTGATCTTCTCGCTGACCCGGCACCGCAAGGTTGCAGATGCGTACCTGCGCGGCCTCGAGCGCCTCGTCGCCGCCGGCGGCGACCCGAGACGGGTCCACTCGGTGGCCAGCTTCTTCGTCTCCCGCGTCGACACCGAGACCGACCGGCGACTCGACGAGCTGGGTCGCGATGACCTGAAAGGCCGCCTGGGCATCGCCAACGCCAAGCTCGCCTACCAGCAGTACAAGGAGCTGTTCGCCGGCGAGCGCTGGCAGACGCTAGCGTCGCGCGGGGCGACGAAGCAGCGCTGTCTGTGGGCGTCGACGTCGACGAAGGATCCGAGCTTGCGCGACACGCTCTACGTCGAGGAAATGATCGGTCCGGGGACGATCTCGACAATGCCCGCGGAAACGATCCGCGCTTTCCAAGATCACGGTCGTGTCGAGGTGCGGCTCGAGAGCGACCTCCAACAGGCGCAATATCTGTTCAACCAGCTGTACGCCGTTGGAGTCGACTACGAGGACGTCGTCGCCACGCTCGAGCGCGAGGGGATCGAGAAATTCGTCGCCTCCTTCAACGAGCTTCTACAGGGCATCGCCGAAAAGCGCCGCCAGCTAGTGAGCGCGGCGTGACGCCGACCAACGCACGACAGAGGGGCCGGCGTGTGAGCGAGTTCGAGCTGATCATCATCGGCGGCGGCCTGGCCTCCGCGCGCACGATCAAGGCCTACCGCGAAGCAGGCGGCGCGGGCAAGATCGCCCTCGTCTCGGCCGACTCGAGCATCCCCTACCACCGACCGCCCCTGTCGAAGAGCTACCTCCGCAGAGAGGCCGCGCGCGAGGACACCATCGTCGAGCCGCAGTCGTTCTACGACGACAACGACGTCGAGCTCCTGCTCTCGACCACGGTCGTCGGGATCGAACCGCGCGAGCGCGCCGTCGCGACGGCTGACAGTCGGCCGCTGGGCTATCGGAAGCTTCTGATCGCCAGTGGCGTCCTGCCACGGCAGCTTCAGGTGGCGGGCGCCGATCTGCCCGGAGTGTTCACGCTGCGCAGCCTCGATGACGCGACAGCGATCCGCGACGCGGCGGCGGCGGCACGGGACGCGGTCGTCGTCGGCAGCGGCTTCATCGGCATCGAGGTCGCCGCCTCCCTCACCGAGCTCGAAATCGACGTCACGCTGGTCAGCCGCAACGTCGACCTGTTCGCTCACCTCGGCTCCCCCGAGATCTCCGAGCACCTGGTTCAGCTCTACCGCCGACACGGCATCGACGTCGTTCGCGGCGATGAGGTACGCGCCTTCCTCGGGCACTCGCACCTCGACACGGTCGAACTGCACTCGGCCGACCCGGTCGGGGCAAGCCTTGCCGTCGTCGGCATCGGCGTCACGCCAGCCGTGGGTTTCCTAAAGGGCAGCGGCGTCGCGGTCGGCAATGGCGTCGTCGTCAACGAACGCTTCGAGACGAACGTACCCGACATCTACGCCGCCGGCGACGTCGCCTGCTTCTTCGAACCGCTCACCGGCCGCCAGCGGCGCATCGAGCACTGGTCGAACGCCAGCTACCAAGGCAGCCAGGTCGGCCGGATCCTCGCCGGCGCTGACGGCGGCTACAACCGCATTTCCACCTTCTTCACCGAATCGTTCGGCCTGACGCTGAAGGTGTTCGGCGACACCTCGCACCACGACGACCGCGTCGCACGCGGCTCGTTCGCCGACGGCAACGCCATCGTCTTCTATTTCGCCGATGACCGCCTTGTCGCATCGCTCCACACCGGCCAAGACGACGAAACCGAGAACCAGCTGAAGCAGCTCATCGGCGATCGCGCCACGCCCCGCGACATGCGCGCCTTGGCGAACGACTCGCTCTCGCTCAACGATGCGTTCGTCGCGCCGACCAACGCGACGGCGGAGTAATGAACACAGAAGGGGTCGACCTGCGTCCGGATCCCGGTGCAGCTTCCAAACGGCCCGTTTTTGAGCCGATGGAACAGAGGGGGCGATGGTAAGGAGGGGGTCGACGGTTCGAGTCCGTCAGAGGGCTTCGCTGTTTAGCCTGCTGTTGCGTCGTTTCTGTTTACAGCGCTGACGGCGGATCGCTGTCTCGACGTCCACGCAGCGTCCACCAGCGTCCACGGCTCGAACTCGGGGCCATTGAGCGCGTCGAGAAGCTTGATCGCGTGCTCGCGCCCGTCACGCGCGAGGTGACCGTAGTGGCGGTCGATCATGGTCAGGCTGGCGCCCATGTAGCGGGAAAGGTCGAAGGTGGAGATGCCGGCACGGAGAGCGAAGGTGGCGAACGTGTGTCGGAGATCGTAGATCCGACGCGGCGGCGAAATGCCGACCATGTTCTGCGCGGGCCGCCACTGGTACGGGCGGAAATGGTGGATGTCGAGGTAGCCGCCGCGCTCGCCCGGAAGGACGAGCGGCGAGTCGTTGTCGGGTAGCCGGTCGAGCGCGTCGAGCGCTCTTGCCTGCAGCGGGACCGCGCGGAGGCTGCCTTCGGTCTTGGGCAGTTTGAGTTCGCCGCGGGTGAAGGAGCGGCGCACATAGGCGACGCGCTCGTCGAGATCGTCCGCACCGATGTCGCCGAAACGGAGATGCCGAGGCTTTGCAGTTCGCCGGCGATCCGTCGGTAACCCCAACCCGGGTTCTCGCGTGCCAGTCGCACAACAAGCGCCTGGATCCTACGATCGAGCGCCGGCCGCCCCGGAGGTCGGTGCGGGTACGTCCAGCGCCGCCTGACCAGCTGGCGGTGCCAGCGCAACAGCGTCGCCGGACGCACCGACGAGCCTGGCCAGGCGCTCCGTGGCAGCGCCCGCGCGAACGCAGCGAGGATTGCCCGATCCACAGGCCGAAGCTGCGCTCGGCGCGGCTGCCGGCGCAGGATCGCCAGCTCGTGTCGGAGCACGAGGATCTCGAGTTCCTTCGAGCGCTCCGATCTGCCGAACAGCACGACTAGTTGGAGCAGCCGATAGAGCGCCACATAGAGGAACGACCAAACCACGCACGACCTCCGGAGTTAGGGGAGGGCGAAGGTATCGAGCCACCAGCCAAGCCCAGCGATCAACCGCGAACCGAGTTTCTGAACCCCACGGGCTAGGGCCACGTTGACGGTCTCCTCGCCAGCGAAAACGTCGCCGTAGTACCAACAGACCTCGCGTCCGCCAACGTCGTTGAACCGCTCAACGTCGTACGGCTTGCCGAGCAGCCGCCGAACGCGCTTCGCGCTCATCCCGCCGTGAACGTGCCGGTACATCACCGCTGCGCGATGGAATCCTTGCGCACTCGCGTTCTCGTCGGTTTTCACCTTCTGTCCCGCATGCATGAGCGCGACGATGACGGCGATGACCGATGACGACGACGACGACGAGCACGACTGTCGTAACGATTCCCTTCACGGTCTTCCACGCGAGCCGCAGCGGGGACCGGGCGTGCGACCTCGGCCGATGAATCGACCTGGAGCCGAGAGGCGCACCCACGCGCGCCCGAGACGATTCCGCCTGGAGGAAGCACGACTGGGAGCAGAACCACAGCCTGCCCTCGCGGCGAGCTGAACGGGACTCGACAGATGACCCGCAGGCAGCGCAGCGCGAGCGCAGGACACTCATCCGGCCAGACAACATGCAGCTGGGTGCAGCGAGCTGGCGCGCAGGTACGTGACAGACGCTGGGTCAACGCCATAACGGAGGGGGAAGCGCACCGCGGGCCGCCGGCTTCGAGCGGTTAACACGTGAACCGTCGCGATCGACGCTCCACCCGGAGGTGTCCTCATAACCGGTCTTGCAATCGACAGGGCAGAGGTGTACGTTCGGCGCCGAACGAATCGAGACGCTGCGGCCGGCGCCCCGGCAGACGGGGCCGGAATCTTCCGTCTCGGATGTCGGCCGATCGCAGTCCTGGGAGGGGAGGCCATGACCGAAGATCGGACCAACACGGCGCGAGACGAGCACAATGACTTGCACCAGCCGGCAATGAGCCGGCGAACCTTTTTGGCAGCGACAGCGGCAGGCAGCGCAGTGCTCTTACCTGGCGGCCTGAGTTCGCTGTTTAGAGCGACCGCAGTGGTCGCTGGAAGCAGCTTTCAATTTGTTGAGCAAACGATTCCTCAGCTGCAGACAGCAATGGCCGCAGGCCAAATCACCGCGCGCGAACTTGTCCTCGGTTATCTGGACCGCACACAGCAACTCAATTCCACGCTGCATGCGGTCATCGAAACCAATCCGACTGCCGTTTCGATCGCGGCCGGTCTCGATAACGAGCGGCGCGCTGGTCATGTCCGTGGCCCACTTCACGGAATTCCGCTGTTGGTCAAAGACAACATCGCGACACTCGATAACATGCAGACTACTGCCGGTTCGCTCGCACTCTACGGCAGCCAGGTCCCCGCTGATGCGCCGCTGATTCAACACTTGCGTGCAGCCGGCGCAATCATTCTCGGCAAAGCCAATCTCGGCGAATGGGCAAACTTCCGGGACGATGAGGCTGAGACTTATCCCCTCGCGGTCGGTTGGAGTGCGCGTGGCGGGAGTACGAACAACGCTTACGACTTGAGTTACACGTCCTGGGGTTCCAGCTCCGGCTCCGGCGCAGGCGCGGCGGGAAACTTGTGCGCAGCGGCGGTTGGCACGGAAACGGACGGCTCAATCACGGGACCATCAGCGGTGGAAAACATTTTCGGTTTGAAGCCGACGATCGGCTTGATTTCGCAGGACGGGATCGTTCCGATCAGTCATCAACAGGACACCGCCGGGCCAATGGCGCGTTCGGTAACGGACGTCGCGATTCTGCTGGGCATCATGCAATCACCCCAAACTGACTACACGCCACTTCTCCAGCGCGGCGCGTTGCAGGGCAAACGCATCGGTCGCGACGTGCGCTATTTCGATTACAGCTATTACGGAAGCGGCATCCCGGGCGATGAAGAGACAGTCGCCTTTGCCAATCACGCGCTTGATGTGATGGCGAGTCTCGGCGCAACAATCGTGGATACCGACACTGGCGACGTATTCGCTTACAACGGTGACGAGTTCACCGCGCTGCTCTACGAGTTTCGGGCGCAGATCGCGGACTATCTCCAGAGTTTGAGCAAGACAAACATGCGCACGCTGGCTGACCTCATCGCGTTCAACAATGCACATTGCCCGCAAGAGCTCGTGTACTACGACCAAGATGTATTCCTATTGGCGGAAGAATTCGTCGGTTATCCCAATGATCCCAATTACATCGCCGCACGAAGTCACGCGACCAGCACCGCTCGTGCTGGAATCGACAATGCGATGAGGTCACAGAATCTGGACGCGATTGTGGCGCCGCACCTGACGAATTCCACGGGTCCGGCGGTCGCCGGTTATCCAAACTTCTCGATGCCGGTGGGAATCCGCTCCTCCGGCAGACCGGCCGGGATGTTGATGTACAGCACGGCCTTCCATGAAGCGCAGTTGATCGCGATGGCCTACGATCTCGAGCAAGCGCTGAATGCGCGGCAGCAGCCGCAGTTACTCGGCGCGATCACGCCGATCCCGAACGGGGGATTTTGCAGCGGCCATCAGCCGCAAGGTAAGGCACACCTGCCACACGGCCGCATATTCTAAAAATTGCTGCCGGTCCGGCTCGGACTGCGGACCTGAGCGCGCGAGCAGATTGATAACTCTGCTCGCGTGACTGTTCGTTGTTGTGAGAGCTCGCCTCGGTGAGCGAATCCCCGAGTTCGCGCCGGCTCGTCTCGCCTGATCTCATCCCCTTCCGTCGCTCTCGACTCCGACCCGCGACCTTGGTATTCGTGGTGTGCAGAGCCACTGTCGTCGCCTCTCGGGGCTGGCTCGCCGCTGTGGGGTGCGCAAAGTCGGTTCATGCGGCGTGGCTGTATTCGTGGATGAGTCCTCCGAGACGGTCGCGCCGTTCCACGCCGGCTGAGGGCGGGCGGATGATGCGGAGCTTTGAGACGTGCGGCGCGGGCGGCGTTAGATGCAGCGAGCGGTGTGGCCTGTGCGTGTTGTAGTGATCCGCGAACACGCGAAGCACGCGCTCGAGGTGTCGGCGATTCACGATCAGGAGCCAGTCGAGGCACTCCGCGCGGACGGTGCGGACGAGGCGCTCGGCGATCGCGTTCGCCTTTGGAGCCCGCACTGGCGTCTTGACGATCTCAATGTCTACGCTGGCGAAAACGGCGTCGAAGTCGCGCGTGAACTTGCTGTCGCGGTCACGGATCAGGAAGCGAAACCGCGCGGGCTCCTCCTGGAGCGTCCACGCGAATTGGCGCACCTGCTGGGTCACCCAGGCGCCGGTTGGGTTGGCGGTGCAGCCAGCGAAGTGGAAGCGGCGGCTGGCGAGTTCGATGAAGAAGAGGACGTAGAGGCGCCGCAGCGAGATCGTCTCCACGGTGAAGAAGTCGACTGCGAGCATGCTCTGCGCCTGCTGCCGCAGGAACGCGCGCCAAGCGAGTCCGCCGCGCTCGCCGGCGGGGCCGATGACGGCCTGACGCAGGATCTTCTTCACGGTCGTCGCTGACACTCGAAGACCGAGCCCGTTGATCTCGCCGGCGATCCGCTGGTAGCCCCAACGCGGGTTCTCTCGGGCAAGGCGGAGGACGAGCTTGCGGATCTCGCCGCCGACCGGCGGACGCCCGATCCGTCCGGTGTAAGTCCAGCGACGAGCAACCAGACGGCGGTGCCAGCGCAACAGCGTCGCTGGCTTAACGAAGAGGGACTGCCAACGAGAGCGCGGCAGCAACCGACCCGCGGCAGCGAGAAAGACTCGGTCACTCGACCGCAGTTGCGGACGACCCGCCTGGCGGCGAAGCACCGACAGCTCATGCCGGAGCACCACGATCTCCAGCTCCTTGAAGTCCTCTGACCGAGGACGCAGGAGCACCAGCTGAAACAGGCAGCGCAACGCTAGGTAGCAGAACGACCAGAACAAGAGCCAGCTCCTCGAGATCAGCAGGACGGGCGACCGACTCTACGGACGTGATGGAGACCGCGGAGCCCGGACCGAGTTAACGCACCCCACACCCCGACAACGTCCGGCTCGCGCATCGGCTCTGCAACCAGCGTGACTACATATGGCGGAAGAAGATCAACGCGCTGCTCGGGAAGCGGATGTCGCTGGAGGAGATCGCCGAGAAGCTGAACCTGGAGAACGTTCCAGCGATTCACGGCACGAACAGATGGACAGCTGCATCTGTTCGGAAGGCATTCGTTTCCTAGACGCGCCTTAGAGGGCAATGAGGTGCGCTCCAGAGCCGGAGCCCTATCCCGGGGAAGCGAGCTCGTCGAATCGCAGCACGAGTTCCTCGATCTCGGCTGAGCGCGCTTCAGCGACGTTTCGTTCCGTCGCGATCACGCGGAAGCCGCACTTCTCGAGGACGCGGCGCGACGGAACGTTGTCGGACGCGACGCGGGCGTGGAGCGGCCGCGACCGCTCAACAGCCAAGAACGCAGTGAGCGCATCGGTCGCGATCCCTTTGCCCCAGTAGGAGCGGCCGATCCAGTACGTCACCTCGCGCTCACCGGGCTCCCCCCAGGACCCAATCGTTCCGGCAACCTCGTCGTCGACGACGATGACCCTGGTGAGCACCGTCTCGTCGGCTCGTAGCCTCGACCAGCGGCGCTCGAATGCGTCCCGGTCCATGTGGTCGGGCGCTGTAAAGGCGGCCATGTGTGCGGCGACCGGATCCGCCCACTGTTCGAACAGCAGCGGCAGATCCTTGTCCCGTACCTCCCGCAACGTGAGCCCCATTCAGACCGAGTCTCGCCGATCGCAGAGCATCGTCGGTTGGGTCGATCTACACCAGTGGGCGTCCACACGAGGTCCGCAAGGCTGAGGACGAACATACCTCCGACGGCTCCGTCCGCTGCTCGACCTGCGGTCGAGCTCGTGCTGCCCGCGCACGGCGAGCCACGGACCGCGCGGCGCTCGAGCGCGTGCTTTCCTGAGCGGCGCGGTCGATTCCTGCAGCTCAGGCGACTCGCGTGGGCCAGTGTCCGGGAATGTCCCCTGCTGGAGCGGAGCGTCCGCTATGGCGCCCGGCGATTTGCCTGGCGCTCAAGCCTGGTTGTGGTTGACGACCTCGACGTTGTGCCCGTCCGGGTCGAGCACGAACGCGCCGTAGTAGCCCGGGTGGTAGACCGCGCGCTCCCCCGGCGCGCCGTGGTCCTCGTAGCCCGCCGCGAGCGCAGCGGCGTGGAACGC
>WNGE01003106.1_pt1 | contig 20934 bp, 14 predicted proteins | sample 5400651 | NCBI WGS metagenome assembly WNGE01 (sample SAMN13153370, study PRJNA577476) | soil metagenome | isolation source: 60 cm soil or saprolite under grassland replicate 2 | place: USA:California | collected 2016-06-15 | reverse complement strand
AGCGAACCCACGAGCGGGCCAAGGAATGTCAGGTACGCCACCTGCACCGGGTCGACGACATGCTTGCCCTTGACCAGCCCGGACGCCCAGAAGTGCGACGGGAACTGGTTCTGCAGCACCTGCCCGAACGCGAAGCCGTACCCGATGAACGAGCCGAACGTCCCGATGTACAGGAACGACATGATCCAGGTGTGCGGGTCACGGCAGACTTCGCGCATCGCACGTTTCTCATTGCGGACGTGGGCGATGTTGTCCATGAAGAACACCGCGCCGAGTGCCGCCAGCACGATCAGCGGGATGTAGACGCCGAGCAGCACGCGCGGATGCTCCTTGCCGGCGGTGGCCAGAACGGCCAGGCCGACCAGCTGTATCGCGGCAACGCCCAGGTTGCCGCCGCCCGCGTTCAGTCCCAGCGCGGAGCCCTTGAGGCGCTGCGGGTAGAAGGAGTTGATGTTCGCCATGGACGATGCGAAGTTGCCGCCGCCCGCACCGGCGAGCGCCGACAGCACGAGCAGCGTGGTGAACGTCGTCCCCGGGTGGAACATGAACGCCGCGGTGATCGTCGGCACCAGGAGCAGCATCGCGCTCACGATCGTCCAGTTGCGACCGCCGAACTTGGCGACGGCGAACGTGTACGGCAGTCGAACACCTGCACCGAGCGCCGTCGGCAGCGTCGTCAGCAGGAACTTCTCGGCCGCTGCCTGCTTGGGGTCGGCGCTGATGCCGTACGCCGGGGTCAGGAACAGCACGAAGACCGACCACAGGCTCCAGACGGAGAACCCGATGTGCTCGGTGAAGATGCTGAAGATCAGGTTGCGCCGGGCGGTCTTCGAACCGATGCGCTCCCAGAACGTCGGGTTCTCCGGATCCCACACGTCGATCCATCGACGGCGGGTGACGCTTGCCGGGCGGGTCGATACGGACGGCTCGTGTGTCCGGACTGCTTCGCTCATGAGCTGGGCCCTTCCGTCGCTGGCGCGGATGCAGCGACGCTAGGGATGCCGGATTACACCCGTTGGTGCCTTCGCGAGACGTGCGTGCAACGAATCGCTCACATGCGGCACGTCCGGCTGTGAGAACTGTGGTTGGCGCACACGCGCGCGGCGCCGAGGAGAGCGCTCCGTAGCACGGCGTTTACCTCGCGGACTCGGCCGCGGAACCCGCGGTGCGGACGGTAGGTCCATGCTTCGGGTCGCGACGCACTGCCCGTACTGCGCGCTGCAGTGCGGCATGCATCTGCGCGCCGTCGAGGGCAGCGTCACGGTGGAGCCGCGCGACTTCCCGACCAACCGGGGCGGGCTGTGCCAGAAGGGCTGGACGTCGACCGACCTGCTCGACTCCCCGGACCGGCTGCGCTCGCCGCTCGCTCGCGATCACCGCGATGCCCCGCTGCGCCCGGTCAGCTGGGACGAGGCGCTCGACCGCGTCGTGGCCGGAATCCGGCGCGTCCAGGCGGCCGGCCACGATCGCGTCGCCGTGTTCGGTGGCGGCGGGCTGACGAACGAGAAGGCCTACCTGCTCGGCAAGTTCGCCCGCGTGGCGCTGCGTACCCCGAACATCGATTACAACGGCCGGTTCTGCATGTCGTCGGCGGCCGCGGCCGGCATCCGCGCCTTCGGCGTCGACCGCGGCCTGCCGTTCCCGCTCACCGACATCGCGGACGCGGAGACGGTCCTGCTGGCCGGCAGCAATGCCGCCGAGACGATGCCCCCGTTCATGCAGTGGATCGCCGAGCAGCGCGCCCGAGGCGGGACGTTGATCGTGATCGATCCGCGGCGGACGCCGACCGCGCGCGCCGCGACGCTGCACCTGCAGGTGACGCCGGGCACCGATCTCGCGCTCGTCAATGCGCTGCTGCACATCGCGATCAGCAGCCGGCGGCTCGACGCCGACTACATCGACGCGCGGACGACGGGATTCGACCACGTGCGCCGCCTCGTAGCCGGGTACTGGCCCGAGCGGGTCGAGGCGATCACCGGGATCACGGTGGCCGAGCAGCACGCGGCCGTCGACCTGCTCGCCGGGGCACGGACCGCGATGGTGCTCTCGGCCCGCGGCGCCGAGCAGCACGCGAACGGGACGGACACGGTCAGCGCGCTCGTCAACCTCGCGCTCGCCCTTGGCCTGCCGGGACGTCCGGGCAGCGGCTACGGCTGCCTGACCGGCCAGGGCAACGGACAGGGCGGGCGAGAGCACGGCCAGAAGGCCGACCAGCTACCGGGATACCGCCGGATCGACGACCCTGCGGCGCGCGCCCACGTCGCGGGCGTCTGGGGTATCGACCCGGACGACCTACCCGGCGCGGGACGTTCCGCCTACGAGCTGCTCGATTCGCTCGGCCGCGTTGACGGGCCGCGCGCCCTGATCGTCATGGGCAGCAACGTCGCCGTCTCGGCGCCGAACGTCACGCATGTACGTGACCGCCTTGCCGCGCTGGACCTTCTGGTGGTCAGCGACGTCGTGCTGTCCGAGACCGCGGCAGTGGCCGACGTCGTGCTGCCGGCCACGCAGTGGGCCGAGGAGACCGGCACGATGACCAACCTCGAGGGACGCGTCCTGCTTCGCGAGCAGGCGCTGGACGCGCCGCCTGGCGTTCGGTCCGACCTCACCGTGCTCAGTGACCTGGCCGCCCGGCTGGACGCGCCCGGGACGTGGAGTTCGGATCCGGTCGAGGTCTTCGACGAGCTGCGCAGGGCGAGCGCCGGCGGGCCGGCCGACTACTCCGGCATCAGCCACGAGCGCATCCGCGACGAGGACGGCGTGTTCTGGCCTTGCCCTGCTGCCGAGCATCCCGGCACTCCCCGGATGTTCCTCGACCGGTTCGCCACGCCGGACGGGCGCGCGCGGTTCGTCGCCGTCGAACATCGTCCCGCTGTCGACGACATCGACGCGGCATACCCGGTGTACCTCACCACCGGGCGAGTGCTTCAGCACTACCAGAGCGGGGCGCAGACCCGGCGGGTTGCGGCGCTGCGTGAGGCCGTGCCCGAGGCGTTCATCGAGATGCATCCCGACCTTGCCGAGCACCACGACGTGATCGAGGGCGACGTGATGCGTGTCGTGAGCCGTCGCGGCGAGGCCGTCGGGCCGGTGCGCATCACCGACACGATCCGTGCCGACACGGTGTTCATGCCGTTCCACTGGGGCGGATCGGGATGCGCCAACCTCGTCACCAGCGATGCGCTTGACCCGACGTCGCGCATGCCGGAGTTCAAGGTCTGCGCCGTCCGCCTGGAGCGGGCGTCATGAACGTGGTCATCGTGGGCAACGGGATGGCCGGCTCGCGCCTGGTGCAGGAGCTGCGAGCACGTGACGCCGACATGCCGATCACCGTGATCGGCGCCGAACGTGGCGGGCCGTACAACCGGGTGCTGCTGTCACACGTCCTGGCCGGTACGGCACATGCCGACGACATCGCGCTCACCGCGCCTGACTGGTACGCGCGGCAGGGCGTCATCCTGCGCACCGGCGTCCGCGCCGTCGCGATCGACCGTGCAGCACGAACCGTGCACACCGACGACGGAGCGCACACGCCGTATGACGCCCTCGTGCTCGCGACGGGCAGCGCAGCCGTGCTGCCGGACGTCACCGGGGTGACCGGTCCGAGCGTCACTGTGTTCCGCACGCTCGACGACTGCGCCGCGATCGTGGAGCGCGCGCGCACTGCGACGCGTGTCGCCGTGATCGGCGGCGGGCTGCTGGGTCTGGAGGCCGCGCGCGGACTGGCCGGACGGGGCCTGCCGGTCACCGTGCTGCACTTCGCCGGTCACCTGATGGAGCGCCAGCTCGACGCGGGCGCCGGGCGCGTGCTCGTCCGGACGCTGCGCCGGCTCGGCGTCGACGTCATCACCGATGCACGCACGACGGAGATCGACCCCGGCGGCGTCCGTCTCGGGGACGGCCGGCGCATCGAAGCGGACCTGGTCGTGCTCGCGTGCGGCGTGCGCCCGGACGTCGAGCTGGCCCGAACGGCGCAGATCACGGTCGACCGGGGCATCGTGGTCGACGACCACCTGCGCAGCGTGTCCGACGAGCGGATCTACGCCATCGGCGAATGCGCCCAGCACGACGGGCAGGTATATGGGCTGGTCGCGCCGGCATGGGAGCAGGCCCGGGTGCTGGCCGACGTGCTGACCGGCGGCGCCACGACATATGGAGGCACCCGGACCGTGACCCGGCTCAAGGCGGCCGGCGTCGAGCTCGCGGCCATGGGCGAGGCGCATCTCGGCGAAGGCGACAGCGACGAGACCGAGCTGGTCACCTTCGTCGACGCCGCCCGCGACACGTACCAGAAGCTCGTGCTCCGCGAGGGCCGGATCGTCGGCGCCATCCTGCTCGGCGACACGCGCGCGGCGGGCACCGTCAGCCAGCTCTTCGACCGCGGCGCCGCCGCACCCGGCGACCGCGCCACGCTGCTGCTCGGCGCTCGGCGCGGGAGCGAGGCCGAGACGCCAACCCGCATCCCGGACGCCGCCACCATCTGCCAGTGCAACGGCGTGACGAAACGCGCGATCCGCGACAGCTGGCAGGCCGGCGCGCGCAGCGTCGCCGATGTCGCCGACGCCACGCGCGCCACCACCGGATGCGGCACCTGCCGCGAGACAGTCGGCGGCCTGCTCGACTGGCTAGCGGCTGCCGACCCGCAGACAGTCCAATCCCGCCAGGGCGGCTCCGCGTCTGCACCGCTCGCTGCGCTCGGGCGCATCCGCGGCTCCGCTCGCGCCTTCGGCGCGGCCGCGTCGCGGCGGCGGGGCACTTCGCGCGAGCGCTCATCGCCAGGGGGGTACCGATGAAGCACGTCGTCGTTACGGGCAATGGGATGGTGGGGCAGCGCTTTGTCGAGGCGCTGCGTGCGCGTGACGTCGAGCGCCGCTGGCGGGTCACCGTGATCGCCGAGGAAGGCAGGCGCGCGTACGACCGCGTCAACCTGTCGTCACTGTTCGACGGGCACAGCGCCGAGGATCTCGACGTCGTCGCGGACGGCTGCTACGGCGCGGACGGTTACACGCTGCACCTGTCCGAGGCGGTGACCGCCGTCGACCGCGAGCGGCGCACCGTGACGACGGCAACCGGCCGCGAGGTCGGCTACGACGTGCTCGTCCTGGCGACCGGCTCCTACCCGTTCGTGCCGCCGGTGCCTGGTCGCGACCTTCTCGGCTGCTTCGTCTACCGCACGATCGACGACCTGGATGCCATTCAGGACGCGGCCCGCCGTGCCCCGCGCCGAGGGCGGCGGGCCGGGCTGGTCGTCGGCGGCGGGCTGCTCGGCTTGGAGGCGGCACGCGCGCTGCGGCTGCTGGGCCTGTCGTCGCATGTCGTCGAGCTGGCGCCGCGGCTCATGCCGCTGCAGGTGGACGAGGGCGGCGGGCAGGTGCTCCGGCGGCTGATCGAGCAGCTCGACGTCACCGTGCACTGCGGCACGTCGGTCGCCGGCATTGCGCGGGACGGAAACCGGCTGCTCGCGACCCTGTCGAGCGGCGTCGAGCTCGATCTGGACGTCGTCGTGTTCTCAGCCGGCGTGCGGCCGCGTGACCAGCTCGCGCGCGACTGCGGCCTGGACGTCGCCGAACGCGGCGGCATCGTCGTCGACGAGTCGTGCCGTACCGCCGACGATCACGTGTACGCGATCGGCGAGTGCGCGTCGATCGGCGGTCGGGTATACGGGCTGGTCGGGCCGGGCTACGAGATGGCCGAGATCGCCGCTGACCGCCTCGTCGGCGGATCGGCAGCGTTCGCGGGCGCGGACACGTCCACCAAGCTCAAGCTGCTCGGCGTGGACGTGGCCAGCTTCGGCGATGCCCTCGCGACGACCGAGGGAGCGCTCGAGGTCACGCTGAGCAACCCGGTCGAGGGCACCTACTCGAAGCTGGTCGTCGACGACACCGCGAAGACGCTGCTCGGCGGGATCCTGGTCGGCGACGCGTCGCGCTACGCGGCGCTGCGCCCGTTGGTCGGCCGGCCGCTGCCCGCCGACCCGGTCGCAATGATCGCCCCGTCCGGGGCGAATCTCGAAGTCCCGGACGATGCCCAGATCTGCTCGTGTCACAACCTGAGCAAGGCGGCGATATGCGAGGCGATCGACGAACACACGCTGGCCGACGTCGGCGCCGTCAAGGCATGCACGAAGGCGGGCACCGGCTGCGGGTCGTGCGTTCCGTTGCTCAAGACGCTGCTCGCCGAGAGCGGCGTCGCGGCCAGCACCGCGCTGTGCGAGCACTTCGCAATGAGCCGCGCCGAGCTGTTCGACGCCGTGCGCGCCGGTGAGCTCACGACGTTCAGCGAGATCGTCGAGCGGCACGGCACCGGACGCGGCTGCGACATCTGCAAGCCCGCCATCGCGTCGATGCTGGCTAGCCAGGAGCTCGGACACATCCTCGACGGCGAACAGGCCGTCCTGCAGGACACCAACGACCACTTCCTGGCCAACATGCAGAAGGACGGCAGCTACTCCGTCGTGCCGCGGATCCCGGGCGGGGAGATCACGCCTGACCGCCTGATCGTGATCGGCGAGGTGGCGCGCGAGTTCGGGCTGTACACCAAGATCACCGGCGGGCAGCGGATCGACATGTTCGGTGCGCGGGTCGAGCAGCTGCCGGCGATCTGGCGGCGACTGGTCGACGCGGGCTTCGAGTCCGGGCACGCGTACGGCAAGGCGCTGCGCACGGTGAAGTCGTGCGTCGGCACGGCCTGGTGCCGCTACGGCGTCCAGGACTCCGTCGCGCTGGCCGTCGACCTCGAACTGCGCTACCGCGGCCTGCGTTCGCCGCACAAGATCAAGGCAGGCGTCTCGGGATGCGCCCGCGAATGCGCCGAAGCGCAGGCGAAGGACGTCGGCGTCATCGCGACCGAGAACGGCTGGAACCTCTACGTGGGCGGCAACGGAGGTTTCCGGCCCCGGCACGCCGACCTGCTGCTGCGCGACGTCGACACCGAAATGCTGATCCGCACCGTCGACCGGTTCCTGATGTTCTACGTGCGCACCGCCGACCGGTTGCAGCGCACCGCGTCGTGGATCGAGTCGCTCGACGGCGGCTTGGATTACGTCCGGTCGGTCATCGTGGACGACTCGCTCGGCATCTGCGCCGATCTCGACGCCGCGATGGCGCGCCACGTCGCGTCCTACCGCGACGAGTGGGCCGACGTGCTCGACGACCCCGACCGGCTACGGCGGTTCGCCTCCTTCGTCAACACGCCGCCGGCCCCAGTGGCGAGGTCGAGCGGCGACGGGTGGGTCGGTGTGTGCGATCTCGCCGACCTGCAGCCCGAACGTGGGGTCGCCGCGCTGCTGGACGGCGTCCAGGTCGCGCTGTTCCGGACGTTCGACGGGTCGCTGTACGCGCTGGACAACCGCGACCCGTTCAGCGGCACGTACGTGCTCTCGCGCGGAATCGTCGGCAGCCGTGGCGAAACGCCCACCGTGGCGTCGCCGATGTACAAGCAGGTGTTCGACCTGCGGACAGGTGCCTGCCTCGACGACGACACCATGGGCGTCGCCGCCTACCCGGTGCGGCTGGCCGGCGAGCGAGTCGAGCTGCGGCTATGACCTATCCCCCCGACTCGGCCCTCCACTCCGCTCCTCGCTGCGTTCCTCGCTCGCTGGCGCTCGCTGCGGTACTCGCTGCGATGCTCGTGGAGGACCTCGTCTCATGACTGATATCGGGCCGCTGACCGGCTACACGATCGGCATCACTGCCGCGCGCCGCCGCGAGGAACTCGGCGCCGCGCTCGAACGCCGCGGGGCCCGCGTGACGTACGCGCCGGCGATCCGCATCGTCCCGCTGGCCGACGACACCGACATGCTTGCCGCGACCCGGCGCTGCATCGCCGCACCGCCGGACATCGTCGTCGTCACGACCGGCATCGGGTTCCGCGGCTGGATGGAGGCCGCCGACGGATGGGGGCTGGCCCAGGCCCTTTTCGATCGGTTGAACGCAGCGATGGTCGTGACGCGGGGACCGAAGGCCCGCGGCGCGGTACGCGCGGCCGGCCTGACCGAAGCGTGGTCGCCGGAGTCCGAGTCGTCCAGCGAGGTGCTCGACTACCTGCTGCGGATGGACCTCACGGGGCGCCGCATCGCGGTGCAGCTGCACGGCGAGCCGGTGCCCGACCTCGTTCAAGCGCTGTGCGCCGCGGGCGCCGAGCTGGTCGAGGTCCCGGTGTACCGATGGATACCGCCCGAGGACGTCACGCCGCTGCACCGTCTGATCGCGTCCGTGGCAACCCGCCAGGTCGACGCCGTCGTGTTCACCAGCGCGCCGGCGGCGGCCAGCTTCCTGCGCGAGGCGGCCGACCGTCAGTTCGGCGCCGACGCGCTCGACGCCATGCGCGCGGACGTGCTGGCGTGCTGCGTCGGCCCGGTCACCGCCACGCCGTTGCAGCGCGCCGACATCCCGACGTTCGCGCCGGACCGGCCGCGGCTCGGCGCGCTCGTCCGCGAGATCGCGTCGCAGGTGCCCTCACGGTGCGGGCTGCGGCTGCCCGCCGCCGGGCACACGGTCGACGTGCGCGGTCACGTCGCGATCGTCGACGGCGAGGTGGTGGCTCTGGGCGCCACGGCGATGGCGTTGCTGCGCGTGCTCGCGCACCATCCCGGACGCGTCGTCTCGCGTGCCACCCTGCTGGCGACGCTGCCCAGCGACGGGCAGGACGAGCACGCCGTCGAGGTCGCGATCGGGCGCCTGCGCGGCGCTCTCGGTGATGCGCGGATCGTCCAGACTGTGGTGAAACGTGGGTATCGGATCGCCTACGAGCCCGAGCGGGCCGGTTCGTGCGAGATCGACGAGGCGACGCCCGACGCGCCGCAACCGCTGACCATGCTGTCGGCGCCACGCATCTAGCATCGCCCGGTGCGCAGCCGGTACGCCGCGATCGCGCTCGCCGTCCTCACGATGGCGAGCGCGCCCGTGTACGCCGCGGCCGGTCCGCCCTCCGTGCCGCCGCCCGCGCCGAAGCCGACCTCGAGCGAGAACTCGCCGGGCGCCCCGGATCCGCATCCACCGGCGGGCGGTATCGGCCCCTCCGGTCAGCACGTCGGAGGCGCCCGGTTGCGCAGCAGGGGACTCGTCCTGCCGGCTCATGCCAAGCCGCTGCCGAACGTCCTGACCGCATCCGCATGGGCGCTCGTCGATCTGGACTCGGGCGACGTTCTCGCGGCCCGCGACCCGCACGGGCGATACCAGCCGGCAAGCATCCTCAAGACGCTCACGTCGGTGACCCTGTTGCCTGTGTTGCCCGGCAAGCGGGTCGTGACGGTCAGCCAGGACGCCGCCAACGCCGAAGGCTCGGCGGTGGGCATCGTCGCCGGGGGCCGCTACACCGTCGATCAGCTGTTCGCCGGCCTGCTGCTCATGTCCGGCAACGACACTGCCGCCGCGCTGGCCGAGGCCGCAGGCGGCGTGCACCACGCAGTGACGTTGATGAACCAGACGGCGCTGCGCCTCGGCGCCTACGACACGTTCGTGCAGACGCCGTCCGGGCTGGACGGCTGGAAGCAGCTCACCAGCGCGTACGACATGGCGATCTTCCTGCGCGCGGCGGTGCACATGCCGCGCTTCGTCGCGTACGACCGCAGGCCCACCGCGACGCTGCCCGCGCAGGACGTCCACGGCCGCAAGTACGGCTCGGTGTGGCTGGGCAATCAGAACCAGACGTTCCTGACCAGCGTGCCGGGTGCGCTCGTCGCGAAGACCGGATTCACCGACGCCGCTCAGCACACCTACCTGTGCGCAACCGAGCGGCACGGCAGGCGACTCGGCGTGGTGTTCCTGCGCGCGCAGCGGTATCCGCTCGACCAGTGGCAGCAAGCGGCCCAGCTGCTCGACTGGGGCTACGCGCTACCGCGCGGCACGGCGGTCGGCCACCTGGATTCCCCGCCTGCGCCCAAGGCCTCATCGAAGCCGGGGACGCCGCGTACGACCGCCCCGCGCGCGGCCGGGCCGGCTCTGGCATGGCGGTCCGCACGCAGCTCGCACTCGAACCCGTGGCCGCTGATCGGCATCGCGCTCGCAATCGTCACGGCAGCCGCCGTGTGGATCGGGCGGCGGCGCCTCACCGGTCGCGGCTGACCGGTCGGCGTCGTCGGCGAACGATCGCGGCGACCACCGCCGCGCCGGCAGCAGCTCCGGCGCCGAAGAGTGACCCGGCCACGCCCAGCGGCGACAGGATCCGCGGCGGATCCGGCTCCTGTTCCGTCGTCGACGCTGGTTCCGTCGCCGGTTCCGGTTCCGCCGGAGGCTCCGGCCGCTCGGTCGCCGTCGCCGTCCACGCCGCGCAGTACAGCAGGAACCGCGCCACGAGGTAGATCCAGACGAGCAGGCCGATAACGCTGCCGAACACACCCACGGTCGGGCTGTGCGTGACCCGGGCGATGTAGTAGGCGCCGACAACTTTGAGCACCTCGAAGCCGACGGCCGCGAGCAGCGCGCCGCGCAGGACGACCCGTGCGGGCAGGTCGGCACCGGGCAGGCGCACGAGCAGCCAGGCGAAGATCAGCACGTCGCCGACGACGGCCAGGGCGATGCCGAAGACCTTGACGAGCACGTGCATGCCCGTCACGTCGTCGAGCCCGGCGGCCCGCAGGACATGATCGGTCAGCGCCGTGCCGACCACCGTCAGCCCGATCGAGACAACCGACCCCAATCCCAGGCCCACCAACACGATCAGGTTGGCCAGCCTCGCTTGGACGAAGTTTCGCTTCGGCGGCCCCTCGACGCCCCACATCGCATTGATCGCCGCCCGAAGATTGCTCACCCAGCCGAGGCCGATGAGCAGCACGCCCGCCAGCGCGAGCACACCGACGCCGGCGCGCGAGTCGATCGCTGCGTTGATCGAGCTCTTGAGCGTGTCTCCGAACGCCCCGGGGACGTTCGAGCTCACGTTGTCGAGCAGCTTGCGGAGCAGGTCGGGATTGCGGCGCAGCACGAACCCGAGCACGGACACCGCGAGCAGGACTAGTGGGAACAGCGCCAGGAAGCTGAAGTACGTGATCGCCGCGGCAAAGTAGTTGCCGTTGCTCTGCTTGTAGCGATCCCATGCGATGACCGTGTGGTCGAGCCACGCGTGGTTCTGCTGAGCGGCGCGCCATCGGCCCTTTGCGCGCTCGACGATCTCGCGCGGCCGCGCGGACACGCCTACCTGTTCTCTAGGTCGAACTCGGTTCGCGGCAGCCACTTTCCGTCCGGATGGCGCTCGAAGAGGGAGAAGCGCTCGACGACGAAGCGCGCGACGAATCCCGACAGCCCGTCGTAGGCGAGGTCGAGAGCTTCGTCGGGCACGTCCTGCGCCACCGTGACGTGCGGGTGGTACGGGAAGTCCAGCCGGCGCTCGAGTGGCCCGGTGCGGATCGCCTTCTCCAGCATCTCGCAGTCGGCGACTCCCCTCGCGACCTGGATGAACACGACCGGCGACATCGGCCGGAACGTGCCGGTACCCAGCAGGTGCATGACGAAGGGCGGGCGCGACATCGCCGCCTGGGCGATGTGCTTCTCGATGGTGTCGAGCTGCCCGGCCGGGACGGGCGTGGGCGGCAGCAACGTGACGTGTGGCCAGATCAGATCGGCCTGCGGATCACCGACCCGCCGCCGCCAGGTGGTCAACACCGTGGCATGCGGCTCGGGAATCGCGATCGCCACACCCAGCGTCGCGAGGTCGTCCGTCGTCACCGCGTTCCCTCCGCCAGCGGCAAGAACCCGACCCGCTCGTAGGCCGTCCGCAACGTGGCCTCGGCGACGGCACCGGCCCGCTCGGCGCCGAGGGCCAGGATCCGGTCGAGTTCGCCGAGGTCGTCCATCAGCGCTGCCGTCCGCTTCGCGAAGGGCTCCGCGAACGCCACGACGGCGTCGGCGGTCGCCGTCTTCAGAGCGCCGTACCCCTGCCCGGCGAAGTCGGCCGCGACGGTGTCGACCGGCCGGTCGGTGACCGCGGCGAGCACGCTGAGCAGGTTCGACACACCCGGCTTGGCGTCCGGGTCGTAGCGAACCTCGGTCTCGGTGTCGGTGACCGCCCGCTTGATCTTCTTGGTGATGACGGCTGGGTCGTCGAGCAGGTTGACCGTGCCGGCCTCGCCGAGCGACTTGCTCATCTTCGCGCTCGGATCCTGCAGGTCGAGGATCTTCGCGGTCTGCTTCGGGATGAACGCCTCCGGCACCGTGAACGTCTCGCCGAACTGCGTGTTGAAGCGCTGCGCCAGGTTCCGGGTGAGCTCGAGGTGCTGGCGCTGGTCCTCGCCGACCGGCACGGCGTCGGCCTGGTACAGCAGGATGTCGGCCGCCTGCAGCACCGGATAGGTGAACAGCCCGACCGAGTTGCGGTCAGCGCCGGAGCGGGCGGACTTGTCCTTGAACTGCGTCATCCGACTGGCCTCGCCGAAGCCGGTGATGCATTCCAGCACCCACGCGAGCTGCGTGTGCTGCGGGACGTGGCTCTGCATGAACAGCACGCAACGCTCCGGGTCGAGGCCGGCCGCGAGCAATTGCGCAGCCGAGACGCGACTGCGCTGGAGCAGGTCGTCCGGCGACGGGATCCCCAGCGTGATCGCGTGCAGGTCGACCACGCAGTAGAACGCGTCATGGGTGTCCTGCAGCGCCACCCACTGCTTCACCGCGCCGAGGTAGTTGCCCAAGTGGAACGACGACGCCGTTGGCTGGATGCCGGACAGCACCCGAGGCAGCGCGGGAGTGGACATGGGTCCCGATTCTGGCACCTTGCGCGAGCCCGTCATGCCGGGGGCTCGGCCTGCTCCGCGGTCGCCGCCGCCTCGTCCTGGCGCGGTGGCGTGACTCGAACTCGTTCGGCCCGGCGGCCGTCGACGGCCGTGACGGTGATCGTGTAGCCCTCACGCAGGACCTCGTCGCCGACGGACGGCAGCCGCCCGAGCGCCGACATCATGAAGCCGCCCGCCGTCTCGTACGGCCCGTCGGGCAGATCCAACCCGGTGAACTCGGCAAAGTCGTCAAGGTTCAGCCGGCCGTCGACCTCGATCGCCCCGCCGCCGAGGCGGGACGGCCCCGCCCGCGCCTCGTCGTACTCGTCGCGGATGTCGCCGATGACCTCCTCGATCAGGTCCTCCAGCGTGACGATGCCGTCCGTACCGCCGTACTCGTCGACGACCATCGCGAGATGGTGGCCCTCGCGGCGCATCTCGGACAGTGCGGCAAGCACGTTCTTCGAGCCGGGCAGCTGCTTGATCTCGCGAACCAGGTCGCCGACGGTCCGGTCGCGCTCGCCCCGGGCGCCGTCGACCAGCAGGTCGCGGATGTGCACGAACCCGCGCACGTCGTCCTGACCCTTGCCGACCACCGGGTACCGCGAGTGCGGCGACTCCGTCGCGACCTTCGCGGCCCGGCTGACCGTCAGACCGGCGTCCAGGAACGTGACTTCGGTGCGCGGCACCATGACCTCACTGACCGATCGCTCGCCAGCGGCGAAGACGTCGTCGATCAGCCGCCGTTCGTCGGTCGACAGCGACTCGTGCGCGGCGACGAGCCCGCGCAGCTCCTCCTCGGTGATCGCCTCGCGCCCTGTGTTCGGATCGCCGCCCAGCATCCGGACGAGCAGGTCGGTGCAGCGAGAAAGCAGCCAGATCAGCGGCCGCGCCGCGGTCGCGAGGCGGTTGAGCGTCGGGCTGACCAGCTTCGCGGTGCGATCGGCCCGCTGCAGCCCGAGGCGCTTGGGCACGAGTTCGCCGACGACGAGCGTCACGAACGAGATCAGCAGCGTCACGCCGATGAACCCGATCGGCCCGGCCAGCCCGGAGCGCATGCCGTGATCGACCAGCGCGTCCTTGGCCTGCTCGGACAGCGTCACCGCGCCGAACGCGCTGGAGAGCAGCGCGGTAAGCGTCACGCCGATCTGCACGGTCGCGAGGAACCGGTTCGGGTCGCTCGTCAGACGGATGACCGCGGCCCCCCGCCGGCCAGTCATCGCCCGCGCCTGCCCCTCGCGCAACGTCACGAGCGCGATATCCGCGGCGACGAACATGCCCTCGATCACGATCAGCGCCAGCACGATGACGACGTTGAGCACCACGGAGCTCATTGGCCTACCGCCGCGGGCACCGTGCGGCTGGTATGCGGGCCGGTCACGGCGGGCAGTCTACGACGACGGGTATCGACATGCCGTGACGTTCGGGTCTGTTTGAATATGTGCGACCGCCGATCGAGAAGAGGCTGCCCATATGCGTCTACTGGTAACCGGCGGGGCCGGCTATATCGGCAGTGTCGTCGCGGCAATGCTGGTCAACGGCGGCCACGAGGTGACCGTGCTCGACGACCTGTCGACGGGGCACGACGACGCGGTCCCACCCGGCGCGCGGCTGGTCAAGGGTTCGGTCGACGACGTGGGCACAGTGCTCGGCGAGCAGCCCTACGACACCGTCATGCACTTCGCCGCCAAGTCCCTCGTCGCCGAGTCCGTGGCACACCCGGACCGTTACTGGCACGGCAACGTCGGCGGCGCGCTCGCGCTGCTGGACGCGATGCGCGCGCACGACGTCCCGCGGCTGATCTTCTCCTCCACGGCCGCGACCTACGGCGAGCCCGCCAGCGTGCCGATCGAGGAGTCGGCGGCGGCGGCGCCGACCAACCCGTACGGTGCCAGCAAACTGGCCGTCGACATGGCGATCACCGGGTACGCGCAGGCGTACGGTCTCGGGGCGGTCAGCCTGCGCTACTTCAACGTCGCAGGTGCGCTGTTCGGGTCGGACGGACGCGGGTACGGCGAGCGCCACGCCGTCGAAACGCACCTGATCCCGATCGCACTGCAGGTCGCCGCCGGCACCAAAGCAGCCCTCGACATCTTCGGCACGGACTATCCGACCCCGGACGGCACCTGCGTCCGCGACTACCTGCACGTGTCCGATCTCGGCGATGCCCACCTGCGCGCGATGCAGGTCGCCTCCCCCGGCGAGCATCGGATCATCAACCTCGGCAGCGGAGCGGGCCATTCGGTGCGCGAGGTCGCCGACGCGGTCAGCCGGGTGACCGGGCGCGACCTGCCGGTCCACGAGATGGCCCGCCGGCCGGGCGATCCGGCCGTCCTGGTCGCATCGAGCGTGCAGGCGGCCACAGAACTCGGCTGGCGGCCCGCGAGCGACCTCGACACGATGATCGCCGACGCCTGGACGTTCGCCCAGCGGAACCCCGGCTCATGACTGTGCCCCCCGCCGCGGCCCTCCACTCCGCTCCTCGCTGCGTTCCTCACTCGCTGGCGCTCGCTGCGGTACTCGCTGCGATGCTCATGAAGGACCCCGGCTCATGACTGCCTGGCGAGCGCCCGGGCGCATCAACCTGATCGGCGAACACACCGACTACAACGACGGTTTCGCACTGCCGCTCGCGATCGGGCAGGGCTGCACGGCCACGGCGTACACGACCTCGACCGGCGAGCTGCGCGTCGCGTCCGCGCAGCGCGACGACACCGTGACGTTGCCGCTTGCCGACCTGCTGTCGGGCACGGTCACCGGATGGGGCGCGTACCCGGTCGGCGTCGTCTGGGCACTGGCCCAGCAGGGACTACTGCCGGGCGACCTGGGCGGGCTCGACGTCCACCTCGACAGCAACGTCACGGGCGGGGCCGGCCTGTCGTCGTCGGCGGCGCTCATCTGCGCGCTCGCGGCGGCGCTCAACGACCTGCTGGGGCTGGGCCTGTCCGACCAGCAGCTGGTAACGCTCACGCACCGCACGGAGAACGAGTACGTCGGGGCGCCGACCGGCGGCATGGACCAGATGGCCGCCATGCTCTGCCTGCCCGACCACGTGCTGCTGTGCGACATGCGGGCCTGGACAGCCGAGCCCGTCCCCTTCGACCTGGACGCCGCCGGCCTCACCCTGCTCGTCGTCGACTCGAAGGCGCGGCACCGGCACGCCGAGGGCGAGTACGCCGACCGCCGGGCCAGCTGCGAGAAGGCAGCAAGCCTGCTCGGCGTCTCGGCCCTGCGTGACATCGGCCCGGACGATCTCGATCGCGCGCTCGGGCTGCTGAGCGACGCCACCCTGCGCCGGCGCACGCGCCACATCGTGACCGAGAACGAACGCGTACTGCAGACCGTCCGGTTGCTGCGCGACGGGCGGCTGCGCGAGATCGGGCCGCTGCTCACCGCGTCGCACGCGTCGATGCGCGACGACTACGAGATCACCGTGGCCGAGGTCGACACCGCTGTCGAGGCACTGCTCGGCGCGGGTGCCCTCGGTGCCCGGATGACGGGCGGCGGCTTCGGCGGATGCGTCATCGCGCTGATCGACTCGGCGCGCGTCACCATCGCGTCCAACGCGGTGCAACGGGCCTACCGGCGCGGTGGCTTCATCCCTGCGACCGTGTTCACCGAACGCGCGGGCGGCGGCGCGCACCGCGTCTGACGGGGCGCGGTCAGCCCTTCGACGAGCCCAGGGCCAGGCCGGCGATGAACTGCTTCTGAAGCAGCACGTACACGACCAGGGTGGGGATCGCGGCCATGAGCGCGGCCGCGGCGATCATGTTCTGGTTCGAGACGAACTGACCCTGCAGGTTGGCCAGTGCCGAGGTGATCGGCCGCTTGTTGCCGGTCGAGATCAGGGTGATCGCCCAGAAGAAGTCGTTGTAGATCCAGGTCGTCAGCAAGGTGGCCAGCGCCGCCATCGCCGGACGGCACATCGGCAGCGTGATCCGCCAGTACCGCATCCACAGGGTGGCCCCGTCAACGACTGCCGCCTCGTCGATGTCGACCGGGATCGTCTTCATGTAGTTGCTCAGCACGAAGACGCAGAAGCCGAGCTGGAAGGACACGTTGATGACGATGAGCCCGGCGTACGAGTCATAGAGCAGGCCACTGCTGCCGCTGATGAAATGCGGCAGGTGAATCTGCAGGTACAGGCGGTAAAGCGGGGTGATGATGACCTGCTGCGGCAGCAGGTTGCCGGCCGTGAACAGGATCAGCAGCGCGATGTTGAACTTGAAGCTCAGTCGCGACACGACGAAGGCAACCGCCGAGGCCATGACGAGCGTGATGATGACGGCCGGCACGGTGATCCATACGGAGTTGAGGAAGAACCGTCCCATGTCCGACTGCGTCCACGCATTGGTGAAGTTCTTGAACGTCAGGCTGTGCGGCAGCGAGACGTAGCCGAGGCGGTCGGTCTCCTTGATCGGCCGCAGCGCGACGTAGAGGGCGAACAGGATCGGCGTGACCCAAAGAATGACGGCCGCGATCATGAAGACCTGCGCGGCGACGCTGCCGGGCGTGAGCGCACGCCGCCGCGTCGGCGCCGTGGGCCGGGTGACCTCGCCGAGCGACTCGGGGGTGAGGACCGCCATCTACCTCTCCTCCCGGCGGAAGACCTGGTACAGGAAGATCGAGATCGGCACGAGCGAGATCACCAGCAGCACGACGCCGAGCGTCGAGCCGAAGCCGATCCGCTGCGTCTCGCCGACGATGTTCTGGGTCACGGATATCGACAGCAGTTCGAGCCCGCGCAACGGGTTGCCCTTGCTCGTGATGTAGACGAGGTCGAACGCGCGCAACGACTCGATCACCGTCACGACGAGGATGACGACGTTGATCGGCCGCAGTACCGGGAACACCACGCGCCAGAACGTCTGCCACGTGTTGGCGCCGTCGACGAGCGCCGCCTCGCGCAGCCCGGGATCGACGGCTTTCAGGCCGGCCAGGTAGAGGATCATCACGTACCCGGCCTGGCGCCAGCTGGCCTCGACCAGGATGGCCCACAGGTTCAGGTGCGGGTTGCCGAGCCAGCTGATCAGGTTGTCCGGGTGGTTGTGGCCGATCACCGTGTTGATCAGGCCGACGTCCGGTGAGTAGACGAACTCCCACAGGATGCCGATCAGCGCGAGCGAGAGCATGACCGGCAAGAACAGCACGCTCTGGTAGATGCGGCTGCCGCGGATGCCACGGTCGATGATGACCGCGAACAGCATGCCCAGAGGCGTCGCGAACACGATGAAGACGCCCAGCCAGATCGCGTTGTGGCGGACCGCCGGCCAGAAGTCCGGGTAGACCGTGAACGCCTGGTGGTAGTTCTGCACGCCGAAGATGCAGCCTGGCTGGGGGATGCCGGGCAGCGTCGCCTTGTTGGTGCACGCCTTGAGGTGGACGCCGCCGACGCCCGTCCACTTGGTGAACGAGAGCAGCACCGACGCGAGCGCGGGCAGCCAGACGAACGCGAGGTCGAGCAGCAGCGGAATGCCGAGCAGCAGCGCGGCGACCAGCTTGTCCCGGCGAGTCAGCCGACTCAAGCGACGACGCCGGCGGCGACGTAGTGTCGCCGCCGGCTTCGTTGGCGTTTGGGTCGTCGAGACCATCAGCTCTGGAAGATCGTCTTCGCCTGGTCCTCAGCGCTCTTCTGAATCGTCGACACGTTCGACGCGCTCGGGTTGTCGACGAAGCTCTGGATGGCCTTGATCATGGCCGTCGCCATGTCGGGCACCGTGTCGCGGTCCATGAACTGCGAGACGGACTTGCACGCGCTGATCGCCTCGACGGACTTCTTCTGGATCGCGTTGTACGTCGGCGCGACCAGTCCGGTTGCCAGCCCGACATCCCAGTGGTCGGTCTTCAGGAACGTCGACTCGGCGTCGGCGGTGCCGATGTACTCGAGCACCTTCTTCGCGGCGTCCTTGTTCTTGGCCTTCTTCGGCAGCATGAAGCCGTCGGTCGGGGCGTCCATGAAGTCCTGTCCGAAGTCGGGATTCATGGTCGGCCACGGGAAGAAGTCCAGGTCGTCGAGGTTCGAGGCAGCGTAGTTAGCCGCGACCTGGTTCGAGCCCTGGAACATCATGCCGGCCTTCTTGTTCTCGAGCGCCTTGGCGGCATCCTGCCAGAGCCGGCCGTTCGCCCCCTTCTGCAGGTACGGCATGAGCTGGCGCCACTGGTCGAACACCGCGGTGACGCCCTTGTCGGTCCACGGCACCTCGTGCTTCATCAGCTTGATGTGATAGTCGTAGCCGTTGAGCCTCAGGTTGATGATGTCGAACGTGCCGAGCGCCGGCCAGCCGTCCTTCTCCGCGAACGCCAGCGGCGTCATGCCGTCCTTCTGCATCTGCTTGGCCAAGGCCATGAAGTCGTCCCACGTCGTCGGCACCTTGTAGCCCTTGCTGGCGAACGTGCTCTTGTTGTAGAAGACGACCCACGGGTAGTTGTAGATCGGCACCAGGTAGTAGTGGTCGTCGATGCCCTTCGACAGGCTCTTCGCGGCGTCGTTGAAGGTGCCGCCGATCGTGTCCCACACGTCGTCGATCGGCTCGAGCAGGTTCTGCGCAGCGAAGAACTGCAGCCGGTACCCGGCGAACCAGGTGGCCAGGTCGTTGGGCGTGCCCTGCAGGTAGTTGCTGATGTTGTTTTGGAATGTGTTGTGGTCGACGGTGTTGATCGTGACGTTGACGCCGGACTTCGCCGTCGCAGCCTGGGTCAGTGCGGCGAACGCCGCCTTCGGCGCGGCGTCGGAGTAGTTCGAGCCGAAGCTGATGCTCCCGCCCGCTGTGCCGCCGCTGCTGGCAGCGGTGCTGCCCGCCGGGGCCGTGCTCGGGCTCTTCTTCTTGCTGCTCGAGCAGGCCGCGAGGGTGGTGGCCGCCGGGCCACTGGACGGATCGCTGTCGGGCATGAAGCCTCCTCGGGCTGTCCGAAGGGATGACGCCCCTCGGCAACAGACGACTGAAACATTTTTCAACGCGTTCGATCAGAACCACTCAGAGCAAAGCGTCGTATGACAGCCGTGTCAACCCCTGTTCGGTTGCAGTTTCGGCGCGAGACATCTCGTGCGCCCGATGCCCGTTCGCCCAGTCACGGCGAGTTGCATGCAAAGCGGCATCATGCCGAATCGGTTCGCGCAAAATCCGTCAGCTCAGTGGGCGCCCCGCGGACCGGCCGGCCGTCCGAGCTGCCGCGCAGGATCACCCCGGCGACCAGGGCCGGGGCGTCGCTCATCGGCACGTGCCCGCAGCCGCGCAACAGCACGTGTTCGGCATCTGGCAGCACCGCGCGCGCCACGGCCGCCTGGTTGCGCGGCAGGACGGCATCGCGCGAGGCCCAGGCGATCGTGACCGGGACGTCGGCGGCAACCTTGCCCGTGAACAAGGTGGCCGCCGCGACGATCTCGCGCAGTGCCGGCTGGGCGGCACGGAAAGCGTGGAAGTCGCCCAGGGCCTGCTCCGGATCGATCCGGGTCGGGTGGGCGGTCAGCCAGCCGAAGCCGAGGACGCGACCCGGGCGGGTGCGTGACAGCCGCAGCGCCTGTGGCGCGAGCGCCTCGGAGAGCCTGCTCATCGTGGCGAACAGCTGCCTCGTGTACGCAAGGGCGAACGGCGAGCGCCAGAAACCGGCCGGCGACAGCGCCGTCACGCTTCGGGCATGGCCCGCGACGCCTGCCTCGAGCGCGACCCGCCCGCCGAGCGAGTTGCCGGCGAAGTGTGGCCGTCCCAGCTCCTGCTGGGTGAGGAACTCGGCGAACGCATCGCGCAGGACGTCGACCATCGGGCGTCCGTCGGTGACGAGCGGATCGGACTGGCCGTGCCCCGGCAGGTCGACGAGCACGACCTCGCGCTGCTCGGCGAGCTGGTCGAGCACCGGGTACCACGCCTGGCGGCGGTGACCGACCCCGTGCACCAGCACCAGCGGCGCACCGGACCCGACGCGCTCGAACGCCATCCTCATCGCCACGTACCTCCGCCCCGTCCCTGGGCCGCACCCAGGGACGGAGCGGACGTTACCCGCTGGTAACCGTCGGGAGAAGAGGCGTGCTAGCTGCCCTGTGCGTACTGGTCGGCCACTCGGACGAGCTCGACCAGGCCGCTCGCGTACTCCATCGCCTCGCCGTGTGCCTCGGCGAACGGCGGCTGGAAGCCGACGCCCTCCCATTGCTGGGTCTGGGAGTTCCACAGGTCGTTGCCGACCTCGAAGTCCCAGGCGAAGATGCCGTCGTTGTAGTACAGCTCGTCGGCCGAGTTGCC
>WNGE01002819.1_pt1 | contig 20936 bp, 18 predicted proteins | sample 5400651 | NCBI WGS metagenome assembly WNGE01 (sample SAMN13153370, study PRJNA577476) | soil metagenome | isolation source: 60 cm soil or saprolite under grassland replicate 2 | place: USA:California | collected 2016-06-15 | reverse complement strand
TTTGGCTGTTGGCATTGCTTGCGTGTTCGGCGCCGTTTCTCTATCGGCTCAACATGGCAAAGGCGCCACCGTTTGCCATCATTTATCTGATAATCGGGATTCATCTTCTCTTCAGCAAAAAGTATTGGCCTCTCATTCCACTCAGCTTCATCTTCACCTTAACTTACGACATCTTTGTCTTGCTGATTCTGGCAGCGATAATCTGGACCGCGGTGATTGGCTGGACAGAACGCCGCTTTGAATGGCGGCCCCTAACCTGGGTGGCCCTAGGAGCACTTGCGGGTCTGATCATCAATCCTTACTTTCCTCAAAACCTGCACCTCCTCTACGAACATCTGAAAATCAAACTGACCCCGTCGGATTTCTCTACCGACGTCGGGAAGGAATGGTATCCCTACGATTCCTGGGAATTCATCGGTAACTCGCTGGTGGCCTGCGTGGCAATGCTCGTTGGTTACATTGGTTTTGATCCTTCAGATCGGAGGCGCTCGCATCATCAATTGTTTTTCCTTATCTTTTCCACGGCGTTGATGATCATGACGGCACGCTCGAAGCGATTCGTCGAGTACTGGCCACCTTTCGCCGTCATATTTTCCGCCTTCACACTCCAACCGTGGCTGCTCGGCATTCGTTCTACGCTGACCCGCTTATCAACTGATATGCTCGACGAGCTACAACCGTTTCTTGATCGGCATGATCCCGGGTCACCAATAAATGAAACCGAGCGCCAGGACCTTTTCAAATCAATTATCTCCGCAACTATCGCGATTGCTTTGGCTGTCGTCTTTTTCATAAATATTGCCGGTCTCAAGGATCTCGGGGTTAAGGGCGTCATCAAGGACATTGCTGAAAGTGGATCGCACGATTATTATCGCGCGGGCGCTGAATGGATGCGCGCCAACGTGACGCCCGGCCAAATAATCTTCAACACAGACTGGGACGACTTTCCTCGATTATTTTATTTCGATCCAAGTCACGCTTACGTCTCAGGGCTCGATCCAACCTATCTCTACGATAAAGATCCGGCGCTCTCGAAACTCAACGACGACATCACACTGGGCAAGGAAAAGGATCCTGGTCCATTAATTCGTGATCGCTTTGGCTCGCGCTACGTGTTTACCGATAATTCGCACGGCGACTTCCTTGACAACGCCCAGGAGAGTGGTTGGTTCGAGATCGTCTATGAAGACCGCGATTGCACGATCCTCCACATCCGTCAACAAAAAGCGGAGCCGCCACCGGAGGAATCCGAACCTAATGACACTGGGAACGAAGAGTCTCAACCGGAGCCGCAGCAGGATAACAGGCCGTGAATGGGGATGATGGTTGAAGTTCTCATTGATTTTTTGGTATGCCCCACGTGATTCCAAACAACACTTTTTTAGATTAGTATCTGAATCAAATGCTGCGCAGACAACTTATTCCGAACCTGATTATTCTGGCCCTGGTTATCGCCGGAGTTGCGCTGACCTCATGTGCCAACGGCAATAAAAGCGCCGCTCCCGCAAGTGCGCCCACCGAAGCGCAGCCGACGCCCGCCGTGTCACCAAAGACCGGTTTTGAGGCTGATCTGGATTACGTTCGCAGGGGTCAATACACATATGTTTGGGTCTTTTCCCGGAAAGACGGGAATCCCCTGGATAGAAACGATGCCGCGTTTCTGCGGACGAACGCGCCGCAGGTTGTTGATTGGGTCACTACCGATGAAGGCAAGCGAGTTATCGCGGGAACGAACTTCGATCTGACCAGGGGGCCCCTGCAGTTGCTAAAGAAGCGTTTCAGTGCCGAGGACTACACGGGAAAATAAAAAGGCAGAACTCAGGAGTCAGGACTCAGGACTCAGGACTCAGAACCCTAAGTTCTGAGGTCTATCGTCCTCCTGTCTTCTGACTTCTGAGTCCTGAGTCCTGAATGCTGTCTCCTATTTCTTCGCGAAATCTCCAGCCTTGACGATTGTGATCTTAGAAGGATCGATATACCAGGACTCAGAACCCTGAGTTCTGAGGTCTATCCTCCTCCTGTCTTCTGACTTCTGACTTCTGAGTCCTGAATGCTGTCTCCTATTTCTTCGCAAAGTCTCCAGCCTTGACGATTGTTATCTTCGAAGGATCGATATACCGGCGCATTGCAGTCACTATTTGTTCGGGGGTGAGCGCCTTCAGCTTGGCGTCGAGGTCGGCGTCAAACTGAAGAGTTCGACCCAGAAACAGGTAGTTGTTTAATCGACTTGCCAACTCGTTGTCCTGGGCGCGACTAACCTGTCGTGATTGCAGGTAGCCAGACTTGGCGCCCTCGACCTCTTCGGCTGTGAAACCATCCTTCAACATTCGCGCCATCTCTTCCTTGAACGCCGCCTCAAGCTTCTCAACATTTTGCGGCGCGTAGATTGCCGAAGCCGTGAAGCGCCCGTATTCATCAAGCGCACTGATATTGACGCCGGAGCCGACCCCGTAGCTCAAGCCCTCCTTCTGCCGAATGCGCGCAGCCAGTCGCGAATTCAGGAAGCCGCCCCCGAGCATATAATTTCCCAACAGTAGTGCCGGATAATCGGGGTTGTCATCGCGAATTTTCAGGTTAAGACCGGCAACGAAAAACGCGTTGGCCTTGTCAGGGGTTGGAAACGATTGGTTGCCCGGGGCGACGTCCTTGTAGATACTCGGCACTCGCACGAAGGGTTTCGGACTCTTCCAGTTTCCGAACAGTTCCGCCGCCAGTTTGGCAATTTCTTTGTCGTCGAAATCACCAATCACTGTTAACTGTCCGTTTGAAGCGCCATAGAAGTCTTTGTAAAACTGCTTCGCCTGTTCGAGAGTTGCGGCGTTCAACTCCGCAATACTTTCCTCCGGACTTGAGATGTAGCGCACGTCACCCTTGGGGAATGGACTCAACCGCCGGCTAAACTCCGTAAAAGCAATCTGCGTCGGCTCGCTCTTCTGTTGTTCGATATTCGTGAGGTTCTCATGCTTTAGCAATTCAAACTCCGTCGCCGGAAAGGCAGGTTCACGGAGTACCTCTGCCATGAGACGCATTACGGCAGGCAGGTTCTCACGTGTTGTTTCAATAATGACCGTGGCCTGCGTCGCGCCTCCGAAAACATTGGCGCGGGCCTTCAAACGATCAAGCTCATCCTGGATCTGCTGGCGCGTATGCTTCGCGGTACCGCGCATCAACATTGAACCCGCGAGTTGAGCGTCCGTAGAGCGATTCATCAAACTCTTCTCGTCGCCATAGCGCAGCACCATCTGTGCAACCACCTTGCCACCCCGTGTCTTTTTCGGCAGGAGTGCAAGTTTGATGCCGCCTGCGTCACCACGCACGGTGCGTGCTTCAATGTTGGCCGGCGATGGATCAAAAGCCTCGCCAGCCGCTACGGTCGGGTCACCCTTGTAGTCTTTCAACGCCGCGGACAGATCCGGTGTGGCGGGAATCTCCGCGCGGTCGGGTTTGGCTGTGGGAATGAAGAGTCCCAGCGTGCGATTGGCCGGTTTGAAATAGCGCGCCGCGACCTGCGTTACCTCTTCAGGCGTGACTTTGCGCAACCGGTCGCGATGAAGGAAGAATAAGCGCCAGTCGCCTGCACCAATAAACTCGCTCAACGTTACTCCCACGCGGTCCGAGTTATTTAGCGTAAGCTCGATGTTTTTCAATAATTGAGCCCGCGCGCGCTCGACTTCGTCTTTGGTCGGCGGCGCGGCGGTGATGCCCTCAATGGTTTCGAGCAGCGTGTCGCGTGCCGTCTCAAGCGAATCACCCTGACGAACTTCGGCGCCGAAAATTGCCAGCGTCGGGTCGTGCCATTGAAAGTCAAAGCCAAAAATCGAACTCGCCTTTTTCGATTCCACGAGTGCCTTATGCAGACGGCCGGAAGGAGTGTCTCCCAGAATTTGAGCGATGATGTCAATCGCGGCGAAGTCCGGATGTGATCCGGCGGGAACATGATAGAGCGCCTGCACCAGTTGCGTGTCGCCCGTGCGACGCAGCGTTACTGAGCGTTCACCATCCTGCGTGGGCTCTACGGTATAGATTTTCTGCAGCGTGCGTGTCGGGCGTGGAATGGGCGAGAAATATTTGTCCACGAGCCCGAGCGCTTTCTGTTCGTCAAACTTCCCCGCGATCAGCAACACAGAGTTATCCGGTTGGTAGTAAGTACGATAAAACGCCTGTAGCCGTTCGATCGGCACGTTTTCAATGTCGCTGCGGGCGCCAATTGTAGTCTTGCCGTAGTTATGCCAGATGTAAGACGCGGCCATTGAGCGCTCCAGCAAAACGTTGAAAGGGCTGTTCTCGCCAAGTTCAAATTCGTTACGTACGACGGTCATCTCGCTATCCAGATCTTTCTTCGCGATGAAAGAGTTGATCATGCGGTCGGATTCAAGATCGAGCGCCCAGTTAAGGTTCTCGTCAGTAGCAGCAAAAGTTTCGAAGTAGTTAGTGCGATCAGACCAGGTCGAGCCGTTGGGACGAGTACCATGCGAGGTCAACTCCTGCGGGACATTCGTATGTTTTGGGGTGCCTTTGAAAAGCATGTGCTCCAGCAGATGAGCCATTCCCGTCTCACCGTAATTTTCTGTTGCTGAGCCGACGAGATACGTCATGTTTACGGTTATGGTTTGCTTACTCTGATCGGGGAACATAAGAACGCGGAGACCGTTAGCCAGCCGGTACTCATTAATGCCTTCGACGGAGGTTACGAACGTGACTCCTTTGGGCAAGGACGTGGCGGTAGTCTGAGCAAGGGCGCCAAAAGATGAGGCCAGCAGGCCAACGAGCAACGCGGCGACTGTAAGCACGCGGGAAATATTAAGACGCGAGTTCATAAAATTTTCTCCTGAAGTTTACTGAGTCTGATCCACGCGAATTCAATCTGGAAATGCAATACAAGTGCATTTTCTTAGAAGATGCTGTTAACCCTCATTAACACCTGGCTTCAGCCAGGTGCTCGCAGCCCAAGCAGAGGTGAGAAACCGTTTAAGCGGTTTCAGAATTAGTTGCGTATCCTCGTTCACCTGGCTGACTGAAGCCAGGTGTTAATGAGAGAGGCACCACATCTTTTCCGACTGGATATGCAGTTGCACTTCAAACTTGAATCTACCCTAGTTTAAGATTGGATTAACCGCAGTTTCATGGCTTGGCAATCAAGGCACGAGCACAAGTTTGCCAAACTGCGCGCGGTCCTCCATCAACTCGTGTGCGCGGCGCGCTTCCGCGAGTGGCAAAGTCTGATCGACCACGGGGCGAATCTCTCCGTTCTCAATGAATTTCATGGCCTCCAGCAGCTCACTCTTTGAACCCATGAACGATCCGAGAATTGTTAGATGCCGATAGAAAATCTGACGAATATCGGTTTGCGCAACGAAGCCGCTGGTGGCGCCGCAGGTTACCAGACGCCCATTGCTTTTTAATGAGGCAATCGATCCGGACCAGGTCGACGCTCCAGTGTGCTCGAACACTACATCGACTCCTCGTCTGTTAGTCAGCCGCTTAACGTCCTTAGGCCAATCAGCGTTTGTGTAGTTCACGATCTCGTCCGCGCCCAGTTCCTTAGCTTTCGCAAGCTTTTCATCTGAACTCGCGGTAGCGATCACGCGCGCGCCGCGAAGTTTGGCAACCTGGATTCCGAGTGAACCGACACCACTGCCCGCCGCATGAATCAAAACATCTTCACCAGGCTGAACAGACGCGCGACTCACCAGCATATGCCAGGAGGTAAGGGTCACCAGCGGCAAGGCAGCAGCTTCTTCCCAACTCAAATTTTTCGGCTTAGGAATAACATTCACGGCCGGCGCGGCGACGAGCTGAGCATAACCGCCATCGCGACGATAGCCCAGGATGTCGTATTCGCGGCAGAGACTGTCACGCCCTGCGAGGCACTCCAGGCAATGCCCGCAAGATACGCCTGGTTGAAGCATTACCTCGTCTCCCGATCGCACCCAGGAGACCAGCTCACCAACCCCTCGCACCACACCGGCGATGTCATTACCGAGTATGTGTGGTAGCGGAATCTCAATTCCCGGCAAGCCTCCACGCGCCCAAACGTCAAGATGATTCAACGAGCAGGCCTTCACTTCAACCAAAACTTCGTTTGCCTTAATAGTTGGATCCGGCACCTCGGCGCATTCCAAAACTTCCGGCCCGCCATGCTTATTGAAGACGACTGCTTTCATGAAATCGTTTGCCTCGGATGCATGCGGATTCAGACGTTAATGAATGCTGGGTAAAGGCAGCCTACTGGGAAGCGGACCTACGCTACCAACGTATTGACGCCAATGCGGTGGTTTTTTGCTTTCTATCTATCTGCGTGCGTCTGCATAAAGCTGCGGCTCGTTTTCAGCTTTTCCTGATGGCTCAGCCTGTTGTCGTGCATGGTATGAAGAGCGCGTCAGCGGGCTTGATTCGACATGATGAAATCCCATCTCCATGCCAAGGTCGCGCCAACGATCGAATTCCTCCGGCGTGACGTAGCGCTCCACCGGCAGTCTACGCGCGTGAGGTTGTAGGTATTGACCAATAGTCATGATGTCGCAGGAAACCGCACGCAGGTCCTTCATCAGATCTACGACTTCGTCAAACGTCTCGCCCAAGCCAACCATGATCCCGCTCTTGGTTAACATGCCGCGCGCTTCCTGGTCGCGTCTGGCCGCGGCGCGCCGCAGCAGCGTTAACGACTGCTGATAACCGGCGTCAGGTCTAACGCGCCGGTACAGCCGCGCGACAGTCTCGGTATTGTGATTCAAGACGTCAGGCTCAGAATCGAGCACTGTGTTGAGCGCCGTTTCATCGCCATTAAAATCAGGAATCAAAACTTCGATCCGGCACTCAGGATTTAGGACGCGTACCTGCCGCACGGTTTCGGCCCAATGCGCGGCGCCTCCGTCCGGCAGATCGTCGCGGTTAACTGAGGTGATTACCGTGTGGGCAAGATTGAGTTGACGGACCGCTGCCGCGACGTGGCGGGGTTCTTCAGGGTCAAGCGAGCCCGGCTCTCCCTTGCCGACCGCGCAAAAACCACAGTGGCGGGTGCAAATGTCTCCGCCGAGCATGAACGTGGCCGTGCGATCAGACCAGCATTCGAAGATGTTAGGACAACGGGCCTCCTGGCAAACCGTATGCAGGTTCAAACCCTCGATCAGCTGTAACACATGGTTCTGATTAGCTGGATCCCCCAGTCGAATCTTTAACCACTCGGGTTTTGGCTGGCGCGGCTTGGGGCTGTTGCTTATTACTCGAAGTTCGCGGGACAAGGCTTCTCCCTAGTTCATTGTTAGCCAACTGTTATCGCCCATTCTAGCATCGCAAGAATCGATAAGACACCGACGGCGCGAGCCTTCAACCAGGACGCGGATTCAGACGGATGAAGAACTGATCTGAAGATCCTCGAGCAGTTAGCTAAAAACTTATCTTGTTCATCTGTGGCCGCTCTCCCACGGTTTTTGCGTTATACTGCGCGGCATTTCTCGACACTGGCAAGCCAGCCTGCTTGCCCAACCATCGGAGGCTAACCATGAAACAGTTTTTCAGTCTTTGCATTCTGTGTTTGCTGCTGGCAACCGCCAAGTCGGCTCAGGCCGACATCGCTCGGCCAAAGCCATCGCCACAACAAACACGAGTCGTGCTACACACCAGTCTCAGAATTGTTCCGGACAGCAAGTCATACGAAGCACGTTTGCAGATTTCAGAAAGCAGTTTACAGGAACTGCGGGCTGCGTTGACAAACCCTCCAGCAAACGAATCGATGGCGCAACGCATCGCGCAAAGTTCGACACGAACAATGCTGGCTGGTGTGTTCATGTTTTTATCACTTTCGTTTGCCGGCCTCTGGCTGGCGCGTTCGGTGCAGACACGCGGGCAAAGGGCCACTGCAGTTTTGCTAATGGGCGCCGCGGTGATTGGTGGAGCGGTAATCGTAGCACGCGCCAACGCCGGCCCGCCGGGGGCGTGGCTCTGGCGCAAGTTACCGCAAAACCTGGGCAAGGGTACTACCACGTATGGCGGCATCGACATTGAAATCGTGCCTGACTCGAGCGACGGCTCGGGAATGAAACTGATCATCCCCATCAGACCTGAATAGCTGACGGAAACTGGAAAGGGTAAATGGAACGCACTGCCAACATCGATTTGGCGGCCTGGCGCCCGCGCAAACTCACCGCCGGTCGCCCGCTGACCACACGATTTTTTGTTGGGATACTGATCGTGTGTGCCTGCCTTTCTGCAATGTTTGCAAGTTGGTTGCCCCTACAGTTTTCCGTTATCACTGTCTTCTTCTTCGCCGGCCCGCACAACTGGTTTGAGTTGCGCTATTTCCTGATGCGCCTACCAGTACGGTTCGGCAAATCGCGAAACTTTTTCCTCACCTCCTTTGCAGGCATCGGATGTCTGACCTTGGTGTATGCCGCATTGCCCGTGCTCTATGCCTTCAACCTCTGGCCGGACTACGCCTGGCCTATGATCCTCGCCTCCTGGAACACAGTCCTGCTGCTTTGGCTCGGCTCCCTCGTCTGGCTGCGTGGCAAACAAAAACCTGGGCACGATTGGTCATGGGCCATTCCGATTACGCTCGGTTTGTGTTCAATAAACTGGCTAGTGCCTGAGTTCTTCAGTCTGGCAATTGTTTACCTGCATCCGCTGGTGGCCTTGTGGTTTTTGGATCGTCATCTGCGCCGCACCCGCCCTGCCTGGTTGGGCGCTTATCGGCGTTGCCTATGGTTATTGCCCCTGCTCGTGGCCGGAATGGTTTGGCAACTTGCGCGAACGCCGGCGCTGCCGGACGACAACGGACTGTTCTGGAGAATTACACAACATGCGGGCGCACAGTTGCTGCCGAATATTTCAAGTCAGCTGCTAGTTGCTATCCACGTCTTCCTTGAGATGCTGCATTATGGCGTCTGGCTGATAGCGCTGCCGCTAATTGCGCCGCTGGCTAAATCTACAGAGACATTTCGCGAACGCAGACGCATATGGGACGTACAGACTGTGCCGTTGGCTCGTCACCCGCTAGGCTTTCCCAAATTAGTTGTGATAGCGCTCGGCTTTGGCGTTTTTCTCGTCGCGATACTTTGGATTGGTTTTTCCGTCGACTATGCAACCACCCGCGACATTTACTTCACTGTGGCAATCGCGCACGTTTTAGCTGAAGCGCCATTTTTGCTAAAAATGCTTTAGAACCACCAGTGGGCAGACGGCAGGAGCAGTCGGCAGGAACAACCAGGTGTTCTTTGATTCTCCTGCTTGCTGCTCCTGCCGTCTGCCCCTGAATTCATATGTCACCCTCCGAACTCTGGCGCTTCCTGCCGCTTGGTTACCTGCTGACAATTCTGATTGAGACGCCGATTCTGTGCGTAGGTTTAGCTCGTCGTCATCCGCTAAGGCGAAAACTTTTCGCCGGAGTTTGGTTGACTGCGTGCACCTATCCAATCGTCACCCTGGTCTTGCCGCTTCTTTTCTCTGCGGATTCACGCTCGCTTTATTTGGTTGTAGCGGAAACGTTCGCGCCCTTTGCGGAGTGCATTCTATTCTGGCTGGCGTTCGGTAAAGGTGAAGTGTTGGACAAAGCTTCAATTCGCGACTTCCTCGCGATCATCTTTGCCAACCTTGCTTCCTTTGGCATCGGTGAGATCGTGAATGCCTGGGGTTGGTTCGGCTTGTTACCGTGACTCAGCCTTGCGGCGCTTAACCCAAATCAGCAGGAATACAAGCCCGGCAGCAAATGACACAGCCAGGCACAACACTATCGCGAGCAACACAATCAAAGCGCCCCAGGGAAGTGGGTGCACCGGATCGGGCCGCGCATCCAGCCAGAGCAACAGCGCTAGTCCAAAAGATTTTTCATATCTCATTTAAGATTTTTCAATTTGTCATTTCCGAATTCAATTTAGTTGGAGCCATCGTCCACCTGGCTGAAGCAAGGTGTGAATAAGAGGAAGTCAACGGGTTGCACCTCTACATTGAATTCGCGAATAGTAAATGAGAAATGGAAAATCTGGTTCTCTTTCCAACCGCGCTTTCACTTCAGGAGTTGCGAAAGAAGCTCGGCATCGATATTGCCACCCGAAATCACAACCCCAACGCGCTTCGTATCGACTGGTAGCTTTCCAGTTAGCACAGCAGCAGCGGCGGCGACGCCGGAAGGTTCAACCAACAACTTCATTCGAAAGAGAATGAACTTAATTGTTTCAACGATCTCGTCATCGGAGACTGTCAAAACATCCTCGGCAGTTTTTTGCAGTATCGGAAACGTCAATGTTCCAGGCGACTGTACCCGGAGGCCATCCGCGATCGTTGGCGGCGGCGGAATCGAGACGCGCTCGCCCTTTAAAAACGATTGGCGCGTGTCGTCAGCTGTATCAGGTTCAACCGGAAAACAGCGTATGTGCGAGTTCAATGCTTTTGCGGCAGTGCTTACTCCCGCGAACAGCCCGCCACCACTACACGGCGCAAGCAGGCAATCGAGATCGGGAACTTCTTCCAAAAACTCCAGGCCACAAGTCCCCTGGCCCGCAAGAATCAGGTAGTCGTCATAAGGCGGCACCATGACGCGCCCTTCGCGCTCAGCAATTTCGATTGCCACCTTTTTGCGATCCTGTTTGAGTCGATCATAAAAAATGATGTCGGCGCCGTAGGCGCGCGTCGCCGTCACCTTAGCCGCTGGTGCATCATCGGGCATTGCGATGATCGCGCGAATACCCGCCTCACGCGAAGCCAGCGCCACTGCCTGCGCGTGATTGCCCGATGAGAAAGCAGCAACGCCGCGTTTCTTTTCTTCATCAGTTAAGGACTGAATCTTATTGGTAGCGCCGCGAATTTTGAATGCGCCCGCGCGCTGCAAGTTTTCACACTTGAAGAAAACTTCCTTGCCCGTTGCTTCATTGAAGGAGCGCGAGGTGACCACGGGCGTGCGATGAACCCGGCCAGCAATTCGCTCGGCAGCTTCCTGGATCAGTTGAAGAGTCAGCATCTTAGTACATTGAACCGCAGAGAACAGGAAGATCGCGCAAAGAATAGCGGGTCGCGGAAGCAATCACCCTTTGCGCATCTTGCGCAGAGGTTTGCGCCCTTTGCGGTTAACCCACTGCCCGGGAAAACTCAATTACGTTCATATGAAAAACATGGGCAAATCGCTCGACGATCCGATCTTCAACCGCGCCCATGTCTACTTCATGACCGAGCAAGTCTTCCATTGACGTCACCTGCTCGCCATCGCAGGCAATGATCAAATTAAAAAAGCTAAGGTCCGTATTCACATTAAGAGCGAAGCCGTGCGTGGTAACCCAACGCGCAATGTGAACGCCGATGGCCGCGACCTTTCCGCGCGCAGTGTGTACGCCGGTCAGCCCTTCAATTCGAAAGGCCGGGATTCCAAAGTCCGCCAGCGTCCGAATCAACACCTCCTCCAGGTCGCGCACATACCGATGCACGTCTTCGCGATCCGGACTAAGATTAATGACTGGATAACCAACAATCTGTCCGAGCCCGTGGTAGGTTACTTTTCCACCACGATTTGTCTCGAAGACACTTACGCCGCGCGCCTGCAGCAATTCCTGCGACAGCAAGATTCCCGCGCTGTCGCCGCGGCGCCCGACGGTCAAAGTGTGCGGATGTTCCAGCAGCAACAGGGTGTTGGGCTGTTCAGCTTCTCTAACCGCAAGCTCAGCCTCCTTCTGCAACACAAGCGCAGCGCCATATTCAACGCGCCCTAACTTTCTCACCAAGAGTTTTCTTTTCTCGTCCATTGATGCAACGGTCTGATAGCTCGTCGCGTCATTCTACCAGCGTCAACAGTGCAGGACCCAAACCAGGTGCACGGTGGCGCAGTTTAGGGTACCAGCTCTAACTGCTCAGATCGGCAGCTTAAGGTTGGACTCTGAACTTCCGACTCTCGAATTCGACTTGACGGATGAGCACAGCAAGAATAGCTTGAGGTCGGTAGAAACACTTAAGCAACAGGAGAATCACAGTGCAGCGAATCATAGCCGTATTGATAGTGACAATTGTTCTGTTTCCTTTGACCGGTTTCTCTCAAACCCGAAGGCGCTCCACAACGAGAGCGGGCCGCGCCAGCGCGCCGCCACAAACTTCGGAGGTCCAGCGTCAGGGAGCAGCGCGCGTTGCCGACCAGATCAAGATTCTGACGCGATTCATCTATCTACTTGGCGGCGTAGCCAAAGGACTCGAGGGCGTTGACGACGCCGTCCGCCGCAATGAAGCGTCGCCGGCGATCCTGGAGCAAGCGAAACAAAACAAGACGACAGTCCGAGCCAGTATTCGGAGTGTAAAAGAAGGACTCGACAAACTGGAAATTGATTTTCGTACGACGCCGGATCTGCAGCGATACTACATAAAACTCGCGGGCGTTGCGGCTGGAGCGGCCGCCGCGGAGGATCAAGCAGCGGCAAATCAGTTTGACAAGGCCGGACGAACCTTGTTGGAGGTCGTCAATCACCTGACCGATGTGTTGCTGGCGATGCTAAGGCAAGGATGAGGGACGAAGGTTGAAGCGGTTCACGGAGCCTTCTTCTTTTCTTCCTTCATCCTTCCACCTTCATTCTTTACTTGTTTCGGGTAATAACCCTGGCGCGCGCGTACGCGAAGTTCGGGACGCATGGCAAGCGTAACTGCGATGCGACGAAATTGCGCACCTGAAGATTGCGAGTTTGAGTAATACTGCAACAGATATTGGCCACGAAGCTCAGCCGCCACCTCACTAAAAACTCTTTCCAGGTCTTGTTCTCCATCGGGAACGTACGCCGAACCGCCGGTGGATTGCGCGATCGACTCCATTGCGTTTTGGGCTCTCATACTGATCTGATTGAGCCGTACCGATGACCCGCCCGGATTGATCGAGTAAAAAGCGGCGTCAGACTGTTGCACCGCCTTTTGCACTTCAAGCACGGCGCGACGACGACGTTCCAACAGATTCTGGTAGGCTGCCGCTGAGGTAGCTCCTCCTTTTTGACTGGCACGATACTCGGCCACGGTTAGATCTCTAACGATGCTGCTGAAATTGTCGTCGCCATCGGAAATAACAACAATTACGCGACGGTGTCGCTCAGCGGACTTCTCGACCAGATATTTCGCGGCCGCCATTACGGTGTCATAAAACGCAGTCGGAACCGGCGACGTTGCAGCCGGAATCGTCAATATTTTTGCAGCCGCAGTCTCCGCTGACGCCAGCGGCGAAACCAGTGCCGGCTGATCTGTGATTGTAAAAACCGCTGCTCGATCGACCGGCTTGAGCACCTGTTTTAGGAAACTGGCCGCGGCTCTTTGTTGAAACGAAAAGAACCCCTTCTGGCTAACGCTGCTTGAGATATCAAACAATACGGCGATGTCCAACGGCACTTCATCGGGATTGCCAATCTCGGTAATCTGTTGATCTCGTCCTTCTTCAACAAGATGGAAATCATTAACATGCAAACCTCGAACCGGCTCGCCATTGGCATCGACGACAGATACCGGCACCATCACCAGATTCGAACTGACGCGGATTACGTCAAAGTCCTCATCCTTTGGTGGAGCGGGGGTAGGTGTTGGCTTGGGAGTCGGCGCCGGTGGCGGCGGCGGCAAGTCGCGAATGGTCTGCGCCACCGTCGACCACGAACAGAAAAAAAGGACCAGCCCTGCGAGCAGCAACGCTGGTCCAAAGTGTTTTCCCCCACGTTCGCTAGTCATAACGCCATTCCTCATGCCGCCAGCGTTGCTGGCCTTAGTATGCGTTCTTGACAACTTTTCCGACGGCATGATTCATGGCATTAGGTGCGACGTGGCGTTTAACGGTTGCACACACATGGCGTGCGATTCGTTAGTTCTTATTGACCTCCACTCGAGCCGGACGTCGTCATCGTCGGAGCCGGCGATGTTAGGCCCTTATTGACGAGCAGTTTTACCTCAACGCGCCGATTCTGTGCCCGGCCTTCGCGCGAGGTGTTTTCCGCAACCGGATGCGATTCACCAAACCCATAGGGCGTAACGATCCGTCGCAGCGGTATGTTGTGGTTTTCAACCAGATAACGAATCACGGCATCAGCACGACGTTGGCTCAACGCGCGGTTCGTTTGAATGCTGCCAGTGGCATCGGCAAAGCCTGAAACTTCAACCACATAACCCTTGGCATTGAGTGCCTTCGTGGCTATGTCATCCAGCTTTGTTTTAGCGTCTGTTGACAAGGCCGAGCTTCCCAGTTTGAAGTTGACCGCTTCCACGGTTTGCGGCACATAGTCGTCAAGCGAGGAGATACGCTCATTTGTAGCGTTCACTCCAGCGATTGCCGTGTCAGCGGTTTCCTGTGCCGCCTTGGCGCCACCCTTCGCGGTATTTGCCACCGCAGCCAGTTCGTCTAACTGCCCGGAGAGACGCTGCGCGTTCTGTTCCACCTGGCTAAGCTTCGATTCGGTATCAGTGGCGCGTTCCTCGAGTGGGGCGGCGCGAGACTCAACAGCGTGCGCTACCCGAAGATCCGAATCATTAAATCTGATCTTCTGAGCCATTAATTCACCTGACGGGCTGCCACGTCCCTCAACTTCGAGATTGAGGCCCCGCAGGATTTGGGTTTGGGCGTAGTTTGCGCCGCTGCGCAGAAAGCCGCCTTTTGCTTTCACGCTGGTGCTACTGTCGAGTCGGACTACCGTATCTACGCCATTCATGTCGCGAACGGTAAACGTATCGGCGTCGCGTCGCGTTACCACACCTTTGATCTTCATCTTTTCGCCGCTGGCGATCGTCCGCGAACCTGCCGGAGTGGTCTTGTCCTGCGCGAAACTGATGGAAGCGGAAAAGGCTAACAGGGAGACTGCAAGCATGAGGGATAACAATCTAAATTTCGGGATTACCATAAGTAACTCTCTCCTTATCTTTGAAGTGTACGGCTCACGCTAGCGAGCTCGGGATCGTTGTAGTTTGTGACGAAAATTCTTAACAATTGTCGTCCGTCTTTTTGGTTGGTTTGGAACAGCATCACTTCTTAGCGCCCTCTGGAAACTAAGTCAAGGCCTTCGCTGGATTCATCATCTAATTACCACTCTATCGCAATAACCACCTGCTTTAAAGAGGAAATCGCGATAATAGACCCTGCAACGAAGGTCTATTACCGCGACCGTCAGGACCGGTTTGTAATCTGTTTAAAGTGAAAATTCCCCTGCCTCCAACTCTTCTTTTATATAGGCAAGGAACCGTTCCGCGTCAGCGCCGTCGATTACGCGATGATCGAAGCTGAGAGCAAAATAAGCCAGCCAGCGGATAGCGATGTAGTCGTCTCCGTCAGGGGTGGTCAGTACTTTTGTGCGTTTCTCAATCTTGCCCACACCAAGAATCGCCAGTTGTGGTTGGTTGATGATCGGGGTACCGAATAGACCACCAAATATGCCTGGGTTGGTAATGGTAAATGTGCCGCCGCCGACTTCGTCAGGTTTCAATTGTTTGGTGCGAGCGCGTTCGGCAAGATCGTTTGCCGTTCGTGCCAACCCGGAGATCGAAAGATCATCGGCGCGTTTGATTACTGGAACAATCAAACCGCCATCCAGGGCGACAGCCATACCAAGGTTAATGTCGCGCTTATAGATGATTTGATCGCCGTTGACCTGCGCATTGAAGATTGGAAATTTACGCAGGGCATTCGTGACGGCCTGAAAGATGAAAGGCATGTAGCTGAGCTTTGTACCGGTACGTTCGGCAAAGGAGTCTTTATGTTGCTCGCGAAGCTTGGCAATGCGCGTCATGTCTATCTCATAAACGGTGGTGACGTGCGCGGAAGTGCGTCGCGATTGGACCATATGTTCGGCGATCTTCCTGCGCATCACCGTCATCTGTTCGACGCGATCACCCTCGACTGGTTTCACCGGAGCGGGTGCGGCGGTCTCTGGAGTAGCAAATAGCCGCGTCGTTTGCACCTTTGCCCCAGTAGAAGCACCTTGAGATCCCGACTCAATAAAACTAAGAATATCGTTCTTGGTTACTCGGCCGCTTAGACCAGTTCCCTCCAGGCGGGCAATGTCAACGCCGTGCTCCTCAGCAATCTTGCGAACCAGCGGGCTGGACTTAGTGCGACGAAGTTCTTCAGCAGTGGCCGTCGCGCCGCCGCCGTTACCAGTTGATGACGCAGCAGCATCGGTGGGCTCGGCTGCAGCTTTCTTCGAGTCGACCGTTGCCGGTGCGGCTGCGGTCTTAGCCGCTGCTTTAGATCTGTCTGCTTGCTGGCCTTCGGCTTCTTTGGCCGCGGATGTTTCCACTGGTGTCTGACGCGGCGCGGCGCGAGCGTCAGGCGCCGCAGCCGCTGGTTTCTGTTCTTCTACTGTCGCTGCGGAGCTCGGTGAGACTTCGGGAGTGGCTTCAGCTTTGGCGGGAGAGACAGTTGTTGTTGCTTCGCCAGACGACTCTCCATCAAGGACAGCAACGGTGGTATTGACTTCAACGGTGTCGCCTTCTTTAAAACGAATCTCCGTTAAGGTCCCAGCCGCGGGCGCGGGAATTTCCGCGTCAACTTTGTCTGTCGAGATCTCAAAAAGTGGTTCATCGCGCTCGACTCGGTCTCCGACCTGCTTTAACCACTTCGTGATCGTTCCTTCTGCAATGGATTCACCCATCTGCGGCATTACAACTTCTGTTGCCATAGCTCTCCAATCCTAAAACTATAAATCTCAAATCCACTGGTCTTTGGTCTTAGGTCTTAGGTCTTTGCTTGGATTTTTGTTGTTAGCTCTTTGTATTTTCAAAGTCCCAAGGCCAAAGTCCAAAGACCATTCGTATTTCAAAGTCCGAAGACCCAAGTCCAAAGACCGGGTTCCAGACAATCAACTTCCGGCGGACCGGCTTTTCTCTTCCGCCGTTGTCGGATCGATAACTGACTTGATTTCAGAAACACGATTAGCAGGAAAGCCGCCCTGCCTGGCGTGTTCGCGAATCATCTCCTCGTTTGGCGCAATGTAGACACAGTAGATCTTGTCTTCGGTAACATAGCTTTGCAGCCATTGAATCTGCGGGCCCATCTTTTGCAAGACGCCGCAAGACGTTTGGGAGATGTTTTGCAGTTCTTGCGGCGACAAATTCCCCGCTCCGGGAATCTCTCGTTCAATTAGAAACTTTGGCATAGTTCCAAACTCCCTTCTCAAATTTACGTTTTCAGTTAACGATTTTCAGATCTGTTTATCTCAAATTTCAGATCCCAGATCTTGACTTTCAATAAGCGGCCAGTTTTCTTGCTGCCGTCAACACATCGTTTATCTGCGGCAAATAGTAATCCTCGAGCGGCGGCGAATAGGGCACCGGCGTATCGATTGAGGCCACGCGCAGAACCGGAGCATCCAGCCATTCAAACGCCTCTTCCGCAATGGTTGCGGCTATCTCACCGCCAATGCCGCCGGTGCGCGAAGCTTCATGCAACACAATCGCCTTGTTCGTCTTCCTGACGCTCGCGAGAATTGCCGCCTTGTCCAGCGGTGCCAGCGTGCGCAGGTCGATCACTTCAACATCCAGGCCTTCTTTCTCGAGCTCCTCGGCCGCATCCAGCGCCGTCAATACCATGGCGCCGAAGGTAATGATCGAGAGGTCGCGTCCCTCGCGTGTGGTGCGCGCCTTGCCAATCTCTACAATGTAATCATCCGCGGGCAGCTCTTCACGCAGACGCGGAAGGCGATAAAGTTTTTTGTGCTCAAAATACAAAACCGGGTCAGGGTCTCGGATAGCCGCCTTGATCAGTCCCTTTGCATCGTAAGCGGTAGAGGGCTCCACGATTTTCAGCCCGGCCGTGTTCAGGAAAAAGGCCTCGGCATTAAGCGAATGAAACGGGCCGGAGCGTACTCCGGAACCACATGGACCACGAAAGACAGCCGGAATATTCGCTCCCCAGCGATAACGACACTTTGCCGCGTAGTTGGTTAGCAGATCAAAGCCGGCTGAGATGAAATCGATAAACTGAAATTCAGCCACCGCCTTCAAGCCCATCAGTCCGGCCCCACAGGCCGCGCCCACAATCGCCGCCTCGGAGATTGGCGTGTCAATCACCCGATCTTTGCCAAACTCATCGAGAAGTCCGTCGGTGACCTTAAACGCGCCGCCATAGACGCCGACATCCTCGCCGATGACAAACACAGTCGGGTCGCGTTCCATCTCTTCCCAGATGCCCTGGCGAATTGCTTCGACAAGCGTCGCCTGGCCGCCTCGCTCAGGACGCGCCGATTTGTGCTCTTTTTTTATTGCCGTTGCCATTTACTTTGAAGGTCTTAGGTCTTTGGCCTTCGGTCTTGGCTTAAGTCTTTGGTCCACTGGATCTTTGTTCTTAGTTCTTTGCTTTTTCAAAGCCCTAAGACCAAAGTCCAAAGACCATTTCCAGACCATTTCCAATCATTCGATCTCGATTCCACGTTCCTGGGCAATGCCGCGGGCTTTCATGACGACGTCATCGTCAACAGGATCTGCGGCGCCCATCCATCCCTCAACTTCTTCAATTGGCCTTCCCAGCGCAATAGCCAACTTCTCATCACTGCCTTCGAAACCCGCGTCGCGCAGATGTTTTAGCAATGCTCGGCCTTCGGCTTCCCTCGTTCCTTTGTCATCTACCTGGTTCTTCGAATTTTGCTCGTTATCACCCATGGTTCATTCCCCTCGGTTAGCATTGTCACTTGTTCTTATTCCGGTTCGTTGTTCACCGCGTTCATCCGCGGCAACAATCTATGCTAGTTTTTCAAAACTTCCGGACGAAAAGCCGGCGCCACAATATTGTTATCGAAAACTCCATACGCCGCCTGCTCCGGCTCGGGCATGGGAGACGATTCGGCCCAGGTGCAATCCTCTTCGATCTCGCGCGCCACGCCCGCCGCAATCTCATCCAGCTTCGCGACATCTGCCACACCGCGTTCGATTAGGTATCGTTCGTAACGATCAACCGGATCGTTGTGTTTCTCCCACCACTCAATCTCGCCTGTCGGTACGTAGCGCTGATCGTCGTGCTCCGCGTGGCCTTTGCGCCGGTAAGTTTTAGCTTCGATCAAGACAGCCCCTCCGCCGCGACGCGCGTAGTCCACCGCGCTCCTGGTGGCTTCGTAACAGGCAATGATGTCATTACCATCAACAATTGAAGCGGGAATATTATAACCGGCGGCCTTCTCAGCCAGGTCTCTTACGGCGGTTTGCAGATTCGTCGGCGTCGAATAGGCGTAATGGTTGTATTCCGCGATGACGATCAGCGGCAGCTTCTGGACGGCCGCGAAGTTTAGTCCTTCGTGAAACGCGCCGGTACTCATGCCGCCGTCACCGATATAAGCAATCGCGACTATAGGTTTCTTCTGGATGCGCCCGGCCAGCAGCACACCGGTCATCACCGGAATCAGGTCGCCGAGATGCGAGATAGGACCAATGAAACCCTTCTCCATGTCGCCAAAGTGAATATTGAGATCGCGCCCGCCCGACGGCCCCCACGCCTTCGCCATATACTGTGCGAAGATATCGCGCGGGCGAATTCCTTTCACCAACACTGCGCCGAGATCACGAATCAATGGGGTGACAAAATCCTGAGGCTGCAGAGCGTAGGCGCTGCCGACGGCGGTTGCCTCCTGGCCCAGTGAACGGAAAACACCGCCGACAATTTTCGTTTGGCGATATAGATTTACCAACCGCTCTTCGACCAGCCGAGTCAGCTTCAGGAAGCGATACAGCTCCAGCATTTGCTCAGGCTTGAGGGTTGTCTCGTCCGTGCAGGTGAGCGGTTTATCTCCGCTGGGCTTGCGCGGCGCATACTTCGTGCTTACCCGCATCTGAAAACGCGGCCGGCTCGGATTGCGCCGGCGTTTTGCGTTTCTATCGGGACGCTGCTTCGATTCGCTCGTCACAGATTTATTTGGTTGATCCATCGCGCGTAACTGCGCTGAAAGCGCTTGATAACTTAGCCCAGGGTAGCACCCTGGGATAGAAATTCGAGAAAGGAATCACCCTGAAAGGGTTGCATAACGCGGTCGCACTATTTAACCCTTTCAGGGTACAAAATTCGATATGAACTGTCTCCCGGGGTGTTACCCCGGGCTAAACTATTTAAACGCCTTCGGCGTAACCCCATCGCTTCAAATATGCACGGCCAACCCATGCACGCCTTCCGCCGCTTCCATCACGGTTTCGGAAACTGTCGGATGTGCATGCATTGTCCGTCCAAGTTCTTCGGCCGTAGCTTCAAGCTGCATCGCGACGCAGGCTTCGGCAATTAACTCTGTCGCATGCGGACCAATGATGTGCACGCCGAGTATTTCGTCATACTTGCTTTCGCCGACGATCTTCACAAAGCCTTCTTCTTCGCCAAGAATTCTCGCCTTACCCGATGCAGACATGGGAAACTTCCCAATCTTCACATCGTAACCCTCTTCGCGCGCCTTCACTTCCGTCAGTCCAACCGATGCAACTTCCGGATCGCAATAGGTGCAGTTTGGCACTAAGCGAAGGTTGATAGGGCGCACGTCTTTTTGTCCAGCCACGTGCTCCACTGCCACGATGCCTTCCTTCGAAGCAAGGTGCGCGAGTAACGGCGTCGGCACGACATCGCCGATGGCGTAGACACCCTTTTCGGCCGTCTGCTGAAATTCGTCAACTTGGACAAATCCCTTTTCAACTTTGATCTTTGTGCCTTCGAGTCCCAAACCTTCGGTGAAAGGCATGCGGCCCACGGCAACCAGTAACATCTCAGCTTCAAGACTTACTGCTTCGCCTTTCGAAGTCTTGCCGGTAACGCGAACGCCCGTTTCAGTTTTCTCCAGTTTTTCCAGCTTCGTATCGACTTGCGACTTAATGCCGCGTTTGCGAAAACTCTTTTCGAGTTCTTTCGAAACTTCTTCGTCTTCCAGCGGCACTAGCCTTGGTAACAACTCCACGATAGTGGTCTCGGCGCCGAAGCGCGAATACACGGAAGCAAACTCGACACCGACCGCGCCCGCGCCCATCACAATCAGCGACTTCGGAACATCTTTAAG